>Ga0072500_119793_pt3 | contig 51782 bp, 52 predicted proteins | sample GBScelen77Swater_FD_63803 | JGI IMG/M metagenome (GOLD analysis project Ga0072500, IMG submission 63803) | Hot spring microbial communities from Great Boiling Spring, Nevada - cellulolytic enrichment S 77C v2 (version 2) | ecosystem: Environmental > Aquatic > Thermal springs > Hot (42-90C) ...
CAGCAAGAAGGAAAACCATCACAATTCCCCAGACAACTGCTCGCCTCATGGAATTCCCTCCTTTTCGCAAGAGTCTACAAGAAAAAATCGCAAAAGCTCAAAAGGTCTCTTTTGCCCGGCTTCTCACCCCCTTCAGGCCTCACCTACCGATCGCTCAAGGAGCGCCTTTGCCACCTCGCTGTCTACCACGAGGACGTTGATGTACCCTCCTCGAAGGACCGCTTCAAGCACTTCGAGCTTCTCTAAAGAACCAGCAACACCAAGAACGTAGGGGATATTCCTGAGCTTTTCCAGAGGAATGCTCATCACCCGCCGGTCGAATACCTCATCCGCCAGGGACCCGTCTCTGCGCAAGAAGTGGTAGAGGATATCCCCCACAACGTCTTCCCTCTCAAGAACCGCCGCCGACTGGGGGTCGCTGAGGAAGAACTTCGGGACAATGGAACCGGGTTTTCGGGGGTCCCCCATGCCCACAATGGCCGCCTGAACCTCGTCCCAGAGCTCCACCACCCGGCGGACACTCTGGTCCGAGTACAGCGCCCGGGCAATATCCTCGCTATCCACAAGAGCCGGGGCGTACAGGGGAACGAAGAACCCTCCGATTCTCTTTGCCAGCTGGTGCCCAAGCTCATTCACCTGGAAATCCACCTCTATCTGGCCTACAGCCCCAATGAGGGGTACCACCGTAAGGGCGATTTTCCGTTCAAAGAAATTCAGCGCCTCGTACACGGTTCGCCCCCATCCAATGCCCAGCACATCCCCATCCCGAAGCACGGACTCAAGATAGCGGGCTGCAGCCCGACCAATGCTCCGGCGGATAAGGGCCGGAGACTGTAGGGAAGCAGGAACCACAATGGCCTTCTTCAAACGGAAGCGCTGCGCAAGTTGTTCCTCAAGCTCAGTGAAGGTGGTTGTCGGGTTCACCAGACGAATCTCCACAATGCCCTGCCGGCGGGCTGCTTCAAGAAGCCGCTGGATGCGAGAGCGGGAGAAACCGAGTTGCGCGGCAATCTCCTCCTGAGTCAGGCCGTCCTCGTAGTACAGGCGGGCTATCTCGTAAAGAAGGAGCAGGTCCTCGTTCTTCTCCTCTGACGTCAAGAACGCTCCCCCTCTCTGTGAGCACTTGCCCTGAACAATCGCTCAAAAACATTGTAGGAGGCCGCAGAACGCCTCGGCATATCCCGCCGGTCGGTGCGCATCCACAAAAGACGCGCCCTGAAAAAGCTCAGAGAAACCCTCAACTGTTCACAAAACCGTCACAGTTCCCCCAAAGAATCGTCACAGTTCTGCGGTACAGTAAAAACAACATCACACAAAGGGAGGTTGGGAACATGAGACGGTTCACCATCCCGGTGGTTCTTGGAGTACTGGCAACGCTCTTTGTGGCGGCACTGGCTTTTGCTGCACCCCGGTTCGGCGGCAGGGGACCGGAGAATGTCTGGGGTCCCCAGGAAGGTCGAGGAATGCGCTGGGGCCTGGGGAGCATCACCCTCTCCGACGAGCAGAAGGCCAAAATCCTGGATATTGAGAAGAACTTCCTCACCAAAGCAGCAGACCTCAAAGCCCAGATTCAGGCAAAGGTTCTGGAACTCCGGGAACTCCAGCTTAAAGAAGCCACGCAGGAAGTTGCAGAGAGCATCCGGGCAAAAATCACAGAAATCCTGAACCTTCAGGAGGAACTCTCAAGCCTGAGGAAGGATATGTACCAGCAGATACTGGGTGTGCTCACACCGGAGCAGCTCAAGAACCTCCCACCTTTTGGGTGGGGCATGGGCAAAAGAGGTCCTGAGGGCTTCTGTCCAAGGTTCTTCTGAGTACTCCCTCCTTGGGAGCCACACCCCAGGGCCCCCTCCTTCCCCCCTTGCCCTGGGGTGTGGCGTTTTATAGAATGGGAAAGCCATGGGGAGAATCCTCGTTGTCGATGACGAACCGTCTGTGGGGGAAATCCTCCGCCTGTACCTCGAGCGAGAGGGTTTTGCAGTCACGGTGGTGTACGACGGAGAAGCCGCAGTCGAGGCAGTGAAGCGTCACTCCTTTGACCTCGTGCTCCTTGACCTCATGCTCCCGAAAAAGGACGGCTGGACGGTATGCCGGGAAATTCGGAGCTTCTCCACAATCCCCATCATCATGCTCACCGCCCGGGGTGAAGAGGTCGATCGGGTTCTCGGACTCGAACTGGGGGCCGATGACTACGTTCCCAAACCCTTCAGCCCCCGGGAGGTTGTGGCCCGGGTCAAGGCGGTCCTCAGGCGAGGGAAACTCCAGGATCCCGCAAAACACCAGGTCGTTCGCCTTGGACCTCTTGTGATCGACCACGAGGCCAAAAAGGTCCTGGTGCAGGGAACTCCCATCAGCACAACACCGAAGGAATTCGAGCTTCTCTATTTCCTCGCCCTCCACCCCAACCGTGTTTTCAGCCGGGAGAAGCTCCTTGAAGAGGTCTGGGGGTATGACTTCCTCGGAGACACAAGGACCGTGGATACCCATATTAAGCGCCTCCGGGAAAAACTCGAGGCTGCTGGAGCTCCACCTCTCATCAAAACCGTGTGGGGCTACGGATACAAGCTCGAGTTCGAGGAACCATGAAGCGGACGCTTTTTGGCAAGTTCTTCCTCTCGTCACTCCTCATCCTTGCCGTGACCTACGCGGTGCTTTTTGCCAGCATGTCGCAGCTTTTCAGCCAGTTCTACCTCTCCCTGAAAGAGCGGGAACTGAAAAGGCGGGGGGAACTCATCGCCAGTGTTCTCACGTCTCCCACTCAGGAAATCCCCGAGACCGTGAAGCGCCTGAGCGAGGGCATTCATGTGCTCCTTGTGCCCCTGAACCGTCTCTTTGCCCCAGATTCCCCGCTCCGCCACGGTCCCCAGATGATGCGCCCCGGGGCGATGTTCCGACGTGTCTTCCCTCTCCAGGAACTCGAGAACCGCCTTCGCCAGGGCAAAACGGTGACCTTCCAGGGAGTACTCCCTGTTCTTCGCCAGGAGATGCTTGTTGTCGCCCTCCCCCTGCCCCCTGATGCCCCGCCTCAAGCGGTCCTCTTCCTCTCCACTCCCCTTGCGGATATCCAGATGACCGTGAAGGCCTTCCGGTACCTCCTTTTGTGGTCCGGCCTTGTGGCCTTTCCTCTGGCCGTGATTCTCGCGTTTCTCTTTTCTCGTTCCCTCTCCGTGCCGCTTAAGAAAATGCGCACCATGGCCCGGGCCATAGCCTCAGGAGACTACACCAAGCGCCTGGAAATTCCCCCTGAAGAGGAGCTTGGGCAGCTTGCCCGGGATTTCAACACCCTCTCCCAGGAGCTTGAGCGAACCATCAGGACTTTAGAGAGGGAAAAACGGGAGATTGAGAACATCCTCCTTGCCCTCAAGGAGGGTGTGGTGGCACTGGACCTTGAGGGGCGCATCCTCTCGGCAAATCCCAAAGCCCAGGAGGTCTTCGAAACCCCTCTTGAGGGGAAAGCCCGAATTGATGAGGTTCTCCCCCAGGATGTCGCTATGCTCTTCCAGGAAACCCTCAAAAGCGGAGTGGCTACCCAGGGGGAGTGCGTGTTCCGCTCAAAGCGCCTCATTGTCCGGGTTGCTCCACTTGAGGATGAAGGAGTGCTCTACGGGGCCGTAGGGGTTATCCAGGACATCACCGAGCTCCGTCGGGCCGAAGAACTCCGCCGGCAGTTCATCGCCGATGTGTCCCATGAACTCAAGACCCCCCTCACCGCCATCCAGGGGTTTCTCGAGGCTGTCCTTGACGGCGTCATTTCTTTCGAAGAATTCCGAGAAAAATACCTGCCCCTCCTCTACGAGGAAACCCTGCGGATGTCCAGGCTCATCCGGGATCTTTTGGACCTTTCTCTCATGGAGTCAGGAAAGGTCCGATGGGAGATGGAACCGGTAGACCTTGCTGCCCTCACCCGGGAGGTTGTCCTCAAACTCACCCCGCTTTTCCAGGAAAAACGCGTGAACGTCGAAAACCACCTTGCCCTCCCCCTTGTGGTCTTCGGCAACCGTGACCGCCTTGCTCAGGTCCTCACCAACCTCCTCCACAATGCCATTCTCTTTTCTCCCGAGGGTAGCACCTCTGGGTCACAAAGCGAATTCCTTTCGGGCGTTCCACGGTGCATCACCAGACCTCAAGGTAATGGCACTTCCCATCAAACTGGGGGTTTCCAAAGGTATACGGAAGGCGATGCCGGTACGGGGGACCGGAAACCACCAGGGTGTGGAATTCCCCTCCCTCCCCACAGGGGTCAATACCCAGGGCAAGGAGTTCGGCAACAAGACCCTCGTCGTACCTTCTTCCGAGGAAATCCTGGGGCACTGAACCGTCCTTCACCACGATGACGTACGCCTCAAAACCCACACGTCCCACCTCAAGGGCAACCTCTTTGTGGTCCTTCCCCCAAAGGGGCAAAAAAGGGATAACACCAGCCTTTTGACAAACCCGCTCCACCCACTCCCGGTGCTCCATAACATCGATATCCCCAAAAACCCCAAAGGTGATTCCTCTCTCCTTCAACGCAAAAAGACAAGCAAGGAAGTTCTCCTCGTACGCTGCCCAGGACGTGGGACGAAGGAGAATGGGAATGCCCATTGCCTCGCTCTGGCGGCGCAGGATTGCCGCAGGAATACGATGGGACGCAGATCTTTCGCCATCCTCCCTGAGCATGGAGAGGAGCATCACAACGTCAAGGCCTACTTCTTTTGCCTTCCAGAGGCTCAGGTGCGAGTCCTTCCCACCGCTAAAGGAGACAAAGGCCCGTGGCGCCAAAATTCCCACCCCCGTTGCAAAACGAGTTCCCGTGTGCTATATTCTCTCACAACACCAGAAAAAGGGAAAGCGACGAAGGGGAACAGTAGGTGCTCGCGGCGGTCCAGAGAGCCTGCGGGAAGGTGGAAGCAGGTCCAAAGCGACACCGAAGCTCGCCTCTTGAGCGGCTTGCTGAAGGTAGTAGGCGGCCCGGAAACCTCCCGTTACGAGGAAAAAGTGACCCGCTTTTGCGGGTAAAAAGGGTGGTACCGCGGGGAAACCCTCGCCCCTTTCGGGGCGAGGGTTTTTTGTTCGAAAGGACAGAAAGGAGGAATACCATGCGAAGCACAAGAGTCACCGAAGGCGTTGACCGCTGTCCACACCGTTCACTCTTCTTTGCTACAGGCATCACCCGGGAAGGCTTGAGAAGACCGCTCATTGGCATCGCCAGCGCCTTCTCAGACCTTGTTCCCGGACACATCCACATGCGGGAATTGGAACGCTTCATCGAACGGGGAGTGGAAGCCGGAGGAGGAACGCCCTTTGTCTTTGGAGTCCCGGCAATCTGCGACGGTATTGCCATGGGACATGAGGGAATGCGCTTTTCTCTGCCCAGCCGGGACATCATTGCCGACGCCATCGAATCGGTCGTCGAGGCCCATGCCCTTGACGGCGTTGTCCTCCTCACAAACTGTGACAAAATCACTCCGGGAATGCTCCTTGCCGCAGCCCGCCTTGACATCCCGGCCATTTTCGTCACCGCCGGCCCCATGCTCTCCGGACGCTACCGGGGACGACGCTTAGCGTTTGTGCGGGATACCTTCGAGGCGGTGGGACGGTACCGGAAAGGCGATATCGGTGAGGCCGAACTCTTTGCTCTCGAAGAAGAAGCCTGTCCCGGGGGAGGGTCCTGCCAGGGACTGTACACCGCGAACACCATGGCGTGCCTTGTGGAGACCATGGGCATGAGCCTCCCAGGGTGCGGAACGGCTCTTGCGGTATCGGCGAAAAAGCGGCGTATTGCCTACGAAAGTGGCAAGCGCATCGTGGAGCTTGTCAGAGAAGGATGGAATGCCCGGAGCATCCTCACCGAAAGAGCCCTCCGGAATGCCATCCGTGTGGACCTGGCCCTTGGGGGGTCGACCAACACTGTGTTGCATCTTCTCGCTCTTGCCCGGGAACTTGGGCTTGAGAGCATTTCTCTCAGGACGTTCGACGAGCTTTCCCGGGAAATCCCCCACCTTGTGCTCCTTGAGCCGGCAGGAGACCTCTTCATGGAGGACCTGGAGTTCGCCGGGGGTATTCCTGCCCTTTTAGCCACCTTGGGAGACCTCCTCGAAGATGCCCGGACGGTCTCGGGAAAAACCATTCGAGAAATCCAGAGATCCGTGGACTTTGTGGACCGTTCGGTAATTCGACCCCTTGACAACCCCTACAACCGCGAAGGTGGCATCGCGGTGCTCTTTGGGTCCCTTGCCCCGGAAGGAGCGGTGGTGAAACAGGCGGCGGTTGACGAGAGCGTGCGCGTGTTCCGGGGGAAAGCGGTGTGCTTCAACAGCGAAGAGGAAGCCATGGAGGCCATTACCTCGGGGAAAATCACCAAAGGTTCGGTCGTGGTGATCCGCTTTGAGGGCCCCCGGGGAGGTCCAGGCATGCGGGAGATGCTTGCCCCAACGTCAAGCATTGTGGGTATGGGGCTGGCTAAAGACGTGGCCCTGGTGACCGATGGGAGATTCTCGGGTGGTACCCGAGGGCCATGTGTTGGGCACGTAGCGCCCGAAGCCTTCGTGGGGGGACCAATCGCCCTCGTCCGGGATGGGGACGAAATCCTCATTGACATCCCCAACCGAAGGATTGAGCTTCTGGTGAGCGCGGAAGAGCTTGAGCAACGCAAAAGGGCCTTTGTTCCACCAAAACCCCGCTACGAGCGAGGGATTTTGGCCCGTTTTGCGAAACTCGCCTCCTCCGCATCCCTTGGCGCAAGCATGTCCTGAAAAGGAGGTGGGTGGCAGTGCGCATGAAAGGCGCCCAGGTTCTTGTGGAACTCTTAAAGAAAGAGGGCGTGGAGTTCATCTTCGGGTACCCTGGTGGGGCAGTCCTCGATATCTACGACGTCCTCTTTGATACTCCCGAGATTCGTCATATCCTCGTGCGACATGAACAGGGAGCAGCCCACGCTGCCGACGGATACGCCAGGACCACGGGAAAGGTGGGGGTGTGCATCGCTACTTCCGGCCCAGGGGCCACGAATCTCGTGACAGGTCTTGCCACAGCCTACATGGATTCCATCCCCATTGTGGCTCTCACCGGGCAGGTTTTCACCCACCTCATTGGCAAGGACTCTTTCCAGGAGGCCGACACCACCGGCATCACCATGCCCATCACGAAGCACAATTTCCTCGTCACCAGGGCTGAAGACCTCCCCTACGTGATCCGGGAGGCATTCTACATCGCCTCTTCCGGCCGCCCGGGACCGGTGCTTGTGGACCTTCCCCGGGATGTGCAGCAGAAGATGATTGAGCTCGTCTACCCCGAGAAAATCAAAATCCCGGGGTACCGGCCAACCTACAAGGGCCACGCCAAACAAATCAAACTCGCCGCCGAAGCCATCGGGGAGGCAAAACGCCCCCTCCTCTACGTCGGTGGAGGGGTTATTGCCTCAGGAGCCTCTGAGGTCCTTTTTGAACTCGCCACCAAAGCCGATATCCCTGTGGTGCATACGCTCATGGGGAAGGGGGCTTTCCCCGAAAGCCATCCCCTGTCTTTGGGAATGCTTGGCATGCACGGAACGTACTGGGCCAACAAGGCAGTTATGCGCTGCGATCTCCTCATCGCCGTCGGAGCCCGTTTTGACGACCGGGTAACGGGGAAACTCGATACCTTTGCTCCCCACGCCAGAATCATCCACATCGACATCGACCCAGCAGAAATCGGCAAAAACGTGAAACCCCATATCCCCATTGTGGGTGATGCCCGGATGGTCCTCGCTGAAATCGTGAAGCGCCTTGAGCCCATGACCCACCCTGAATGGCGCGAGGAGATCGAGCAATGGAAAAAGGAGTACACTCCAAAGTATCGGCAAAGCGAGAAGCTCCTCCCCCACCATGTCATTGAGCGAATCTACGAGAAAACGAAGCACCTCGACACGATTGTCGTGACCGACGTCGGTCAGCACCAGATGTGGGCGGCACAGAAATACCCTCGGGAGAAGCCCCGAACCTGGGCGAGTTCTGGGGGACTTGGGACCATGGGGTATGGACTGCCGGCTTCTATCGGAGCCCAGGTGGGTAACCCCGACAAGACCGTCATCCTCATTAGCGGCGATGGGAGCATTTTTATGAAGATCCAGGAACTCGTGACTGCCGTGAACTACTGCCTCCCCATCAAAATCTTCGTGATGAACAATGAGTTCCTCGGCATGGTCCGCCAGTGGCAGGGGTGTCTTTACCGGGGACGGTACTCCTGTACACGTCTCGTGAACCCAGATATCGCCCGGGTTGCCCAGGCCTTCGGAGCAGTGGGCATTTCGGTCACCACAAAAGACGAGCTTGACCGGGCCATCGATGAAGCCCTGAAGGCGCAGGATCGACCGGTTCTTGTGGACTGCCACATTGAGGAGGAAGAAAACGTCCTCCCCTTTGTGCCGCCTGGAAAATCCCTGGACGAGATGATCCTTGAGTAAAGGAGGTGACAGTGTGGAACACATCATTGCGGTCCTTGTGGAGAATAAACCCCGGGTCCTGGCCCGGGTAGCGTCGCTTTTTGCCCGGCGGGGCTACAACATCGAGAGTCTTGCGGTTGGGCCAACCCAGGATCCCAGCATTTCCCGGATCACTCTCGTTGTCACCGGAAACGAGCATGTCCTGGAGCAGATTACCAAGCAACTCTACAAGCTCATCGAGGTCATTAAGGTCAGTGATTTTGCCAACACCCCGGTGGTCGACCGGGAACTGGCTCTCATCAAGGTCCATGCTCCCTCGAACTTGCGGGGAGAAATCGCCCAGACTGCGGAAATCTTCCGGGCCCGCATTGTCGACGTCGACGAGGAGAGCCTCATTGTGGAGGTTACCGGGACCCCGGATAAAATCGATGCCTTAGAGCAACTTCTGCGAAAGTACGGTATCATTGAGATGACCCGTACAGGGCGGATAGCCCTGGCACGGGGCAGTCAATCCCTATAAAAGGAGGATGGACCATGGCGAAAATGTACTACGACCAGGACGCTAACCTCGACATCCTGAAGGGGAAGGTCATCGCCATCATTGGTTTCGGGAGCCAGGGAAGTGCCCAGGCACAGAATCTGCGGGACAGTGGCCTCAACGTCATCGTTGCAGAGCTCCCCGGAACCCCCGGTTTTGAGAGGGCGAAAAACGCAGGGTTTGAACCCGTGAGCGCTAAAGAGGCGGCAGAAAAAGGCGACATCATCCAGATGCTTGCTCCTGACCAGCACCAGCCAGCAATTTACCGGGAATCCATTGCTCCTCACCTCACGAAAGGCAAGGCCCTCATGTTCTCCCACGGATTCAACATCCACTACCACCAGATTATCCCCCCCGCAGATGTCGATGTCATCATGGTAGCCCCGAAGGGTCCCGGAGACCTTGTGCGGCGGATGTACCTTGAGGGGAAAGGGGTGCCTTCCCTTGTGGCCGTGTACCAGGACGCTACAGGCCAGGCCAAGGACATCGCCCTGGCCTACGCCAAGGGTATTGGCGCCACAAGAGCGGGGGTTCTTGAAACCACCTTTGCCGAGGAAACGGAAACGGATCTTTTCGGAGAGCAGGCCGTGCTCTGCGGTGGTCTCACCGCCCTCATCAAGGCCGGTTTTGAGACCCTGGTTGAGGCAGGTTACCAGCCGGAGGTGGCGTACTTTGAGTGCCTCCATGAGATGAAGCTCATCGTGGACCTCGTGTACGAGGGTGGCCTCATGCACATGCGCCAGGTCATCAGCGACACCGCCGAATACGGTGACCTCACCCGGGGACCACGAATCATCAACGACCAGGTGAAGGCGGAGATGAAAAAGATTCTCGCCGAAATCCAGGATGGAACCTTTGCCCGGGAGTGGATTCTTGAGAACCAGGCGAACCGCCCGGTGTACCATGCGCTCCGCCAGAAGGACGCCGAGCACCTCATCGAAAAGGTCGGCAAGACCTTAAGGAACATGATGCCCTGGCTGAAGAAGGAGGGATGATAGTGCGGCGTATCCGCGTGTTCGATACAACGTTAAGAGACGGCGAGCAATCTCCAGGGGTTGCCCTGAACGCCCAGGAAAAACTGGAGATTGCTCTGCAGCTTGCCCGCTTAAACGTCGACGTCATCGAAGCGGGCTTCCCCATTGCCTCCCCGGGAGACGCCGAAGGGGTGAAACTCGTTGCGGACAACGTGAAGGGCCGGGCCGTCTGCGCCCTGGCCCGGGCCAAGGACAAGGACATTGACATTGCCTGGGAGTGCCTGAAAAATGCCGAGCACCCCATCATCCACACCTTCATCGCCACCTCAGACATCCACCTGCGACACAAACTCCGCCTTTCCCGGGAGGAGGCCCTGGAACAGGCAGTATGGGCGGTGAAAAGGGCGAAAAAGTACGTTGCCGATGTGGAGTTTTCTGCCGAAGACGCCACTCGCTCAGACTGGGAGTACCTGAGCCGGGTCTACGCAGCGGTCATTGAGGCAGGTGCCACCATCATCAACGTCCCCGATACGGTTGGGTACATCACACCTTTTGAAATGCAGGAGCTCATTAAATACCTCTTAGAAAACACCAGGGGTATTGAAAAGGTCGTCCTGAGCGTGCACTGCCACAACGACCTTGGTCTTGCCACCGCCAATTCCCTTGCTGCTATCCTTGCCGGCGCCGGACAGGTGGAGTGCACCGTAAACGGCATTGGTGAGCGGGCAGGGAACGCTGCCTTAGAAGAGATTGCCATGAGCCTGTACGTCCGCCGGGACTTCTTCCAGGCCGAGACGAACCTCAACTTCCAGGAAATCTACCGCACGAGTCGCCTCGTGAGCCAGCGCACGGGAATGCTTGTCCAGCCTAACAAGGCCATTGTGGGTCAGAATGCCTTCGCCCACGAGTCCGGAATCCACCAGGATGGAGTACTTAAAGAAAAACTCACCTACGAAATCATGGATGCCAAGCTCATCGGCCGGGAGGACCGGGTGCTGGTCCTTGGGAAACACTCGGGGCGCCATGCCTTTGCCAAAAAGATTGAGGAGCTCGGGTATAAACTCTCTGAAGAGGAGCTCAACCAGGCATTCCAGCGCTTCAAGCAACTCGCTGACCAGAAGAAAGAAATCACCGAGGACGACCTCAAGGCCATCGTCTCTGAAGAGGTAGCAAAACCTGAGGAAATCTACCACCTGGATTTCGTGCACGTGTGCTGTGGGAACAATATCCTGCCCACTGCCACCGTACGTCTTGTAAAGGACGGGAAAGAGGTGCTCGAGGGAGTTGCCACAGGGGTTGGTCCGGTGGATGCCGCCTACAAGGCTATCAGCAAGATGCTCGGTATTTCCTCAAACCTTGTGAACTACACCCTCCAGTCCATCACCGGAGGGACCGAAGCACTTGGCGAGGTCATCGTGCGCATCCTCGATGGGGATGAGGAGTACATCGGACGAGGTTCGAGCCAGGACGTGGTGGTGGCAAGCGTCATGGCGTATCTTTCGGCCATCAACCGGATGGCCCAGAGGAAGCGAAAACTCAACCCTCAAAAGGACTATGGGGAGAGCTGATGGACCATGGGGATGACCATCACCGAAAAAATCATCGCCGCCCACGCGGGAAAGGACAGGGTGGTTCCTGGGGAGCTCGTCGAAGTCACGGTGGACGTGATGCTCGCCAACGACATCACCGCTCCCCTGAGCATCAAAGAACTCGAAAAGCGGGGGATAGCAACCATTGCGGACCCCGAGAAAATCGTCCTCGTTGCGGACCACAACACTCCCGCCCGAGACATCTCTTCAGCGGAAAACGTCAAGCTCATGCGGGAATTCGCGAAAAAACACGGCATTCGCCACTTCTTTGAGGGAGGAGAGGTCGGGATAGAACATGTGCTCTTGCCCGAACTCGGCCTTGTGGTCCCCGGGGATCTCGTCATCGGTGCCGACTCCCACACCTGCACCTATGGGGCTCTGGGAGCCTTCGCCACGGGCATGGGGAGTACCGACCTTGCCGCCTCTTGGGTTCTGGGGAAGACCTGGCTCCGGGTTCCAGAGTCGTTGAAGTTCGTCCTCTCAGGAGAACGGCGACCCTTTGTCACCGGGAAGGACCTGATTCTCTTCATCATCGGCCAGATTGGGGTCGACGGTGCCCGGTACTGTGCCATGGAGTTCGAGGGACCGGTAATCCAGTCCCTTTCCATGGACGAACGTTTCACCATGGCCAATATGGCTATAGAGGCAGGAGCCAAAAACGGTATCATCGCCCCGGACGATACCACCCTCGCCTACGTTCGCGCCACAGGAACTTCCCGTACCCCGAGGCTCTTTTCCTCCGATCCCGATGCCGAGTGGAAGGAAATGTACACCATCGATGTCTCTTCTATCGAGCCCCAGGTGGCCTTTCCTCACCTTCCCTCCAATACCCGCTCGGTGTACGCCATTCCGAGAATCGAAATCGACCAGGTGGTCATCGGGTCCTGCACCAACGGTCGCATCGAGGACCTGCGTATGGCGGCCTCAGTCCTGCGAGGGCGGAAGGTCCGAAAAGGCGTGCGGCTTCTCGTCTTTCCCGGAAGCCCCAAAGTCCTGAGGCAGGCGGAAGAAGAGGGACTCATCAAAATCTTCCTTGAGGCCGGCGCAGTCATTGCCCCGCCTTCCTGCGGCCCATGCCTTGGGGGACACCTCGGCGTTCTGGCCTCAGGAGAACGCTGCGCCTCAACCACAAACCGGAACTTCATTGGCCGGATGGGACATGAGACGAGCGAGGTGTACCTTGTCAACCCCTACATTGCGGCAAGCTCCGCTGTTGCGGGGTACATTACCTCCCCAGAGAGACTCTGAGGTGAGACCTATGATTCGCGGAAAAGCAGTGGTTTTCGGAGACAATGTGGACACCGACGTCATCATCCCGGCCCGGTACCTCACGAGTACCGACCCGAAAGAACTCGGCAAGCACTGCATGGAAGGCCTGGATCCCCACTTTCCTCAACGCATTACCCCCGGAGCGACCATTCTGGTAGCCGGGAAAAACTTCGGCTGCGGTTCCTCCCGGGAACACGCCCCCCTGGCCCTCAAGGGGTGCGGGGTTTCTGCCATTGTGGCCGCTTCGTTTGCCCGGATTTTCTTCCGGAACGCCATCAACATCGGCCTTCCCATCCTTGAGTCCGAAGAAGCGGCAAGGGGGATTCGAGAGGGAGACGTGGTCTCTATTGATCTTGTCCGGGGGGAAATCCGTAACGAAACCACAGGGGAGATTTTCTGGGCTCGACCATTCCCGCCCTTCCTCCAGGAAATCATTGCTGCCGGAGGGCTCATGAACCTCGTGGAAAAAAGGGTCAAGGGCTAATTGCGAAGACTCGTCAGGGGTGCGGGGACGCGACCACCCCGGAGGATCAACCGCGCACCCTGATAGGGGTTGACGGGGATAATGGTCGCCTCCCCGAGAAGCCCTCCAAAGCAAGCTCTCTCCCCTGCGCTCTTTCCGGGCACCGGGATGAGGCGAACGCCAACGGTCTTGTGGTTGATCACCCCGATGGCGATTTCGTCAGCCATGATGCAGGCGATGGTCTCCCAGGGAGTGTCGCCAGGAATGGCAATCATATCAAGGCCCACAGAGGACACACTGGTCATGGCCTCGAGTTTCTCCAAAGATAAAGCTCCCACCGCCACTGCTTCACTCATCCTTGCGTCCTCACTCACCGGAATGAACGCTCCGCTCAGGCCTCCAACGGATGAGGAGGCCATGGCACCACCCTTTTTGCAGGCATCGGTCAAAAGCGCCAGGGCAAGCGTTGACCCCCACGCCCCACATCGCTCAAGCCCCATTTCCTCCAAAATCTCGGCGACGCTGTCCCCGACTCTTGGTGTTGGCGCCAGCGACAGGTCCACAATGCCAAAGGCCACCCCGAGTTTCCCGGCAACCTCTCTCCCGATGAGCTCCCCCACCCGGGTAATCTTGAAGGCGGTTCGCTTAATGAACTCCGCGAGAGTCCCCAGATCCGCCCCAGGGTGACGGCGCACGACCTCCTTCACCACAAGCCACCGGAGAGATAGCCACCCGGCGGTTCACGATGGGGATGCCGTACTTGGTCGAGACCTCATCGGCCACGGCGTTTAAAGAAGCGGCGTACCGGCGAATTTTGGCAACCACCCGCTGTACCGTTTCCTCAAAGTCCTTCCCCCGGCAATCAAGAATCGAAATCCCCAGGGTCACCGTCCGTACATCGAGGTTCTCAATCTCAAGCATCCGCAGGGTCTCAAGGATCTCAGCGCGGTCGAAAAGCATGGCGTCCCCCTAAATGCGGTGCATCGCCCGGAAGATGCTCGCATGCTGCAGGTACACCTTGACCCCCACCTCCTCGCCCCGCCGGATCAGTCTCTCCCGAAGCTCTGAAAGCGAGACCGGACAGCGGGAAATATCACCCACAAGAATCATGGTGAAGTACTCTCCGAGAATCTTCTGGGTGATGTCCTCGATGTTGACACTGTGTTCAGCAAGACAGGACGTGATGGCAGCGATAATCCCGATACGGTCCTTCCCCACAACAGTAATGACCACCCTGTGCTCGGTGGACGGTTCGTTTTCAGAGGCCCAGAGATCCACTTCGGTCACTGTTTTTTCCTCCTTTGAGCCGTTCGCTGAAGATATGGGCTAAACGCACGGGCTCAGGAAGACGAAACCCCCTTGCCGTCTTCAGGGCCCATTCCCGGGCTCTCTCTAAGTCTATCCGGTTTCCCGGAGAGACGAATACGGGCTGGGTGCGGTCCTTCGTTCGCAGGGCAACGCCAACACGCCTTCCCCGGTATTCGACAAAGGTGAAGGAACCCCGCTTCTCCCCAGGCTCCTGAAAATGCCCCACGAGGGGCTTTTTGGCTACCCCAATAGAGACAAGACCAAAGAGGACCCCCAGGTGGCTGGCAATCCCCACTCCCCGGGGATGGGCGATACCCTGGCCATCGAAAAAGAAAAGGTGCGGCACAACGGAAAGACGTCGGAAAGCCTCTTCAATCGCCGGACCCTCCCGGAAGGAGAGAAAACCTGGAACATAGGGGAAAGAGGGCTTATGCACTCCTGAGGTCACTTCGACCACCTCAAGAGAAGGCCACCGCAGGACCACAACAACCGCCACTGCCTGCCCAAGGGCGTTATAGGCAACGTCAACCCCTGCAAGGAGCGTCACGGCCTCGTCTTTCAAGGGAAACTCGAGGGAAACCTTTTGCCGGATATCTTCCTGGATGCGCAGGGCCTCCTCAAGCGTCACCTCAAAAGGATGAGGGTATTGCCTCTCCATGGAGGGGTAGAGGATTACAGGATTTCAAGCTCTACGGTTTTGGTGAGGATGTCGACGTAGTTGAAGGCCATGCGCTGAGCGGTACCATCGACATCCACCCGGAGGACGAAGAAGAAGGGGTAAATTCCCTCAATGACGCCTTTGCGAACAACGGTCTTTTTGCGCCCTTTGTTGACCTCTACAATGGCTTCTCGGCCGACGAGAGAGCCAATCCACTCTTTGATTTCCTGGAGATTCTGGACGGTCAAAAGCATCATTCCCGCCGCATTTTTTGGTATTATATACTATTTCTCCAGAAAAAGCAAACGAAATCACGAAAACAGCAAGGCTCAAAAGGCTCCTGAAACTCGACGACCGTTTCCACGTGGTTTTCCTCCAGGGCGGAGCGAGCCTCCAGTTCGCCATGGTTCCGATGAACCTGGCGCTTGAAGGGAAACCCGCAGGGTACGTGGACACCGGATACTGGGCCTCCAAGGCCCTCAAGGAAGCCCAGATTCTGGGGAAAGACGTGCAGGTGGTGGCATCCTCTAAAGCGCAAAATTACATCCATATCCCCAAGAACTTCACTGTCGATGAAAACCTCGCCTATCTCCACCTCACCTCAAACAACACCATTGAGGGCACCCAGTGGCACCACTTCCCCAGGGTGGGGAATGTCCCCCTGGTGAGCGACATGTCCTCGGATATCTTAAGCCGGGTCTTTGACCCCTCGCCCTTTGGACTCATCTATGCTGGGGCGCAGAAAAACCTGGGTCCTGCAGGGGTCACCGTGGTCATTATCCGGGAGGACATGCTGGAACGCATCCCCAAAAACCTCCCCACTATGCTCCGGTACTCCACGTTTGTTGAATCGAACTCCCTCTACAACACCCCGCCCTGCTTTGCCATCTATGTGGTCGACCTCGTCCTTGAATGGCTTGAGGAAACGGTTGGAGGTCTGGAAAACATGGAGGCCATCAACCGAAAGAAGGCGAAAATCCTCTACGACTACCTCGACAGCCAGAACTTCTATACCTGCCCTGTGGTGCCCGAAGACCGGTCCATGATGAACGTGGTCTTTCGTCTCCCCAGCCCAGAATTAGAAGACAAATTCGTGAAAGAGGCAGAGAAAGCACGTCTTGTGGGGCTTAAAGGACACCGCTCTGTAGGAGGATGCCGGGCCTCCCTCTACAACGCCGTCACCGTGGAGGCGGTGCAGGCACTCGTGGACTTCATGCAGGAGTTTGCCCGAAAAAACGCCTGAGGGACGAGCGTCCCTCAGGCAAGGCCAAGCTTTGCGAACTCCCGAAAAAGCGGTGCGTTCACCTCGTAGAGCCGCTTGAAGAGGCGGAAAAGCTTTTCGTACAAAGCGTGGGCGTTTGCGTCAGGGGTGACCTGGCCTTCGGTGGGAAAGAACTCCTCAGGGAACTCCTCGAAGGACCGGACATATCCCAGGGCCTTCAGGGCGACGAGGAATGCCCCCTTGGCGGAGGAAGAGGGGTAACTGCTCACCGCCACCGGGACACCCAGAACATCGCAGAGCACCCTCTTTCCGTTCTCTGAAAGGGCAAACCCTCCGCCAATCACCACCTTCCTGGGCTCCCCCATGACCTCCCGGAGCATGTCGAAAACGGCGCGAATCGAAAAAGCCACACTCTCATAGGCCGCCTGGAGAAGAGCCTCCGGGGTATGGAAGAAGGAGAGCCCGAAGAGAATCCCCCGGGCATAGGGGTCCCAGTAGGGGCTCCGCTCTCCAGTGAGAAAGGGCAAAAAGAGCGGACGCCGCCGGGAAAGGTCGAGAGTGACCTCACCTTCCCGCAAGAGGTCCCGCATCCACGAAAAGACAATACCCCCGTTGTTGATGGCCCCTCCCCCAACCCAGATGTCGGAAGCAAGGTAGTAACACCAGGCCCGTTTCCCGGGGTCGATGACCGGCCGGAGGGCACACATGCGAACGGCCCCTGAAGACCCGACGCTCACGACCATTTCGCCTTCTCGAAAACACCCCTCTCCAAGATTGGCAAAAGGACCGTCCCCACCACCCCACACAACAGGTATCCCCAAAGGTAAACCGGTGGAAGCGGCGAATTCCCGGTTCATGAGTGGCGCCGCAAAATCCGGCTCCACAAGGGGGGGAAGGAGCTCCGGGGAAATCCCAAGAAGGTCGCACATCTTCCTGCTCCACGCCTTCCTCTGCACCTCAAGAAGTCCTGTCCCTGAAGCCGTCGAGCAATCGCAGCAAAGCTCCCCCGTGAGCTGAACGAGCACCCAGTCCTTGATGCTCAGGATTTTCGAAACCCTCTCCCAGAGGTCCCCGTGGTGTTTCCTGAACCACAGGATTCGGGAAGGATGGTAGATGGTGTGGAGTGGTGCAGCTGTCAGCTCGTAGAGGCGTTCCTTTTCATAGGATTCCCGGAATTCCTCAACTTCCTGGAAAGAGCGGGTGTCCATCCAGTTCCAGAGAGGGGCAAGGGGAGTGAAATTGCCATCCACAAGAAGGAGGCTGTGGAGCATGGTGTCAAAGCTCAGCGCTTCGAAAGAGCTTCCAGGAAAGGACGAAACTGCCTCCTTCACTGCTCCGGCAAGGGCACTGAAAATTTCCCCCGGGTCCTGCTCCGCGTATCCTGGGGCAGGAGAAAGGGTGGGGTATTCCCTTTTCGTTGAAAAGAGGATATTGCCGCTTTGGTCAAACACACAGACTTTCAGGGACGACGTGCCAATATCCGCACAGAGGAAAAGCCTTCGTGCCACCGGTATCCCCCCGGACGCTTTTTCCTATTATAGCCCTGTCACCCATTTCCTTTAAAGAATAGGAAGACATGTACGAAAGGAGGTTGTCCATGCATCGAGAACCAACACTCAAAGACGTGCAGCACGTGGTTGAGCTCGCCCGGGCTTTTCTTGATGATGCCCTGACGCTCCTTGCCGCCTATGTCCAGTCCTCTCCTTCTCTCACGCGGTTTCTGAAAGACCAGGGACTGAACCCCGAAACGGTCCTCTTCTCCTTCTCCTTCCCTGAAGAGCTCCCGGTAATCCTCGAGGTGGCCCGGCGCTACTTCCCGCAAAACGAGTCCTACCCCGTGAATCCTTACGCCCTGCTTTTAGCCATCCGGGAGGCCGAGCGGGGGCGGAAAGGCTTCGAATTCGGGATAGTGGCGGCAAAAGACACGGACTTAAAGACCCAGGCTGAGTGGGCCTGCGCCACGGTGAAAAAGAACTTCGATCGCTTCAGAGAAAGCGGTGAAAAGGACTTCATTGCCTTCCTGGGGAAGCGCTGGGCACCGGTTGGGGCGGAAAACGACCCAAAGGGGCTCAACAGATTCTGGGTGGACAACGTGCGGTACTTCTACAACCTCTTCCGAAAGGGGGAAGAACAGTGAACTTCCAGGACTTCTTGCTCTCGGCAGCCTCACTCTTTTTGCTTGGGCTGGGAAGCTATATCTTCTCCCGATGGCATGTGGATCGCCTGACGCTTGACCGGTACCGGAAAATCCTGGACCTTGCGGAGGAAGCGGTGCTCTTTGTAGAGGACGCCTTCCCCGAAAAGCGAGGCCTCGAAAAGCTCAGAGAGGCCATTCAGTACCTGAAAAGGTGCTGCGAGCGGCTCGGGATTCCCCTCGACGATGCGGAAGCCGAAGCCAAGGTCCGAGCCGCCTACCAGAAACTGGAAAGAACAAGATAACCCTCAACCTCTCTCCAAAAACCCCAGGGTCCTTGCGATGCGGGCAAGGACCCGCTCCTTCCCCAGAACCTCGAGGAGCTCAAAGAGCCCCGGACCGACCTTTTTCCCCGATACCGCCACCCGAAGGGGGTGGATGAACTGCGCCGCTTTGAGGCCTCGCCGCTCCGCCTCAGCCCGTATGGCCTTTTCGATGGTTTGCGCGTCAAAGGGCTCAAGGTCCTTCAGAAGCTCATAAGAAGTCCTGAGAATCTCGGGCACCTTCTCCTCAAAGAGCACGCTCTCCACCGCCTGAGGATCATACTCGTAGTGCTCGGTGAAGAAGTACTCTGCCTCCTCGAGAATTTGTGCCACGTACCGGATGCGATCCCGCATGAGGGCCATAACCCTCCTGCAGTAGGCGAAAAACTCCGGTGTGAGGTCTTTTTCCGTAACCTTCCCCTGGCGCTTGAGGATGTCGATGAGGATTTCCGCAAGCCTCTCAGGGTCAGCTGCCCTGAGATAGACCCCGTTCATCCAGTTGAGCTTATCAAGGTCGAAGATCGCGGCGTGCTTGGTGACCTGCTCAAGGGAGAACCGCTCGATGATTTCCTCCCGGGTAAAAATCTCCTTCTCCTCTTCCCCCGTTGCCCAGCTCAACCGGGCAAGGTAGTTCACCATGGCTTCAGGGAGGTACCCCATATCCCGGTAATAGGTCACCGAGGGTGAACCATGGCGTTTGCTCAGGCGGGTCCTGTCCTTTCCAAGAATCATAGGGATATGAGCAAATTGCGGGCAGGGAAACCCAAAAGCCTCATACAGCAAGACCTGGCGAGGGGTATTGGAGATGTGGTCATCCCCCCGGATGACGTGGGTGATGCGCATGAGCGCATCGTCCACCACACAGGCGAAATTGTACGTCGGCATACCGTCGGACTTCAGAATGACGAAATCGTCAAGCTCACTGTTGTCAAAGGTCACATCCCCCCGAAGCATGTCCACAAAGGTCGTCGTTCCCTCCGGAATTCGGAAACGCAGTGCGGGTTTCCGCCCTTCCCGGCGAAAAGCCTCCCGTTCTCTCGCACTCAGGTGGAGACAGCGCCGGTCATATCGCCAACTCTTCCCCTGGGCGATGACCCGTTCTTTCCGCTCTTTCAGTTCTTCAGGGGTACAGAAACACTCGTAGGCCAGACCTTTCTCAAGGAGCCTTTCAGCGTACTCCCGGTACAGGTGCAACCGCTGGCTCTGGAAATAGGGCCCGTAGGGCCCGCCGACTTCCGGTCCTTCATCCCACAAAAGCCCAAGCCACCTGAGGCTCTCGAGAATCACCTGCACGGATTCTTCCGTGGAACGGGCAAGGTCCGTGTCCTCAATCCGGAGGACAAATACTCCTCCGTACTTCCGGGCAAAAGCCCAGTTAAAGAGCGCTGTGCGTGCCCCTCCAAGGTGCAGAAACCCTGTGGGGCTTGGCGCAAAGCGAACCCGGACGGTCTCATTCACGGTTTCTCACTCCCTTATCCTTCGGGATGACGAAGATGCCTTCGGCTTCCGCAACCCTCTCCCCATCATAGAGAATTTCTCCAAAAGCCGCAACAATCCTTCCTTCCCGCCTTCGGACCTGCCCCCGAAGGAGCAGAATCTTCTCTGTCGGGCAGGGCTTGAGGTACTTTACCTTGAGCGTTCCGGTGACAGCAAAAATCCCCGCGTGCTTCACGCTGTGGGACATCACCTCGTCAAGGAGCGACGCCACAACTCCCCCATGGACCACCCCGGCAAAGCCCTGCAGGTACCAGGGGACAACGGTTTCTGCCACCGTCCACCCATTCTCTTCCCGAAAGCGGAGCGAAAACCCGCGGGGATTTTGCTCCCCACAGAAGAAACACCTCCGGTCGTCCACAAATTCCACAAGCATCAACCTCCATCCTCAAACATTTCAGAGAGAAAGACGAATTCGTACTCCGGATGCGGCCTTTCCAGAAAGCGCCTCAGCGCCTCATAGGTGACTTCCTTCGGATGCCCGATGGCCACGGCAAAACCCTGCTTTTTCGCTACGGCCAGAGTGACTTCGAGTTGTCTCAGAACATATTCAACGGCAGGCTCTCCGTCAAGGAAAACATCCCGGCGAAGTGCCCGAACGCCCATGCTCTTCATCACCCGAAAGGCCACAGAACGCGGCGTGGTAAGACTGTCCAGAAAATAGGCGTTCTTCTCCCGGAGGACCAGGGCACAGAGTGCCATCAGGCGCTCGTCCTGCGTGGCCCTGGAACCCTTGTGGTTGTTGAGACCTTTTGCCTGAGGAATGCGCCGGAAGGCTTCCTCAAGCATCCGCACCACCTCTTCTTTGGAGGCACCGCTTCGGAGCAAAAACCGCTCCCCCAAGTTCTCCCCAGGATCCATCGCCTCCATCGGGAAGTGGATGAGCACCTCTTTCCCGCTTTCTTCGGCCCGTCGGGCAAGGTGCGGGCCATGAGGAAGATGAGGGAACACCGCCACGTTGAGCTTGACTGGAAGGGAGAAAAACTTCTCCGCCAGAGGCACATCGTACCCGATGTCGTCGATAACGATGGCAACCCGGAAAACCCGCCTGAGGCGAAGGTAGAAGCGGAACCACTCCTCTTCTCCCCAGAAAAGACGGTAATCGTCACCCTCCACCTCCTTCCCCCAGAGGCCGAAGGGCCGCAGAGGAGCAAGGAGGACTTCAAGGTGCTTCAGGAGACGCTCCCTCTGCCGAGCGTTCTCAAGCACCACCTCAACCTCGAAGGAAGGTCTCTCAGGAAGAGGATAACGGAGAACCTGAAAGGAGAGGCTATGCCTTTTGACCTCATGGAGCACAAGCAGGGCGAGTTCCCTTCCTACCCCCCGAAAGAGTGCCCGGGAAAGGGCGGCCTGACCCTCCTCAAAAAGTCGTGTTTCAAAGCCCAGGGCAAAGAGCACCACTCCCCAGGCTAAAAGCCCAAAAAGGAGAAAGAAAAGGAATCTACGAGGCCAGGGCATGGTCCTTGAGGAGTTTTTTGAGCTCTTTGATGCCCCGCTTCAGCTGCTCGTCTTCACCACTTGCCAGGACATCAGGAATAAGCCCCTGACCGTTGATGTCCGTGCCATCGGCAAGGTAGTACTTAGAAACCGTGAAGATGACGCCTCCTCCGTGCGACAGGGGGGAAATCTCCTGGATGACACCCTTGCCGAAGGTCTTCTCCCCCACAAGGGGGGCGTGGACCGCAAGACGGAGAATCCCTGCAAGGATTTCCGCACCACTCGCCGTCCCCCGATTCACCAGGACCACCACGGGAGTCGAGACCAGGGGGTGTATGAAGTTTGTGATGGCCTCGCGCTTGCCGTTCCGGTCTTCCACAAGGAGGAGTTTTTCCCCATAGGGCACGAAGAACCCTGCGGTGACAAGTGCTGCCGAAAGCAATCCCCCAGGGTTGTTGCGAAGGTCAAGGATGAACCCCGTCACCCCCTGCGCGATGAGGTCAGTGAGGACTTTCTGGACCTCATCGGCCGTCCGTCCGTGGAACTCGGAAATCCGCACAAGGCCGATACCCTCAGGGAGCACCTCGGCGCTCACGCTCTGGATTTTGATGATGCTTCGAACAATCTCCACGGTGATGTCCTCTGGAACCCCTTCCCGCTTCAAGGTGAGCACGACTTTGGTCCCCTCCGGCCCCCGCATTTTCTTCACCGCCTGGTCCAGGGACATGCCAAGGGTTGACTCCCCGTCAATTGCCAGAATCACGTCTCCTGCCTTCACTCCCGCTCTTTCCGCAGGAGAACCCGCAATAGGGGAAACAACGGTGAGCTTTTCATCCCGGATGGCGATAACAATTCCGATTCCCGAAAAAGCCCCTTCCAGGGTGTCACTGGTCTCAATCTTGTAGTCCTCGGGATCGAGGTAACGGGCGTAAGGGTCCGGAAGGGCTCGAAGCACACCCCGGATAGCCTCTTCAAGGAGTTTCCCCTCGTCCAAAGGCTCTTCCGAGTAGAATTTCTCCCGGATGAGAGATATGGTCTCAAAAAGCGGCTCCCAGTTCTCAAAACCCTTTTCTTTTCCAAGGCCAAAGGCCAGGAATTCCCACTCAAAGAAGAGAAGGAGTGTCCCACACCCCACGAGAATCCCCAGAAATACTTGCAACCAGAGTCTTCTTCGCCGCATGAACTCTTCACCTCGAATTCACTGAAGCCAGAGAAGGGGGTCCTCCTCACGAGCGCTTGTGCCCACCCGCACCTCAAAGTGTACCACTGGTCGCTCCACAAGACCAGAGTCCCCACTCAGTGCAATGACCTGCCCTCCCCTGACCGTATCACCCGCCTGCACCCGAATCTCTCCAAGATGGGCGTACACGGTGACCAGGTCGTTCCCATGATCGATAATGATGGTTTTTCCATACCCCCTGATGGTGCTCGCAAGAAGCACCACGCCATCGGCCGCAGCGTACACCGGGGTTCCCACCGGACAGGCGATGTCGATTCCGGGATTGTAGAAGGTGATGCCGTAGTGAGCGTCTTTCCACTCTCCAAACCGGCGGAAGATCGTTCCTCCCGACACCGGCCAGAAGAGCCGTCCACGCTTCACTGGAACTTGAGGAGGAGAGGGCGCTTTCTTCCTTGCCAGTTCCTCCCGGAGTCTAGCCAGGGTAGCTTCGAGGTTCCTCTGGGCCTGGACGAGATCTTTGCGATTTTTCTCAAGGCGGGCCCGATCATGCTCCAGACGCCGAAGAATCTCTTCCCGGGCTTTCCTGAGCTCGGTAAGGCGTCGATTCTCAAGGACCAGCCGTTCTTTCAGCACCACCTCGAGGCGGATGCGCTGCTTGATCTCCTCGAGCTTTCCCGCCAATTCCCTCTGTTTTCTTGAGGCCTCCTCGATGGTACTACTTTTCGCCCTGAGGCACTGCGCAGCCCAGTAAACATCGGCCTCCCACTCGGCTGGGGAAACCCCGCTGATGAGACTCTGCAGTACCATCTCACCGGTGTCTACCCGGTAAGCCCCTCTGGCAATTGCCTCCTGGCTGCTTTTCTCCTGAAGAATACCTCTCTGCAAGCTCTCCACTTCCCGCTCAAGCTGCTTCCTCTGCTTCTCCAAAGCAAGAATCCGTTCCCGGGATTTTGCGATATCTGCCTCGGCAGCGGCAATCTGCTTTTCGAGCTTAGCGAGTTCACTGGAGAGGTCCTTCGCGCTTGAGAGCACCTTTTTGAGTTCACTCTCAAGGCGTGCCTGTTCCTTCCGGAGTTCCTCGAGTTTCCTCGTCTGCAGGGCGATTTCGTCCTCGAGAGAACCCGGACTCCCCAAAGCCCAGGGCGAACACATAAAGAGCACGACAAAGAGGATAAGCACAGCACGCCTCACGGCCTTCTCCTCCGGGCCCTCCAGTGTCCCAAAAGCACCCCCAGAACGCCCACCCCACACCCCACACCAAGGTCCAGGGGGAAGAAAACAACAAGGAGCTCCTCTACGTTCACCCACAAAAACCCAGGGAAGGCCTCACCCACAAGGCGGAAGAAGGGCACAAAGAAGGCAAGACCCAAAAGGTACGCCCCCGCACCACCCAGAAGCCCCCCGAAAAGTCCCTCAAAGAGGAAAGGCGCCAGAGAAAAAGCCGAAGGCGCTCCCACAAGGGACAGCACCTCGACTTCCCTCCCCCGAAGTTGCACCGTCAGGGCCGTGGTCACTACGATGACAAAAACCCCAAACCCTAAAACCCCAAGGAGAAACCCACTCAGGGCTTTGAGCAAAAGCCGAAAAAGGCGGAGGAACCCCTCAACTTCCTTCCCTCCGTAGAATACTTCGACAAAGGTTCCCTCTTCGCGGAGGATAGCGGCGATTTCAGGGAGATCCTCGACATGCCGGGGAACAACCTCAAGAGAGGCGGGGAAGGAAACTCCCGCAACCTCTCCCTCGGAAAGCCCAAGACGTTCCAGGAAACGGGCCCTCGCCTCTTCAGGCGAGACCAGAACCACTTGCCCCACCAGAGGATGCCGGGCAACCTCCTCCCGAATCTGCTCCATGAACTCCCTGCGTACATCCTCCCGGAAAATGGCCCGAATCGTGAAGCGTTCGCGCCAGTGCTCCCGCAATCGTACTGCCTCGAGGTATCCGAAAACCGCAGCGTTCACCAGAACGCCAACCAGAAGGACACTCAGCGTGCTGAGGACGAAAAGCCCGGGACGGCGAAGCATGTAGCGGGAAACACGCCCCATGCTCAGCACCTCTCTCCCCGGATTCGCCCCCGCTCAAGCAGGATTGCCCGCGCCGGGAAACGCTCAAGGAGAGCTTCGTTGTGGGTAGCCACGATGACCGTCACGCGCTCGTTTCGGGAAAGATCCCAGAGGAGGTTCAAAACCTCTGCGGCAGAGGCGGCATCGAGGTTTCCCGTCGGCTCATCAGCGAGAATGAGCTTCGGCCGATGGACCAGGGCACGCCCAATGCAGAGTTTCTGCTTCTCTCCCCCTGAGAGCCATCGGGCTTGGAACGTGCTTTTCTTCTCAAGACCAAGAAGGCACAGCACAGCCCAGGCGGCCTTTCTGGCCTCCTTCCCGTTAACTCCAAGGACTGCAAGAGGTGCCACAAGGTGTTCATACACCGTCCAGTCCGGGACAATCTCCAGGTCCTGAAAGACTACACCCAGGCGCTGCCGGAGAAAGGGGACAAAGCGGGGGTCCAGGGTGTCAATCCGGCGTCCGGAAAACCATATCTCCCCCTCGGTGGGCCGCTCTTCCTGAGTGATGAGCCGGAAGAGTGTCGTTTTTCCGGCTCCGGTTGGTCCCTGGAGGAAAACGAACTCCCCCTTCTCCACGGCAAAGGTCACCTTCTCCAGAGCCCGGATTCCAGGGGGATACACTTTGGAAACTCCACGGAACTCCAGAAACGCCATGGCGCTCCTCTCTCAACCCGTATTATACCACCCCCGCCACTTCTCCCCGAGGAGCCGAAGACCAAAGCGAAAGAACGCCGGAACCACACGCTGGACTCTCCGGGGCTCAAGGAGCAATCGCCACAACCATTCAAGCCCGAGGGAACGGAAAAGAAGCGGTGCACGGGGGAGCTTCCCTGCCCACACATCGAAACTCCCTCCAACGCCCATGAAAACCTTCACCGGAAGTGCCTCCCGATGGCGGGCAATCCAGAGCTCTTGTTTTGGCACACCCATGCCCACGAAGAGCACTTCCGGAGCGGTGCGCTTGATGTCTTCGACAACCTCCGCATCGTTGGTGAAATACCCGTGGTGGCATCCACAGACCTTCAAACCCGGATAACGGCGCTGCATGACCTGGGCAGCCTGCTGCACCACATCCTCCCGGGCACCAAGGAAATAAACCCCCCAGCCCCGCTCGCTCCCCCACGCCATGATGGCCTCCGCCACCTCTATTCCTGGAAGCCGCTGCAACATTCCACACCGCAGGAGGCGGGAAGCCCACACCACGCCTATACCATCAGGGAGACGGAGTTCGGCTGAGGCGAGGACCTTCAGAAAGTGAGGATCGCGGAACACCAGCATCTCCGGGTTCACCGTCACGATGTGGAGCTTTCTGCCCTGCTCCACGGCGTTCTCAACCACATTCCGCAAATCCTCAAGTCCTCCAGCAAAAAAGGAATACCCCAGAAGTTCCACAGCCGGCACAGACCTCACCCCAGAATGCTTCCCAAAAAGTGGGCAAGCTCCCCCTTTGCAGCAAGCGCCCTTTGCCGGAACACATCCCGCAAAACACGCGTCTTCTCGCGAAGCACCGCGGCACCCTGCAAGGCAGCGCAAAGCAGAGCAGGCTCGAGCGTCGCCAGGGACAGGAGGTTTTTCCCCTCCCAGTGGGCGCTGAAGGCCACAATCTTCGGGTCAAGGTCGAAGGCCCACCAGGGAATGCCGCTCTGCGTGGCCAGTACCAGAGGATGAAAACGCATGCTGATCACTCCAGAAAGCTCCGAGAAATAGGAGAGAACCTCAGGAACTTTAGAGAAAACGCGTACCGGAGCACGGAGGCGTCTGGCAAAGGATTCCGCAACCTCCTGGTCCTCTCTCCGGTGGAAGGCCACGAATTCAAGGTCCCACCCTTCCCTCTGGAGCCTCCGCAACCCCTCAAAGAGCACCTCCTTCCGCTCCAGAGCCTCCTGCCGCAGGAAAACTCCAAGACGCGACGAAGATGTTCCTGCTTCCTCCTGCTCAAGGAGAAAAACCGGATCGGCCCCCAGAGAGGCAGGACAGAGGCGGCATTCTCTAAGGAACGCCAGGGTCGCCTCATCCCGAGCCAGAAACAGCCGCACCCGACGAAGGAGCTTCCTGACAAGTTTCACACTGAGCTTCCTCGTAAAGGGGCCAAGGCCGCAACCAAAAAAGACTACCGGTTTTCTCACACACTGCGCCAGAGACAGAAAGGCCGTGTAGTACAGGAGGGAACGGAAACTGGTGACATCCTGGAGGAGACTCCCCCCACCCACAACAACTCCCCGGCTCTTGAGGAGAGCTGAGAGCATCCAAGCAGGGCGCCGCCGCTCAACCAGGATGACCTCCCCGGGGAGAGGAGGCACAAGGGATGGATTCCCCACAATCACCCGGTAGGCAAAAGGAAGGGAGAGCTCCCGCCCTATGCCCTCAAGCGCCCTGAGTGTTGCAAGCAGACTCAGCTCATCCCCCCAGTTGCCGAAACCATAGTACCCGTAGAGCACAAGGGGAATTTTCCGGGGAGGCGTCATGCGCCCCATCGGCCCACCGTGCGCCATATCCAGAGCGCGAAAAGTACGGCGAGGTAGTACACGCCAAAGACCGGAACACTCAGGGAAAGGGCGTTCACGAAGCGGAGGAGAGTGAAGAGCAACGGCGTGTGGAGGTGACAGAAGGAGTTCACCATGGTCACAAATCCAACAGTTGCCGAGAGCCAGAGCACCATCCGGTACACCGGCCGGAGGTCCCGAAGACTCGCAAGAAGCCACAGGGCCGGATACCCGACGAGGAACTCCTTGGTTCGAGGACGGGCGAAGAGTATCCGTTCAAGGAACGTCCGCATCTGGTTCTCCAGTCTCCCCGCCCCAAGAAGGGGGAAATTCCCCGAACGGGTGAGGTACAACACAAAGGCCACTCCAAGGAATGCAGCAACAAGCAGCTCAAATCGCCGAAGGTCCCCAAGAAGCACTTCCTGGAGACTCCCCCCAAGAAGGCGGCGACGGAAAAGGTAAAGGAAGACAAGCACCACAGGAAATGTGAGCATGACCTTCACACCGAAGTACTGCTCAATGCGCTGGACGAAAAGCCAGTGGTACAGCCCCTGGGCAATGACGAGAGAACCTGCAAAAGCCACGAGAAAGGCCTCAAGGATACCCCGAAATTTCCTTCCCTGAGAAAACTCCTCCACAAGGAGCATGACCGAAAGCGTCGGTGCAGTCACCCCGGCACAGAGACCAACGACTTTCATCCCCCAGAGGGGACTGGTAAAGACCACCACTGAGAGGAGTACCCCTCCCAAAAACCCCAGCCAGAGGGGGGGACGGAAGAACAGCGCCTCAAAAAGGAAAAGAGCAAAAAACGAAACCACAAAGGCAGAGAGCACAAGAAACGCCCGTGAGGGAGCAAAGGCTCTGTGGGGGAGAGGGGGTAGACCAAAGGCCAGCCCCTGTGCCTGGATATCCTTGCGAAGGTCCTGAAGATACACAAAATTCCGCTCCCAGCCAGTGAAAGAGGGTTCGGTAAAAAGGCGAAGGTAAAGCACCCGAACCGAGCGTTCCCTCAGGGCCCGCAGAAACCGTTCCCGGGCCGTTTCGGGAGTGTAGTTCTTGAGCTCATCAGGGGGAATGCTGTGCACCCGGAGCGTCCACTGGGGCACAAGCCGCGCCAGGGTGTCCTCACCCTTCTGCCCCACAAATTCCACATACCCAAAAAAGAGCCCGCGGTCGCTGAGGAAGTCAGCGAACCTCCGGAGCGACTGAGGGTTCCCGTATCCTGGGATGCTGTCACCAGAAGCGATGACCCCCACCACTCCCTCGTTCTTCCACACGTCGTCCCCAAGGAGGCGGGAGAGCACTTCAGGGGGAACGTTCAGATAGTTGTACGGCCGAAGAACCAGGGTACAACCTTCCTCCCTCAGGCGCTGGATGAGGTCCCTATCCCAGCCAAGACCCACTTTTTCCTCCTCTTCAGGAAGCAGGCTCACCCCGAGAACTTCCCCAAAAACCTCCACCCGCTTTCCCAGGGTATTCAGCCGCTCTGCCAGGGTCTTTCGCACCGCCTCTGAGGCACCAGTAAAGTACTGAAGGTAGGGTGGAGCATCAGGGGGTGCGGGAGCAGGAACAAGCAAACCTCGAGCTTTCAGGGCTTTCAGGGACCACTCGCTCACCCCAAAGACAGTGAACCCCTCTTGTCTGAGTTCCCGGGCAAGCACAAGGGGGTCCACGCCTTTTGTGCGGGCAAACCACTCTAAGTCATCCCAGTCCACCACAAGGAGAACGCTACGGTTCTCCCGTTCCCGGGCCACACGCTCAAGGGCAAAGGGGAGAGCCGCTGCGAGGACAACGATGCTCAGAAGGACAAGAAGGCGCCTCCCCGGCATTACAGACGCACCTCTTCGACGTCAAAGAGCGGATCGCCTACGTCCACGGTGTCGTTCTCCTCAACGTAGACCTGCGTGATCACCCCATCGTGTTCCACCGGGATCTCGTTCTCCATCTTCATGGCTTCAAGAATCACCGCAACGTGTCCGGCCCGGACCTCGTCCCCCTTCTTCACGTTGACGGCCACAATCCGCCCCGGCATGGGAGCCCGAACAGTGGTGGTCACCCGAAGACCCTCAGCGGGTTTCGACTCGCCAACTTTTCGAACACCACTGACACTGAATGTCCTCTGCTCACCCCCGGTGATCTCCACCACCTCGACCTCGTACTCCTCACCGTTCACCCGAACGAGGAACTTCCGCACGTTCCTTACCTCCCCAGACGAATCCGCAAGCGTCCTTCCTGCAGAGCCAGTGCCTTCCAGGCATGGCTTTTCCGCAGAACGTAAGGCTTCTGACGCGGAGTCTCTTCGGTTTCCAGAAACTCCATGAGCGCAGCTACGATGGCAGCAACGACTTCTGGTTTCACGCCCACCCCAAGGTCACACCGGGAAATTGCCATGCCGAATCGATGTCAAGACACCCCGCCAGATGGTACGGCTGATTCGCCACAATCCCCACCACATGCCCTCCAATTCGGGCAAACCCCACGACGATGTTGCGGGCAAAGCTCTTGTGGACCTCGAAGAATTCCCCCTGGTCCACGATGCAGCGGATGACCTCTTTCACATCGTAGGGTTTGTTGGGGTTAGTGGGGACAATCTCGAGCAGGCGTTCCTCCTGCCGTTCCAGGGGGTCACCGGTGTCCACAAAAGGGGGGTCTTCGGCGTTGTTTGAGGGGAGGAAAGAGAGGAGTCTCCGAACCTCCCGGAAACATTCCTCCTCGGTGCGGGCCGTAAAATGCGCAACACCGCTTCGTGTCGCGTGGGTCATGGCTCCACCGAGTTCCTCAGCCGAAACCTCTTCTCCCGTGGCCGCCTTCACCACCTGGGGACCGGTGACGAACATCCGGCTGATGCCCTCTACCATGAAGATGAAATCCATGAGTGCCGGGGAGTAGACCGCACCCCCTGCACAGGGACCAGCGATAACGGCAATCTGCGGGATAACACCCGACGCCTGGGTATTCCGGAAGAAAATCTGCCCGTATCCTGAGAGGGAATCGATGCCCTCCTGAATCCTTGCACCCCCTGAATCGTTGATGCCCACAAGGGGGGCACCGACTTTTAGGGCCATGTCCATGATTTTACAGATTTTCTTGGCCTGCATCTCCCCCAGGGACCCACCCATGACGGTGAAATCCTGAGAGTACACAAAGACCACTCGACCGTCGATGGTCCCAAAGCCTGTGACCACTCCGTCGGCGGGGAGTTTCCGCTCGGGCATACCGAACTTTTCCGCCCGGTGCTCCACGAAAAGGTCGACTTCCTCGAAACTCCCCTCATCAAGCAAAAGGGCAACCCGCTCTCGAGCGGTGAGCTTGCCGCTTTGATGCTGCTTTTCAACGGCCTTCTCCCCACCACCCAGAAGGAGAACGGCTTCTTTCTCCCTGAGCTCTCTGAGGAGCTCCTCCATAGTCTTGCGAGCCATACCTCTTTCGCCTCACAGGTTTTCGTATTTCCTACCAGATGCCATCCCAGATGTCAAGAGCGAGACGGCTGCCAGGAGGGAAAGAGCACACCCTCAACATCCACATGTACTGCCTGGAGCTCGACCCCTGTGAGGTACTCTACCCGCTCCCGGAGGTACTGCTGCAGGAAACGGCAGACCTCGGCCACCGACGAACCGTTCTGGATCACGCACGAAAGCTCCACCTCAAGACCCCGCTCCGTCCGGTGCAGATTGATGGCGGTAACCTTCTGCACCCAGGGAGTGTGCACAAGGCAAAGGAACACGAGGGTCCGCAGGGCAGCCTCGCTGACAATGAGCTTTCCAAGGTAACTGAAAGGTGGACGCACCACCGTTTTTTCCCGGGAGGTGTAGAACCAGCGCCACACACCCACAGGAAGGGCATCGGTGATGGCACTCCAGAGATTGCGCTTGACCTCCACCAGGGGCACGGGGATGGTGTGCTTCCCCTGAGATTCCCGGGCCACCAGAGCCATCTGAATCTCGTCAAGGGGCGCAAGGTGGAAAATATCCCAGACGACCTCAGGTTTCGGGAGCTCAAGGCGTTCGCAGATTTTCTCCACCATGGGGAGGGAAATGCCAAGAACCAGAATCTTCTCTGGGGCGAGCTCCTGCAGGGCCTTTTTGACCTCTTCCCGGTGGTTCGGGAAGTAAAAGACGGCAACCTTGGCTGCCCGGATTTTGCTGAGCTCGGCCTTTGCCGATCTCCCCGCAAGAATCCTCCCTGAGGCAATGAGCAACCCGTCGTCAATGATGCAGTCGATGCCGTGTTCCTTTGCCAGGTGAGGAGCCCGGTAGCTCTTCCCCGTTCCCGTTGGCCCGACAAGGGCATACACCTTCATAGACTCCGTTCCCTCTTGAGGAACGCCTCAATGAAGTCGTCAATTTCCCCGTCCATCACCCGCTCGATGTTCCCTGTCTCATGCCCCGTCCGGTGGTCCTTAACAAGCGTATAGGGATGGAACACATAGGTCCGGATCTGGTTCCCCCAGGCGATGTCCTTCCGCTCTCCCTTGAGCTCCTGGATTTTCTTCATCTGCTCCTGACGGTAGTACTCGTACAGACGGGCCCGGAGAATCCGCATGGCGACGGCTTTATTCTGGTGCTGGGAACGTTCGTTCTGACACTGGACCACAATACCCGTGGGGATATGGGTGATGCGAACGGCTGAATCGGTGACGTTCACGTGCTGCCCACCGTGACCGCTTGCTCTGAAGGTCTCAATCCGGAGATCCTGGGGGTTAATCTCCACCTTAACGTCCTCGCCGATTTCCGGAATGACGTCCACCAGGGCAAAGGTCGTGTGACGACGCCGGTTCGCATCAAAAGGAGAGATGCGAATCAGGCGGTGCACCCCATGTTCAGAACGGAGATACCCGTACGCGTACTCTCCCTGAACAAGGAAGGTCACGTGTTTCAGCCCTGCCTCTTCCCCTTCGAGGATATCGGTTACCCGGACATCGAAACCTTTACGCTCACAGAAGCGGAGGTACATCCGGAAGAGCATCTCCACCCAGTCCTGGGACTCCGTTCCTCCCGCACCCGAGTGAATGGTCACAATGGCATTACACCGGTCCTCCTCCCGGCGGAACAGGAGCCGAATGTCCAGGTCCTCCACAGCTTCGGAGAGCTTCCGGACCTCCTGCACAAGCTCCCGGTACTCCGGGTCTTCGGGAGCGACAAGGTGAACAAGCTCCTCCGCATCCTCCAGGCGTTTCTTGAGTTCCAGGTACTCCTCAAACACCTGCCGGTACTTCCGGTACTCTGTAAGGAGACGGCTTTGCTTTTCTTCGTCGCCCCAGAAATCCCCCCGGGACATCTCAAACTCTATGGCCTTGATTTTTTCCGGAACCTTCTCCTCCTCAAAGATACCCCCCGATTTCCTCGAGTTTCTTTCGGACGAGCGTAAGGTCCCCGGAGAGGTCAACCTGCATCGTTCTTCCTCCTTTCACTTTTTCCCACAGCAGTATTTGTACTTGAGCCCGCTCCCACAGGGGCAGGGGTCGTTCCGGCCCACTTTACGCTGCACCTTTTGAGGTTGTGGTACAGAGACTGGTCGGGGCTTCTCCGAAGCCTTCTGGAAAGAGGGCTTCCTTTCGGGAACCACCCGGACGTGGAAGAGATACCGTAAGGCGTCCTCCCGGATGGCAGCAACCATGTTCTGGAACATCTCAAAGGCCTCAAGCTGGTACTCCACAAAGGGGTCCTTCTGGCCCACTGCCCGGAGTCCAATACCCTCCCGAAGGTGGTCCATGTTGTGGAGGTGGTCCTTCCAGTGGTAATCCACAACCCGCAGGAGGACATAGCGCTCAATATCACGGAAGACCTCATCACCCACCTCCTGAACCCGGCGCTCATAGAGATGCACCAGATTCGTGTAGAGCTTCTCTCTGAGGTCTTTTGAAGTGAGCTTCAGGCGCTCCTCTTCGGAGGGATGGAATTCTACCCCGAAAAGGAGCCGCAGGCGCTGGTTCAACCCTTCGAGGTCCCATTCCTCCGGATACACCCGCTCATGAGCGTAAGCCTCAACAAGGTCATCAATGACCTTCTCCAGCATATCGTACACAAAGGGTCGGAGGTTCTCCTCAAAGAGCACCCGCCGTCTCTGGGCGTAGATGACCTCCCGCTGCTTGTTCATAACGTCGTCGTACTGGAGGAGGGTTTTGCGGATGCTGAAGTGGTGCCCTTCGACCCTTTTTTGAGCCGCCTCCACAAGACGGGTGACTAGAGGATGCTCGATGGGAACCCCTTCCTCCATTCCGAAGCGAGCCATGACAGAAGACAGGCGTTCCGGAACGAAAAGCCGCAAAAGGTCATCCTCAAGGGAAAGGAAAAACTGTGACGACCCTGGATCTCCTTGGCGCCCGGCACGGCCCCGAAGCTGGTTGTCGATGCGACGGCTCTCGTGGCGTTCCGTACCAATGACGTGCAATCCTCCCAGGGCTTTCACTTCCTCAGCTTCCCTGTCGGTTTCTGCCTTGAAGCGCGCGTAGAGCTCGCGGTAGACCTCTCTCGCATGGTGCATCTCAGGATCATCGGCAGGAATGCCAAGACTCAGGCGGAGAATAACGTGTTCCGGAAAGCCCATCTCCCGCATCTTCCGCTTGGCAAGGAAATCCGGGTTCCCCCCAAGGAGGATGTCCGTCCCCCTCCCGGCCATGTTCGTCGAGATGGTGACCGCCCCCTTGCGGCCTGCCTGAGCGATGATCTCTGCTTCCCGCTCGTGGTGCTTGGCATTCAGCACCTCGTGGGGGATACCTCGCTTTTTCAGCATGTCGCTCAGACGTTCTGACTTCTCAATGGAGGTCGTCCCCACAAGGACTGGCCGTCCCAAAGCGTGCAGGCGTTCAATCTCCTGGACCACAGCCTCAAACTTCTCTCGCTCTGTACGGTAGATGACATCAGGAAGCGTCACCCGGCGAAGGGGTTTATTCGTGGGAATCACCACCACCGGCATCCCATAGGTGTAGATGAACTCTTCTTCTTCCGTTTTCGCCGTTCCGGTCATGCCACAGATTTTCTCGTACATCCGGAAGTAATTCTGGTAAGTGATGGAGGCCAGGGTCTGGTTTTCGCTCGCTACCTGCAACCCCTCTTTTGCCTCAATGGCCTGGTGGAGACCGTCGCTGTAACGCCTTCCGTACATGAGGCGACCGGTAAACTCATCCACGATGATGACCTGGCCGTCCTTCACGACATAATCCACATCCCTTTTGTACAGGTAGTGCGCCCTGAGGGCCTGCCGCACGAGGTGCTCCAGGGTTCCCTTTCCCGTCTCCTCATAGAGATTCGCCACATGGAGGAGCTTCTCGATTTTGGCGATGCCTTTCTCCGTCAGCCACACCGAGCGGGTTTTTTCCTCGAAGTCGAAATCCTCTTTGGGGGTGAGCTTCCGGACCACCCGGTCGATCTTGTAGTAGATTTCGGTATTTTCCTCTGCCGGACCGGAGATGATGAGGGGCGTCCGGGCCTCGTCAATGAGGATGGAGTCCACCTCGTCAATGATGGCGTAATGGAGTTCCCGCTGGACCACGTCTTCTCTGCGCAGCGCCATGTTATCCCTGAGGTAGTCAAAGCCAAACTCGACGTTCGTCCCGTAGGTGATATCGCACCGGTACGCCCTCTTCCGCTCCTCAGGTGTTGACTCATGCTGAATGAGCCCCACGGAAAGACCCAGGAATTCAAAAATCGGCCCCATCCAGTACCGGTCGCGCTTGGCAAGGTAGTCGTTCACCGTGACGATATGGACACCCCGTCCGGTGAGGGCATTGAGGTAGGCAGGCATGGTGGCCACCAGGGTTTTCCCCTCTCCAGTTTGCATCTCGGCGATCTTCCCCTGGTGGAGCACAACCGCCCCCATGATCTGCACGTCAAAGGGGCGCATACCGACGACCCTGCGAGCCACCTCCCGCACCACGGCAAAGGCCTCGATGAGAAGGTCATCGAGGGTCTCGCCCCGGGCAAGGCGCTCTTTGAACTCTTCGGTTTTCCGGGAAAGCTCCTGGTCCGAAAGCACACGTACCTTTTCCTCCAGAGCGTTAATGGGCTCGACGAACTTCTTCTGGAGCTCCCGGATGATGCGCTCCTGGGCCTTCTTCGCCCATACCTCTTTCAAGAGAGAAAGCATACGGTTTCCTCCTCAGGAATTGCCCAGAGGGCAGTTACCATTATAACACAGAGAGGTATCGCCAAGGCGCAGAGGGAGTTCCAGAAGGACCGGCGGGGGAGGGCCCCGCCAGTCTCAGCGAAGGACACACACCGAGCGGGGTTCGGCAAGGAGAAGGGTCAGGCTCTCCGAGACGGAGAAGAGGTACCCCTCCTTATCCGGGCCGATGAACCCAACCTCAAGGTCCTGACCAAGGAGAATTCGGGCGTAGACCGGGTTCACCGCAAGGAGCACCCCTCCTTCTTTCAGGTATGGCGCTTTAACCACCCGGTCACCCACAATGGTCCTTATGTGGTCAAGCTCAATCTGTGCCGTTTCGGGGTAACGGCGAAGGAGGAGATTGTACCGTCCCGGGGAAAGCGCCAGGGCAAAGGGCCCGTGGAATCCTTCCCCATCAAGAAGGGAAACGGCCCGAATGAGGTCCTCAGCCGCTTTTCCCGGCTCGTCCCAGGGAGAGAGCGAACTCTCGAGAACCCCGGAAGCCGTGCAGAGACCCCTACAGTCCCCGAATCCTTCAAAAATCAACCGTTCTTCAAGATAAGCAATTTTCCTCACTGCCTCCACAAGCGGCGCAAGGTCCAGGGTCACACCGTTTCGCTCAAACTGGGCAATGTCGAGTTTTCTTAAGGAGAACGTCTGCTCGAGCGCCACAAGCGGCTGTCCTCCGGCAACAAGAACCCCCTCTTCAAGCGGCTTCGTCCCAAAGGGGACAAAGGCAAACCCCAGACCAAAAGGACCTTCAAGGGGGAGAATTCTTCGCCCCGAGAGCTCCGACTTTGCCACAGAAATGGCGGTTTTCTCAAGCAACTCCCAGAAGGCCTGCCCGAAAGGCGCATCCTCTCGACCAAGGTACGAACCGCTCACTGTCCTCCCTCCTCTCGCAGGGACCCCAGAGTCGGGGTACTCTGGCCGAATGAGCGAGCAAGGTCATCGACTTCCTTTGCTCCCTGCGCCAGGAAATCCCCCTCGTCCCCTGTGAGAATCTCAAGGAGTCGCAGGAATTCCCCCGCATGGACCCGTTCCTCGTTGGCAATATCGATGAGGACCTTCTTGGCCAGAGGATGGTCGGTAGCTTCAGCATGCGCCATGTAGAGATGTACAGCCTCTTCCTCAGCCGCGAGATTCAGACGAATGGCGCGGATGAGCTCCTCTTTCGTCATCTTCCGACCGGGCACCATACCACTGAAGGGGTTCACGAACTCCGGCAACGGTACCACCTCCTGTGAGGTTTTTAGAATATAACCATGGTCTGTGACCGCTTTATTCCAGGTTCTGCGTGGCCTTCCCTTTGTGACACACGCTCTCTAAAGTGTGGGAGGCGAGATACTCTCGAAAGCGATAGGCAAACTCTCCAAGAAGCCCGCCGAAAATGCACTCCCCGAAAGGACATTCTGGCCCTCCAAGGAGGCAAATTCGCTCAGGGACCAGCCCTTCAATGGCTTCATAGATTTCAAGAAGGGTGATGCGCTCTGGGGGACGGGAAAGCGTGAAACCCCCTCGAGGCCCACGGGTGGACACCACAAGTTGTGCTTTGCGCAGGCGCTGGAAAACCTTCGCCAGATGGTGAAAGGAAGCGCCCGTCTTTTCGGCCATCTCTTTCACTGTGAGGGGAGTGCGGCTTTTACTCAAAAGCACCATGCTGTGCAGTGCTAAAGACACGGCCTCACTGAACTGAGGAAAAGGCGACACAACCTCACTCCTTCAAGAGAAGGATACTCAACGCTCCATTACTATATCACAGAACTCGCAGGATGAAACACTTCAGGTACCGGGATTCAGGATACCCCACAAGGACAGGATGGTCCTGAGCCTGTCCCCGCCGCTCAAGAATCTGCAGGCGCCTTCCGGCGTCCTGACTTGCCTCTTGGAGCACTTCAAGGAAAAGTTCCTCAGAAAAATGGTATGAGCAGGAACAGGTGACGAGAATCCCTGAAGGAACGAGGAGCTTCATGGCCAGGAGATTGATGTCCTTGTACCCCCGAAGCGCCCCCTCAAGGGCCTCCTTCCCCTTGACGAAGGCAGGAGGATCGAGAACCACAAGGTCAAAGCGCTCGCCTTTTTTGAGGAGTTCCCGCAGGGCCTCGAAGACATCGGCAACCTCAAACCGGACCCGATCCTCCAGCCGGTTCAGGCGAGCGTTTTCCCGGGCAAGGGCTACAGCGCTTTCAGAGATGTCAAGCCCCAGGACCTCTTTCGCCCCAAAAGCCGCCGCATGGATGGCAAACCCCCCGGTATACGAGAAACAATCAAGAACCCGTGCCCCCTGGACGTAGCGGCGAAGGCTCAGGCGGTTCTCCCGCTGATCCAGGAAGTACCCCGTCTTCTGACCCCGAGCAACGTCTACGAAAAAGGCAAGATTGTTCTCCTTGATGACCACCTCTGGACTCCCACCCGGGAGAATCCACCCCACACACTCCTCAAGGCCCTCTTTCTTGCGGACCTCCACATCGCTCCGCTCGTAAATCCCCCCAGGATGTAGGAGATCCTCAAGCGCCTCCACGATGTCTCCTCTTCTTTTTTCCATCCCAAGGGTGAGAAACTGCACCACAAGCAGAGAGGCAAACCGGTCCACAATGAGCCCGGGGAGGAGGTCTGCCTCGGCAAAAACCACGCGGAAGGCATTGGTCGTCGCTTCTCGAAAAAGCTTCAGGCGAAGCTCAAGGGCCTGCTGTATCCGGTGGAGGAAAAAGTCCCGGTCGATGCGCTCTTTGGGGTTTTGGGTCAGCACCCGAACAGCGATGACCGAATTCGGGTTGTAATACCCCAGGGCAAGGGGTTTCCCGCGGTGATTCTCTAAAAGCACGACATCCCCGGGATCTGCCGGACCCCGCAGAACCTCAACGTCCGTACGGTACACCCAGGGATGGCCCAGAAGTACCCGCTTTTCTTTTCCTTTCTTGAGACGGACCCGGGCGTATTCCGTCACGCACCCATTTTTGTCCGCAAGAACGCCCCGAGTTCTCTATCCACCTTCAGAATGTGGTTCACCCACCAGTCCACCACCGTTTTATTCACCTGAGTAACGAGAGCAACACCCACGTTTCTTTCAGCCTCTTTTTGAAGTCCCAGGAAAGCTTCGGTAAAACCTTCGTGGAGCTTCCTGTGAGCAGCAAATCCTGGATACCCGTACTGCACCATGAGCTTTTCCTCGGTAGCAAAGTGGGTCCTCACGTATTCTCCAAGGAAGGCCAGAGTCTCCCGAACAGCCTCCTTTCCCTTTCCTTCCTGACAGGCTTCAAGGAGGCGATTGGTCCGGGCAAAGAGCTCCTTATGCTGCTCATCAATCACCGCCACACCCACCGAGAACGTATCCGACCACACAAGCGCCACAGAGCACACCCCCTATCCTGCGAACCGGACGATTTCCTGACGAAAAGCCGCATACTCCAGGGCTGATTGCTCCTGAACCTCCCTGCAGGAAGCACGAATCTCGTCAAAGTGGTCCAGAAGCATCGCCACGATATCGGTATCCAGACCTCCCGAAGCCGCCATATCTTCGAGGATTTCCCGAACACGCTGGGGCCTCAGGGCCGGCCGGTAAGGACGGTCTTCGGACAACGCCGTAAAGACGTCGGCAACAGCCATAACCCTCGACTCAAAGAGGAGTTCTTCCTTTGTTCTTCCAAAAGGATACCCCCGACCATTGCACCGTTCGTGGTGCTCTGAAGCCCACAAAGCAATGTCCTTCAGGTTTTGAATCCAGGAAAGAGCCGCAAAAGTGTAGTAGGCGTGGGATTTCATGATGCGCATTTCCTTTTCAGTCAGTGGCCCAGGTTTTTCGAGAATTTCTACCGGTATGGCTATTTTCCCCAGGTCATGGAGAAGCCCTGCCGCAAAAAGCAGCTCATGCTTTCCTCGTGGGAGTCCGGTGAGTTCCCCAAGCCTGCGAGCTACATATGCCACCCCGGCGGAATGGGTAGCCGTAAATGCGCTCCGGAAATCGATAAGGTGAGCAATGATCCGGCAAAAGCGGAGGAAATCCTCTGTATTCAGGCACAATTTCCCCGGAGGAACAAGGTCATGCACGATGCGGCGAAGGTGGGACGAAGCAAGGTCAAGCCACACGTAATCCCTGGAGAGAAGTTTCCGGAAAGCCTCGAAAATCTCTGGATGGAAGAGACGGGGGACAAAGGACCGGAGGAAAGGTTCCTTCTCCCAGATTTCCCCCAGAGGGTCCTCCCGAAAGGAACACACAATACTCACCCGGTCAGCAAAGTGCACCACATGGCTTTCGAAAGGAACACCCCTGCCACGGCCTTCTTCCCAGGGAACGTGGTGGAAACGGATAACTTCTGCAAGTGACACAAACGGGTCAAAATCTCTAAGAAGGGTATAGGCCACAAAGGCGTGGCGATGGGGGTTGTGGAATTCAAAGTGAAGCGCATCCAGACGTTCCTGATAAGAGAACGCCCCGATATCGTGCAAAAGACCCCCGAGGAGGAGATTCCAGAGGGACCGTTCCGAAAGCCTCAGAACTTCTCCGAGGCGAAAGGCAAGATAGGCAACCTTCAGGTGGTGCTCGAAAAGCCGATGGTCCACAAAATCAGCCATTTCAGCAAGGCAGAGCACGAAGCCAAGGAGAGGGATACCGTGACAGGAACCCCTGTTTCCCTGCACCAGATAGGTAACCTTCCGATCCTCCATGACAGGCAACATGTCCTGTTATTTTGGAGGAAATATACCACAACTCTCCCGGTTTGTCACCCACTCCCGGGTTTGTGCTACAATGGAAGCAAAAAGGAGAAAAAAGGAACCATGTTAGAAACCATTCCTGAACGTCTGGAGAAGATGAGCAGAGACTACCGGGGGAAAGTTGCCATTTCCTTCCGGGGGACACGGATACTGTACCGGGACCTCCCTGGAATCATCGCCCAGGAAGTAGCGGCTATGCAACAGGCTGGAATACGGCCCGGGACAAGGGTGGTCACGGCCATCGGGAACAGCTGGCATGCCCTTCGATTCTACCTTGCCGCGCTTACTCTTGGCGTCATTCCCATTCCCCTCTCTCCCCGTACCCCGGAGGACATGCAGGTGAACATCCTCCATGCCGCCTCGGCGCAGTTCCTCCTCCGTGAAACTCCCCTCAAAGACCAGGACGTTCCCTGCGCCATCCTGAGAGAGAACGGAGAAATTTCCTACCCCTCGACCTTCCTCCCCTCTTCCATACCCCTTCCAGAGTTCGAAAGCCCCGTGGCAGCCCTCTTCTGCACCTCGGGAACCACGGGAATGCCAAAACTCGTCATGCTCACTCACCGGAACATCCTCTCCGACATCGATAGTTGCTTCGACCTCGTCGATATCTCCCCTGAAGACCGGATGCTTGGGGTTTTGCCCATGTTCCACGTCTTTGGGTTCTCCATCGCCTATCTCCTCCCCCTCATGAAGGGCATGACGCTCACCATTGTCCCCTCCCTGTATCCCCTTGAAGAGCTCATCGCCGCCCTGCGGGAGGACCAGTCCACTGTCTTCCTCGGCGTTCCGGCAATGTTCTCCATTCTCACCGGCGCCCGGAGAAAGACCTCCTTCGATCTTTACCCCCTGCGGCTTCTCATCTGCGGGGGCGATGCGCTGCCCTCAAGGGTGCGGGAGGCCTTTGAGGAGGCCTTTGGGCTCCGCATCATTGAAGGATATGGCATTACCGAAGCTTCTCCGGTGGTAGCCGTGAATCCCTCTCCTGAGGTGCGTGTCCCCGGTTCTGCAGGACCGGTCATCAGTGCCATACGCCTGCGAATCGTCAACGACGCAGGAGAAGACCTGGGGACGAACGAGGTTGGGGAAATCCTCCTTGCCGGAGACCCTATCTCCCCCGGGTACTTCGCCAACCCCGAAGAGAACGCCCGGGCCTTTCGGGAGGGATGGTTCTGCACAGGGGATCTGGGGAGAATGGATGAGCGGGGAATTCTCTATATCGAAGGGCGAAAGAAGGAAGTCATCATCGTCTCCGGTTTCAACGTGTACCCTCAGGAAGTTGAGGAGGTCCTCCTTGGCTTTCCCGGAGTGGCACAGGCCGCAGTGGTAGGCGTCAAGAGAGAGCTCCGGGGAGAGATGGTGAAAGCCTACATCGTGCCCCAGGAAGGAGTCTCCCTCAGACCTCGGGAAATCGTGGATTTCTGTCGGAAACACCTTCCCCCTCACAAGGTGCCACGTCTTGTGGAAATCGTCCCCGGACTCCCCCAGACGGTCACTGGAAAGGTGATGAAGTACCTCCTTACCCAGGCCACTTCGGAGAAGGAGTACGAAGCATGAAGCTCTTTGCGCTTTTTGGAGCTTTGTGTTTTCTCTGTGCCTCCCAGGCTCTCGCCCTCTCTCCCGGAGAAGACCTCATCAACCGCTCTATTGAAGTCCTCTACGAACTCTCCCGTTCCCTTGATCGTCGGGTTCTCCTGCCCCTTTTTGAGAACGCTCAGAGCATTGCGATTTTCCCTGGAGTGAAACGAGCTGGGTTCTTTGTGGGCATCGCTCGGGGTGAAGGGGTGGTCTTTGCGCGGGGCGAGGACCGAAAAACCTTCTTTGGACCAGCATTCTACACCCTTCAGGGGGTAAACCTTGGGATTCAGGTGGGCATCCAGTCTCAGGACATCATCCTTTTCATCATGCGCCGGGCAGCTCTGGAGGCGCTATCTCGGGGGTACGTGGTCCTTGGAGGGAATCTCTCCGTCACCCTGGGACCAGCGGGACGGGGGGTTTCCGTTGCTCTGGACCCTGAGCTCTCCTCACCCTGCTACGCCTATGCCCTTTCCCGGGGGGCGTTCCTCGGGGTTGCCCTTGAAGGGACAAAGCTTTCCGAAAACCCAGAGCTCAACGAGAAGTTCTGGGGACGAGAGGTCAAGGCAGCAACCATCCTCTCCCAGTTTTTGCCTCCTGACTTTGCCTCACGGAACCTGGAACGGTTCCTGAGAGACCTCGCTGAAGGAGGTGAAAACTCCTGATCCGCATCTTGTGGTCGCTCATTGTTTTGGTATTCCTTGTGGCGCTCTTTACCATCCTCTTCCATACCCTTCCCTTTTTCCTCCCCTTTTTCCTGGGAAGCCTGGCGTTTCTTTTCCTCTTCCTCCTCGGCATCCTCCTCTTCGGCTGGGCGCTGCTTGTGGTGTTCCCCTTTGTCCTTGCTGGACTCACACTCTGGGCAATTCTCTGGGCGTTCGTCTTCTGAAATGCGCACTCTGGGGTATTTCTGCCGCTATGTCCCTCAGGAGCTCCTTGAAGCCTGTGGTTTCAAGGCCATATTCTTCAAACCGGATTTCTCAAGCCCCCAGTTCTCCTCCCTTCCTGTTCCCTTCTGTGCGCTCTGCAAGACCTTCATCAGCTGGGCTCTGAACCACAGGGAGCTCTCAGGGTTTGTTGTCCCCCTCACATGTGACGCCTCCCGGAGAACCTATGAAATCCTCAGGGCCCTTTCCGTTCCGGTCTTTCCCCTTGACGTTCCCGCCCTGCCTGGAGAAATCGCCTCGAGATGGCTGACCGAAAACCTGAATGAGCTTGCCCGAGAACTCCTGGCACAGAGTGGCCGCTCCTTTTCAGAATTCACTGCGTCTTTAAGGCAGACCCTGGAGGAAACGCTCAGACAGCGGGAAGCGTTCTTTAGGGAATGGGAAGAGCGCCGTGGAGCGTCGAACCGTATTCCTCTTCTGCTTTCGGGCTCGCATTTCGCCTACGCGCTTTTGCCCCTTCTTGAGGAGAAAGGGTTCCTGGTTTTCCCGGATCTTCCCGAAAACCGGTTTCTTCTTGGCGAAGAACCTCTGCTCCTTACTGCATCTCCTCTTGAAGACCTGACACGCCTCCTCCTCCACCGCCTTCCCTGCCCGTGGTTCTCCGGTTCCGCGCGGAGGATAGCGCTCAAAAAACTCTGTGACACCCTTGGCCTTCGCGGAGTGGTGATAGTTTTCTCCAAGTTTTGCGACTTTCAACTCTACGAAATCGGGCTTCTCAGGCGAAGTTTTGGTCTTCCTGTGCTTTGCCTTGAACACGACACCACTTCGTCCTTCCCTCAGTGGGAAACGCGACTTGATGCTTTCCGGGAGATGATTCTCCGTGGATGACATTTCCCCAGCGCTTCTGCGGATTCTCCGCTTCCTTCTTGAGCGGAGAACGCTCTTCCGGTGCCTTGGAGCGTATGAGTGGTGGCTTCGCCGGAAACACCCTAACCCAACGCTTCCGCAATTCTCCTATCAGGTGACCATTCACACCATCCGCAACCTCTATGGAAGACGAGGAAAAATCGCCTGGGCCAGTCTCTTCTTCCCTTCGGAGTTCCTCCACGCCGCCCACCTCATCCCCTTCTACCCCGAAATCGCCACTGGACTCGTCGCTGCCCTGCGCTTCGTCCAGCTTCCTCTTGCTGCAGCCGAGAAGGCCTGGTTTTCCCAGGACCTCTGCAGCTACCACCGGGGGAGCATCGGCATGAGCTTGCTTCAGTTCTTCCCCCGACCGGACTTCCTCTTCGCTACCTCAAGCATCTGCCACGGGACGGTAGGGTTCTTTGAGGTCCTCCGGGAAATCTGGAACGTTCCCCTCTTCCTCGTTGATGTCCCGAAGCGGTGGACCCGGGATGCGGAAAGGTACGTCGCCGAACAGCTCACCAATATCGCCAGATGCCTGGAAAGGGAATGGCGCGTTCGCTTTGTGTGGGATGAACCCTTCTTTTTCTCCAACAGGACCCGGGAGATTCTCTTTGAAGTCGCGACACTGCGCCAGAGGAAAGACCGAATGCTCCTTCCCCCAACCAAAAACCTCGACTACCTCCCGTACTACTACGAATTCCTGGGTGAGGAGACATCACTCCGCTTTGCCGAGCGCCTGAAGGAGGAACTCTCAAAACCATCGAAAATCCTGCCACATCGCCTTGTCTGGCTCCACCTCAAGCCCTTCTACTCAGGCGAACTCCCGGTCCTCCTTGAAAAACTCGGCCTTGGAGTGGTGTACGAGGAGTTCACGACACCCTTCCCCGAGGAACTCTCTGCCGCTTCGCCCCTGAAGTCCCTGGCGCGGAAGATTCTCTGGGCCAGTGAAACCCTGGCCACCTCCTGGGGGCGCATACCGGGAATTCTCAAGGCACTGAAACGGTACGATGCCGAAGGAGCCATCCAGTTCACCCAGTGGGGGTGTCGCCAGAGCCAGGGAATGGTCATGCTTCTTCGGGAAAAACTCCTCGAGGCAGGGTATCCGGTACTTCTCCTTGACGGTGACCACCTCGACCGGCGACACAACGCTCCGGAGCAGCTCCGCACGCGCCTTGAAGCCTTCACCGAGGTGCTCGAGGGGAGAGGGAGGTTTTAATCCTCAATAACTCAAAGACGAACCTTCTCTCCCGGAAGAGCTGAACACAGGCCCCTACTGCGGCTTTGTCGTAGAACACACCCTGCCCGGTGGTGATTTCCCACAAAGCTTCCCGCAGTCCCAGAGCCGGTCGGTACAGGCGGTGATAGGTCATGGCTTCCACCACTTTAGCATCTCTCTGGGAACGGCAATCTTGTCGATGTCATGAAGAAGACCAGCAGTGAAGATTTCATGGACCTTCTCTTCTGAAAACCCCGTTTCCCGAGCAATACCCTCCGCAAGCTTGACTACCCTTCGCTGGTGCCCCGTAATGTACGGATCCTTCACCTCAATGACCTTTGAGAAAGCCATAACAAGGTCATCGAAGCTCCGCCTGAGCCGTTCAAGAGCGTCTTGAAGCCGCTCCTCGGCAACAATGCGCTCGGTCACATCTCCCATGCTACCCTCATAGCACAGAAGGTTCCCCTGCTCGTCGGTAACCTTCCTGACGCCGAGGAAACCCAGAAGGTCTCTCCACTGCAACAACACAGACAAGAGCGAAACGGTGTCGCCTCTCTCCTTTCCTCCACCAGACGCTGCCAGGCCTTGCGGTCTCCAAGGTCTACATAGAAATCCAGGACACCCCGTCCGATGGTCTCCTCAGTGCTTGCAACACCCAGGATTTGTGCTACTGCCGGATTGGCATCGCGAATCACCCCATCCCGAGAGGTCCGGTAAAGACCCAGGGAAACGTTGTCAAGAAGGCGCTGGTACTGAACATGAAGCCGCAACGAGATCCGTCGTATGGTTAAAAGACTCTCCACTCTGGCCTTCAGCTCTGTCTGGTCAATGGGAGTGGTGATGACTTCATCCACCACAATCCACAGGAAATGACTCGCCAGGCCAAGGTCTTCCCGGGAGGTGACGAGCATAAAGGGGGAGAAAGAGGGGAACCTCCTGTTCTCTGCGCTCTGAATTACCGCTCTCAAAGACTGAAGCACTGGCCCATCCACAATACCAAGGAAGAAATCTTCCTCAAGCAGGGCCTTCTCAAGAGGACCTGCAGGAGAAAAGAGAGCATGACTTTTTAAGGTACTCTTCGAGCAACCGCTCATTGGCTTAGTAGCCCAGAGCGAGGAAGATTCTTTCCCTAAGCTCTTTCGTCACGGGCTGTTTTCTCCAACTTCACGTATCCAGAGGGGGCTACCCCATGTCACAGGAACCCAGGACGTGCTCTGGACTAAGGCCTTGAGGGTCATCCTCCCATGAACCGGGATGTCGCCGGTGACAACTCCTCCTCCCTCGACCCAGATGATTTCGCGAGCAAGGGTGAGAGGAAGAAGCTTCTGTTCCTGGGGTCCTCAGGGAGCAACGTCTGACCAAGCATCCGTTGAACTCTGGACCCAGAGTCAGCTCATGGAACGATGGGGAACCGAAAGATGAAATATCCACGTGATCCTTGGCACTATCTCCAGCCTAAAGATACGCGGTCAATAACTTTCCTAAGCCGGGGTTATGACGAGGCCAAGGTCTCTGATCATTTCCAAATCCAGGGAGGATTCTCGACCTCGGGTAGTGAGGTAGTTACCGGTCATGAGGGAGTCGGCACCCGCCAGAAGACCCAGGGGCAGGAGCTGCCGCAGGGTTTTTTCTTTCCCGCCACAGAGCCTGATGTTCTTGTCGGGAAGGATAAAACGAAAGATCGCCACGCTCTTCAGGGCTTCCCAGGGTTCCATAAGGGGTCGATGCTCCAGAGGGGTACCTGGAATGGGGTTGAGAAAGTTCAGGGGAACAGAATCAACATCCAGCTCGCGAAGGAGCAAGGCCAGTTCCACCCTTTGGGCCGGGGTTTCCCCCATGCCCAGGATACCTCCACAACACACCTTCAACCCTGCTTCCTTAGCTACCTCAACGGTAGCTATGTCCTCGGCAATGTCGTGGGTGGTACAGATTTGGCGAAAGAAACTCGGCGCCGTTTCCAAGTTGTGATGGTACATACAAAGCCCGGCTTCCTGTAACTCTCTGGCCTGTTCTGGCGTGAGGAAGCCAAGGGAAGCGTCGGGCCAAATTTTTCCTTCCTTAGCGATAACCTCAACTGCCCGAAGGATTTCCCGCCACTCTTCTAGACGGCTTATCCTGGTGCCGCTAGTGACGATCCCGAAGCGGTGGACTCCACTGGCTGCGGCACTGCGGGCACGCCTTATCAGTTCTTCAGCAGGAAGAAGGGGGTAGACGACCACCGACGTGCGGTAGTGGGTGGACTGAGCGCAGAAGGCACAATTCTCTGTGCAACGCCCAGATTTGGCGTTGACAATGGAGCAGAGCTCAACGGCATTGCCCTTGTAGGCCAGGCGTATCCGGTGGGCCGCTACAAGCAGGTCCAGCATGGCCTCTTGTGGCAGGTCAAACAGTTCAAGGGCTTCCTCCCGACCAATATTACCGCCGGAAAGAACGATTTCCAGCGCCTTCTGGATAACAGGAAACACCACAAGTTCCCCCTTGGAAAAGGATTGCTCAGTTAACCATAAGTATAAACAAGGTTAACGTATTTCTCAATTATCCCTCAAGACTCAGCAGGGTCAGAAAGTACAGGGCTCATGGAGAGCGACAAAGCTCAGACAATGGACGTATTGGGTATTTGAAAAGGAACAAACGCCAGATTGCAAGGCACACAGGAGTAGGTTGAACTACCAAGATCGCAACAAATCCTCACCAAGTCCAGGGGTTAAAACCACCCGGATAGAGCTGATACAGGTCCTGCTTTCCTGAACTTGCAAAGCACACTGCAGTTCGCTAACATTCCCTTACAAAGGAGACAAAGGAGGTTGTGCCATGTACCGGGTGACGCTGATACCGGGAGATGGAACCGGACCAGAAATCATCGAAGTCGCAAAAAGGGTTATCGAAGCCACCGGCGTGCCCATTGAATGGGACATCCAGGAAGCCGGTGCAGAGGTCATCGAAAAGTACGGCACTCCCCTTCCACCACAGGTCCTTGAGTCCATCAGGCGAAACGGTGTCGCCCTGAAGGGCCCCATCACCACGCCTGTGGGGACAGGGTTCCGGAGTGTGAACGTTGCGCTCCGGAAAGAGCTCGACCTTTACGCCTGCGTCCGACCCTGTAAGACCTACCCGGGTGTCCGCTCCCGCTATGAGAACATCGACCTTGTGGTCATCCGGGAGAACACCGAGGACCTCTACGCTGGGATTGAGTTCGAGCGGGGCAAACCCGAGACTCTGGAATTCATCGCCACTGTGGAGCGCCTGGGAAAGGGGAAAATCCGTCCGGATTCTGGCATCAGTGTGAAACCCATTTCGGTCTTCGGTGCGGAGCGCATCGTGCGATTCGCCTTCGAGTACGCCCGAAAGCACAGGCGCAGAAAGGTCACCGCAGTCCACAAGGCCAATATCATGAAGTACTCCGACGGGCTCTTCCTTGAAGTCGCCCGGGAAGTGGCCAGAAACTACCCCGATATCGAATTTGAAGACCGCATCGTCGATAACATGTGCATGCAGCTTGTCCAAAAGCCTGAACTCTACGACGTCCTTGTGCTCCCGAACCTCTACGGAGACATCGTCTCCGACCTTGCCGCTGGACTCGTCGGAGGACTGGGAGTGGCCCCAGGAGGAAACATCGGTGACCACTATGCGGTTTTTGAACCGACCCACGGGAGTGCACCGAAGTACAAAGGGCTCCACAAGGTGAATCCCATCGCCACTATCCTCTCAGGAGTCATGATGCTCCGCCATCTCGGAGAGGAAGAAAGAGCAGACCTCCTTGAGCGTGCTGTAGCCGCCGTCATCCGGGAGGGGAAAAAGGTCACCTATGACCTGAAGCCCGATCCCAGCGACCCGGAAGCGGCGAAAACCTTTGAAGTGGGCGAGGCCATCATCGAGAAGATGGAGGAGCTGAAAAGAGGATGAGGGTGCTCCTCGTCCAGCCCCCATCTCCAGGAATCTACGACCTCATCGGCCTGAAACTCCCACCCCTTGGTCTGGCGTACCTTGCGGCGTCATGCCGTACCCACCACGAGGTCGCCATTGTGGACCTCCAGGTTGAGGATGCAAAGCGCTTTGAGGAAGAACTCAAGCGGTGTGACCTTGTGGGCATCACGGCGACCACGAGCACCTTTCCCGAAGCCCTCCGGATAGCCCGGAAAGCCAAAGACGAAGGTCGGTTGGTGGTCATGGGTGGGTACCATGTCACCTTCAGGGATGAAGAGGCCTTAAGAAGTGGCGTGGTGGACTATGTTGTGCGGGGGGAGGGAGAGGAAATCTTTGTGAAACTCCTTGAAGCCCTGGAGCGGGGAATACCCCCGGAGAACGTCCCGGGAGTTTCCTTCCTGCGGGAGGGAACAATCTTCCGCACGCCCGCTTCTTTGCCACCTCAGGATCTCGATGCTTTGCCCTTCCCGGCCCGGGATCTTTTACAACTCTCCAAATACTGGATGACCCAGCTTGAGGGAGAACCCCTGGTGAACGTCCTGACAAGTCGTGGATGTCCCTTTGCCTGCAAGTTCTGCGCTTCCTCCCACTTCTCGGGGAGGAAATGGCGGGCCCGTTCCCCAGAGAACATCCTCCGGGAGCTTGAAATCCTCTACTTCGACTGGGGATTCCGGGCCGTGGCCTTTGTGGACGACAACTTCACCCTGCAGCCTGAACGGGTGGAGCGCCTTTGCGAAGAGATTGAGCGGCGACGTTTGAAGCTCTGGTGGTGGTGCTTCTCCCGGGCGGATACCATCGTCCGCAATGAGTCCCTGGTGAAAAAGATGGCCAAAGCCGGGCTCCGCATGGTGTACCTTGGCCTTGAGAGTGCTGAGCGGGCCATTCTCGAAGACTACGGGAAGCAGCTCACCCAGGAGGTAGCCAGGAAAGCCCTGGAAATCCTCCGCAAGTACGGAGTAAGAAGCTGGGGGTCGTTCATCCTCGGAAGCCTCCGGGAAACGAAGGCTACCATCCGGAAAACCGTTGAATTCGCCCGGAAAATCCGCCCAGACATTGTGCAGTTCTCCCTCCTCACGCCTTTCCCCGGAACAGCGCTTTTTGAGGAGCTCCAGAGGGAAAACCGCATTCTCCACTTCAGCTGGTCGCTCTTTGACGGTGCCCACCCTGTGGTGAGGCTCGATACCTTAAAGCCCGGGGAGCTTCGTCGACTGCTCATCTCGGCGTACCTTGAGGTGTACCGGGGATGGCATGCCCTGCCACAGGTTGTGCAGTTTTTGCGGAAAATCTGTACCGTGAAGATTCCCTTCCTTGCGCATTTTAAGGAACAACTCTATCTGAAGGAGCGGATGAGCCGTGAAAATCCTTCGCTTTCTGCATCCTGAGCGACGCACGCCCTCCTGGGGAAAGCTCCTTGAGGGAGACGTGGTCGAGGAAATCACCTCTCCCTTTGGAAAGGTAACAGAACGGGGAGCACGCTTCTTCCTCAGGGATCTCTGGATCCTTCCCCCTGTGCGACCGAGCAAAATCGTGGCCGTGGGCCTCAACTACAAAGACCACATCGCTGAGCTTGGCCAGAGCGTTCCTGAAAACCCCATCCTTTTCCTGAAGCCCCAGACGGCGGTCATCGGGCCAAAAGAACCGATTCTCCTTCCTCCCTGTTCCAGCCGGGTGGACTATGAGGCAGAACTTGCGGTGGTGATGAAACGACGGGCCTTCCGCCTGAAAAAAAGTGAGGTCCGGGACTATATCCTCGGCTACACCTGCTTCAACGACGTCACAGCCCGGGATCTCCAGACCAAAGACGGGCAATGGACACGCTCAAAGTCTTTTGACACCTTCGCCCCCCTTGGCCCCTGGATTGAAGACGAGCTCGACCCGGGAAACTGCACGGTACGGTGTTTTGTGAATGGCACCCTGAAGCAAGAGGGCAATACCCGGACGCTTCTTTTCCCGGTGGAGGAGCTCATCGTGTTCATTTCGGAAATCATGACCCTTCTTCCCGGGGACGTCATCGCCACGGGAACCCCAAAGGGCGTTGGACCACTTGCCCCCGGGGACATTGTGGAAGTGGAGGTTGAGGGTATCGGCATCCTCCAGAATCCCGTAGCCACAAGGTAGAGCACGATGGGCCAGGTCCTTGGGTTGATGTTCGCCCTCATCGGCCTTGGGTTTCTCCTGCGGATTCTCCGGGTTTTCCCGAAAGAGACTGCTCCTTTACTCAATCGCTTCGTCCTCTACGTGACCTTCCCATGTCTTGTCTTCCGTTCCCTCCAGGGAGCCGCCTTAGATCGGAGGCTGTGGAGCATCCCACCCCTGGCCTACACAGCCATCAGTGCTCTTTTTCTTCTGGCCTTCCTCATAGGGTCGAAGTACTTCCGCCTTCCCCCCAAGCGGGCGGTGAGTTTTGCCATGGGTGCGGCTTTCGGCAACACCGCATTCCTGGGGTACCCGTTCATCCTCGCCCTCCTTGGGGAAGAGGGGTTACCGGCAGCCATCTTCTACGACCAGCTCGGGAATTTCCTCTCAGTCTACACCCTGGGGGTAACGTTTTGCGTTTTCGGGAAAACGGGGAAATTTTCGGGGAAAAACGTCACAGAATTCCTGAAGCTCCCTCCCTTCAACGCCTTCCTCCTGGCACTCCTCCTCAACGGCCTTCCCCTGCCACCCTTTCTCCTTGGTGTCATCAACCGCCTGGCCGATGCCACCGTTCCTCTCACTATGGTGGCCATTGGCCTTTCCCTTTCTCCTGCAAGCCTCTCCAAAGACGCGCCACTCCTCGGCGTCTCGGCCCTCCTCAAGCTTCTTCTTCTCCCCCTCGTGGCTTTAGGGCTTGTGAAGCTCTTCCCCCTTCCTCCGCTTTATGCGAAGGTCCTCGTGCTCCAGTCGGCCACACCGACTCTGGTGAGTTCCTATGTTTTCGCCA
>Ga0072500_126725_pt1 | contig 51711 bp, 46 predicted proteins | sample GBScelen77Swater_FD_63803 | JGI IMG/M metagenome (GOLD analysis project Ga0072500, IMG submission 63803) | Hot spring microbial communities from Great Boiling Spring, Nevada - cellulolytic enrichment S 77C v2 (version 2) | ecosystem: Environmental > Aquatic > Thermal springs > Hot (42-90C) ...
AGCTGGCTGAGGCGGACCAGGCGGCTTTTCCATCCGAAGGGTCAAACAAAAACCGGCACCCCGGCTCACGGGTTCCCGGAAGAGGCCACCATGAACTCCTCCCTGCTTCGAGAGACCTCCCCACGCATTCGCTCCACCCCCTCCCAAAGCCCCAGAAGATAGGCAATGCCCAGGGCCCGGTCATAGAGGCCGTATCCCGGACGCCCCTCCTCCCCCCAGATCATCCGTCCGTGGTCCGGTCGCATATAGCCGCTGTATCCAATTTCCACTAAGGCCTCCACAATGGCGAACATATCCAGAGATCCGCAGAAGGAGGGATGGGCGACCTCGTGGAACGACCGATCCCCAGTTCTCTTCAGGTTCCTGAGGTGCACGAAATGCAGCCGGCCCATCCTCCCAAAGGTCCGAATCATGTCAGGGATGTCATTGTTTTCGAGAACCCCGAGGGACCCGGTGCAGAGGGCAAGGCCATTCGCCAGACTGTCCACAGCTTCAAGCAGGCGCAGAATCTGCTTTTTGCTGGTCACAATTCTGGGAAGTCCAAAAACACTGAATGGGGGGTCATCGGGATGGATGGCAAGGAGAATCCCAAGCTCCTCACACAGCGGAACAACCGCTTTCAGAAAGTCCACGAGATTCGCAAAGAGTCTTTCCTCGTCCATACTCTCGTAGAGCGCGAAAAGGCGTTCAATCTCTTCCAGGCGTTCCCACTCCCAGCCGGGGAGGGCAAAGGAACGGCCATCACGCTTCATCCGGTCGATGATTTCCCGGGGCGAAAGACCGGCAAGCACCCGATGGTCGTACGCCATGGTTTTCGAGCCGTCGGGAAGCACTTTCCAGAGGTCCGTCCGCACCCAGTCGAACATGGGCATGAAGTTGTAGACCACTACCCGAACTCCCGCCTCTGCAAGATGCTGGAGTGTTGTCCTGTAGTTCTCAATGTACCGGTCCTTAGACGGCAGGCCGAGCTTGATGTCCTCATGGACATTGACGCTCTCCACAACCTCAAAGGTGAGACCGTGCCGTTCTATGGTCTTTTTGAGGGCAAGAATTCGTTCTTTCGGCCAGACCTCCCCTGTGGGCACATCAATGAGCATGCTGACGATACCCTCAACTCCCGGAATCTGGCGGATGTACTCAAGAGGAACTGGATCGTGCCCTTCGCCAAACCAGCGAAAAACCACCTTCCACATTGCTGCCCACCTCCTATCGCCTGGTCACAGGGGAGAACATTCCCAGGGCAAGATGCTGGATTTCTTCGAAGCTCAGAACGCCGAAGTCCCCGGGAACGGTGTGTTTGAGACAGTACGCGGCAACGGCGAACTCAAGGCACTCTCCGGGAGGAAACCCCCGGAGCATTCCGAATATCAGCCCTCCGGTGAAGCAGTCCCCGGCACCGATGCTCTCAACAACGGCCACTTCGTACATTCGCGAAAACCAGGTGGTTTCCCCGCTGGAGAGCATGGCGCCAATTCGACTCAGATGCGCAAGACTCCCCTCCCGAAAGGTCAGGGCAACGGTCTTCACGCCGAAACGCTCGTGGAGTTCCCGGGCAAGGCGAGGAAGGTACTCCCGTCGCTCCCCATTACAGGAAAAACCAAAGACCTCCCTCACCTGGTGTTCGTTGCCCACGAAAACATCAACATACGGCATCAGGGGAGAGAGGGTGGCTCTTGCCGTTTCCGGACCCCAGAGCGTTTCCCGGTAATTCAGGTCAAAACTCACAGTCACGCCAAGTTTTCTGGCCGTACGGAAAGCCTCTTCGAGGACCCCAGGCAGTTCTCCTCCCAAAGCGGGAGTAATCCCTGAGGAATGCAGCCACGAGGCTCCTTCAAGAATGCTTTCCCAGGAGAATTCTCCTCTCTTGGCACAGGCAAAGCTTGAATGCTTCCGGTCATAGATGACCCTTCCAGGACGCTGCGAGACCCCGCGCTCGAAAAAGTACATACCAATCCGCTCGCCACCCCGCACGATGTACTCTGTGCCCACGCCAAAACGGCGGAGATGCCAGAGCGCCGCATCCCCAAGGGGATTCAGGGGGAGCCTGGTCACAAGAGACGCTGGAATGCCCATCTGAGCGAGGAAGGCGCACACATTGGCCTCAGCACCACCATAGGTGACCTCAAAGGTCTCGGCCTGGACAATACGGGTAAATCCTGGAGGAGTGAGGCGAAGGAGAACCTCTCCAAAGGCGATAACACGCATGCGGAACCAGCTCCTTTCTTATTGTATGCTACCATACTAAAATACCTAAAACAAGGGGAGGACGAGGCACGCTCCGGAAGGCCAGAGAAACCTGATTTCTTCGGTCACCGGATGCTTTCCAAAATTTTTTAAAAAATTCCTCCCCCACCCCCTTGACAGGTGAGGGAAACCCTCTATAATTACTTCCTGGAGTTCAGAAAAAGGTTTCTGACGAGCGAAAATCCCCTCCTTGCACCTATAGGGGGGCTGCCTTCCCGCAGAGAGGCGGCTCCCCTATAGGTGTTTCTTAGGGCCCAAATTCCAGGGTTCCGAAAAAGAACGAGGCCCCGTAGATTCCGGGTACCTCCGTCCAGGTGGAGAATTCTCCCTGCGTCAGGTCATTCCGGCAAAAGTTCACCCCGAAGCACTCCCCCACCCGGGGAGTACCCCGGCCAAGCGTTTTGAAGGGTATGGCCATCTCCACAACCGTTGCCCCCACCACCTCTGCCACGCCCACCTGCCAGGTTCCGTCAAAACGGGCTCCCAGGAAGGAAGAGCCGTCGTACTGCGTCCCGAGGAAGTTCGCTGCAAACTGGAAGAAGAAGCTCCGGCTTGCCCAGGGGTCGAGGAAGAGTTCCACCGAGTCGTCGTAGAACACCGGGCCGTCGCGCCGGGTGATTTTCCCCTCGCGCGATGCCCCCCAGAGGACAAAGGCCACATAGAGGCATTCCTCATCGTAAAGAACGGCGATTTTCGTGTCCCGGGAGGGCTTCCCTCCCACGATGAGGGTAAAATCTCCCTGCCAGTCCGCTTCCCGCCAGAGTTCCTCAAGTACCCCGTCCACCACACAGGGCGCGTCCACCCTCTTTGCCCTTATGGTCCGGCGTTTTTCAAGGAAATCCTGAGGATCAAGGGGCGAAAAGACGAGGCGAGGGAAATCTTCCTTTCCAGGAGGTGGAGAAAAAGTGGCGAAAGCATCCCGGGAAAGGGCAGCAAGAAGGTCGTCTCCAAGGTAGGGATAGGCGAAAAGGACAACGCCACAGGGAGTGTGCTCTCGAGCTCTCTGGATTTCCTCGAAAACGGTGGCCGCATCCATCCCCATGCACCACACCCCTGCACAGAACGGGACCCCCCGCAGGAACGTCCGAACAAAGCGCAGCATTCCCTCGAATTCCTGCGGTCGGGAACTGTAGGTCATGGGGACGAGGAAATCGAAAATCCCTTTCCTTCCCCAGGTGGGCCAGTCCTGCAAAAACCCCGGATACCCTTCAAGGGGAAAGCCAAAGGGTTTCACCGCACAGGAAAGAAGGAGTTCTGGCCGGAGGCGGCGGAGGTGTGCCGAAAGGGAAGCGGCAAAGTCCGAAAGTTCCCTTGCTCTGAAGGCCACCCATTCCCGGTAAGCCTCGAAGTTTTCCACCGGATCAAGGGCAAGGGGGTCGAACCCTTTCACTCTCCGGAACGCCTGACGGCAGGCTTCACAGTAACAGGTATCGGCGATGGTGGGGTCAGGGAAACGGAAGTAATCGAGGTGTACCCCGTCAAGGTCGTAGCGTTCCACAACCTCCCCAAGAAGTCCCCGATAAAACTCGAGTACCCCCTCATGCAGGGGGCACACGAAAAAGAACCGCTTGCCCCCCTGGGTGTACCCGGACGACCCATCCCGGTTCCGGGCCGCCCACTGGGGAAAAGTCGAAAGCACGGGTCCCGGCGCATCAAGCCCTACGTAGAACATATGGAACCAGGCGTGAACCTGCATGTTGCGCCGATGGGCCTCCTCGATGAACACCCTGAGGGGGTCAAACCCAGGACGCCTGAAATGCTCCATCTGTGCGGAAAGGCCGGCACTTTCAAGGAACTCCGAAGGGTAGATGGTCTCCCCCCGGTAGAAGGATTCCACAAAGAGGGCGTTGAAGTGTGCCCGGGAAAGCCGCTCCACCATGTGCCGTACACCCGCTTCATCCCCCGGAATACTCCGCACGTCAATCCAGACACCCCGAAGCTCAGAAAACTCCCCGGCATAAGCCAGCATGCCAAAACCAAAAATCAGTAAAAGCCCAAGAAGAAACCGCCGCAGCATCCCCATCACCCCTTTTCTGCGTGGAGAGGACGCACAAAAAGAAGAAAGAGAGCTACCACCATCCCCAGGACACCCACTGTCCTGAGCACGAACGCAACGCTATCCCCAAAAGCACTGGCAAAAAGGAAACTCAGGAGATTGCCAAAGGACCAGGCAAGCCCCATGGCCACCGAAGAAGCGAAAACCCGGTGTTCTGGAAGGATTTCCTGAGCCTCGTGGACGTTGACGCTCATGGTGAGAAAAGCTGAAAAGTCGGCGCTGAGTGAGAGGAGGAAAAGTCCAGGGATACTCCGCATCACCGGAAGGAAGAAGAGTCCCACCCCAAGACCGATGAAGGAGAGAAAGTTCACTACCCAGATGGGGAAAACCCGGGCAAGACGCACACCGAGGAAATTGGCGAAAAACCCCACAAGCACCCCAAAGGACAGAAGCATCCCCCCAAGGACAAAAGACGCAAAGGTCGCCACGTAGAGGGGGAGGAAGGTGTGAAAAAGGGACATAAAAAAGGTGCGAATGCCCACAAGGAGAAACACCGAAAAGAGCATCCGGAAAAGGCGCCAGGAAAACTCAGCGTGGGGGACATGGAGGCTGATCCCTCTGAACCTCCAGAAACCAAAACTCAAAAGCCCCCACAGCAAAAGAACTACCCAGACGATGGCAGAAAGGGAAAAGCGAGAGGCAAACCAGGTGATGAAAAGCGGCCCCACGGCTCCCCCCGCAATGCCCCCGGCGGTGAAAAACGCCACCCCGGAGGCGTTCCCCCGCATCCCCGAAAGTGCCGCCCCCACGGGATGGAAAGAGGCATTCGCGAGGAAAAGCAAAAGAAAGGCGCCGAAAAGCAAGACAAAAGAGAGTGGCAAAGCGAAAAGCGAAAGCGCCAGGGCAACACCGGAGAGGGAGAGATAGAGGCTCAGGAGGTGGTTACTCATCCTCCCGGCCCAGAGGGCAAAAAGGGGCTGGGTGAGCGACCCGAGGAACCCCAAAGCCGTGATGGCCATAGATACCGTCTTCGTGCTCAGGTGGTAGTGTTCCACAAAATACGGACCAAGCGGCGCCGGAAAAGAACTCGCCCAGTCAACAAAGAAATGAAAGAGAAAAAGGAGAAAAGCCATGGTAAAAGGGGTGTTCCTGCCCCGGACTTCCGGGGCAGGAAAGCCTTCAAGATGAGAGGGTCTTCAAAAGCTCAGGGCGTTTCCGGACAAGGTACAGCACGCCACCCCATGCGGCAAGGATGGCCCCGGTGATGACACCACCGATGAAGAGGTCTCGGGAGATATCCTCCGAAATGAGGAAGAGCTCGCCGTTCAGAAGGTGGTCGATGACCCCAAAGAGCGCCCCTCCCCAGAAGAGCAGGTTGAGCCAGAACATCCTGAGGCTTTTTGTCCGCTTCCAGAGAATCGAGGTGATGATGGCTCCCGAAAGCGGTCCCACGTAGCACATATGCCTTCCTCCTCTCTACGGGTTGACATAGGTCAACCAGTGTTCGTACTTCTCTTCATCCCCTCGAACCACCCGGAAGAACACCTCCTGGAGTCTCCGGGTGACAGGCCCGGGCTTCCCCTCGCCAATCCTCCGCCCGTCAATCTCCACGATGGGCGTGATTTCTGCAGCAGTACCCGTGAAGAAGGCCTCATCCGCAAGGTAGAGGTCATCCCGGGTACAGAGGGTCTCCCGCACGGGAATCCCAAGGTCCTCGGCAAGGCGCATGACCGTGTCGCGCGTGATCCCAAGGAGGATGGAGTAGGGGTGCGGCGTGTAGAGGACGCCGTCCTTCACGTAGAAGATATTCTCTCCACTCCCTTCCGCCACAAAGCCATGGGCATCAAGGAGAATAGCCTCGTCATACCCGAGTTCTTTGGCCTCGAGTTTCGCCAGGGCAGAATTGAGGTAGTTCGCACTCGTTTTGGCCCGGGGAGAACCGGAGTTGGCGTAAATGCGGACATAGGAGGAAATCTTGGCCCGAATTCCTTCCTTCAGCGCCTTATCCCCCATGTAGGCTCCCCAGCACCAGGCAGCAATAGCGCAGTCCACTTCACAGCGGCTTGGGTCCACCCCCATCTCGCCATACCCCCGGAAAACGACCGGGCGGATGTAGCACTCCTCGACCTCATTCGCCCGCACGGTCTCCACAATGGCTTCTTCGATTTCCTGAGGGGTGTAGGGAATGCTCATTTTGATGATGTGGGCAGAGTCAAAGAGACGTCGCACGTGTTCTTTGAGGCGAAAGATGGCCGGGCCTTTTTGTGTTTTGTAGCAGCGGATACCCTCAAAAACCGCCGTCCCGTAGTGGAGCGCATGGGTCAAAACGTGGGTTGTTGCTTCCTTCCAGTCCACGAGTTTCCCGTTTCTCCAGATGAGTCGGAGCTCCTGCATCTTCCCACTCCTGCCTTTCTCCTCTTCCCTTTTCGCTGTCTTTATTGTATTGTACACAGTGAAAAAAGGAAGGGGGTGACGCCTACGTTCTGGGACGAATATTTTGAACTTTTGCCCCGAGAGGAGATGGAGAAAATCCAGCTCAACCGCCTGAAAAAGGTCCTCATCCGGGCATACCACAGCCTCCCGTACTACCGGGAAAAGCTCGAAGACGCCGGGGTGAATGTGTACGACATCCACTCCCTTGAGGACCTCAAGTACCTCCCCTTTACAACCAAGGACGATCTCCGGCGGGCATATCCTTTTGGGGCCATTGCCGAGCCCATGCGGAACATTGTCCGCATCCACTCCTCATCCGGAACCACCGGGACCGCTACCGTCGTCGGCTACACCAGGAAAGACATCGATACCTGGGCTGAGCTCATGGCCCGGACGCTGTGCGGCTGCGGGGTCACAGCCGAAGACGTCATCCAGGTGGCCTTTGGGTACGGCCTTTTCACCGGAGGCCTTGGTGTTCACTACGGAGCAGAGAAACTCGGCGCCACCGTCGTCCCCATGTCCACCGGGAATACGCTCCGGCAAATCCAGATCATGCGGGATTTCGGAGTTTCAGTACTCTGCTGCACTCCGTCTTATGCCCTGTACCTTGCTGAAGTCGCCCGGGAAAACGGCATTGACTGGGGAAAGACGAAGCTCCGTCTGGGGATTTTCGGGGCCGAGCCCTGGTCGGAGGAAATGCGGGCAGAAATCGAGCGGAAGCTCCCCATCAGGGCCTGTGACATCTACGGGCTCAGCGAGGTCATTGGGCCCGGAGTAGCCTTTGAGTGTGAAGCGCGGTGTGGCCTCCATATCTCTGAAGACCACTTCCTTCCTGAAGTCATCGATCCCCAGACGGGAAAGGTCCTGCCTCCAGGGGAGGTGGGAGAACTCGTCTTCACCACCCTCACCAAGGAGGGTACCCCGGTCATTCGCTACCGCACCGGAGACCTCTCTGCCCTCATGTACGAGCCGTGCTCCTGTGGCCGGACACTCGTGCGCATGAAGCGGGTGGCATCCCGCACCGACGATATGCTCATCATCCGGGGAGTGAACGTGTATCCTTCTCAAATCGAAAGCGTCCTTTTGAGCTTTGACGGTGTTGAACCCCACTACCAGATTGTGGTCCGGCGGGAGAACTACCTCGATCTTCTCGAGGTCCAGGTGGAGGTGGCACCCCAGTTCTTCTCTGACGAGGTGAAAGTCCTGGAGCGCCTCAAAAAGCAGATCGAAGAACGCCTCAAAGCCGAGCTCAACATCCACTGTGAGGTGAAACTCTTAGAACCTAAATCCCTGACTCGAAGTGAAGGGAAAGCCAGACGGGTCGTGGACCTGCGGAAAAAAGAGGGGATGGCATGAAGCAGATTTCAGTGTTCCTTGAGAACAGGCCGGGAAGTCTCTACGCGGTGCTCAAAAAGCTCAAGGAGTGGAACGTTAACCTGCGAGCCCTGTCTTTAGCCGATACGGCAGAGTTCGGTGTTCTGCGCTTCATCGTGGAGCACCCCGAGGACCTTGTGACCAGACTCAAGGAGGAAAATTTTGCCGCCACGCTCACCGAGGTCCTCGCTGTAGGGGTGGAGGACCGCCCCGGGGGACTCTGTGACGTGGTAGAGGTCCTCACCCAGCAGGGAATCTCCATTGAATACCTCTACGCTTTTGTCTCTCCAAAAGGCGACCGGGCCTATGTCGTCCTGCGGGTGGAGGATCTCGAAACAGCAAAGAAAATCCTTGAAGAGCAAGGCATTCCGGTCATAGAGCACCTCACCTTTTAGGATGGTTGAGGAACTGGAGCAGAGCATTCGCCAGATTGCCGAACGTCTGGGACAGGAACTCCGTTGTTCTTTTGTGTTCTCCGGAAAAGACCGGGTGCTTTTCCCCCTCGAATCCCGGGGAGCGCAGTATTTTGGCGTTCTCTCCCTGGAAGAGCCTCCCTTTGAAGGGAAGCTTGTGACCCTGGGCTTTCAGGGGAAGAGGCTCTCCGTTTTCCCCTTCACCCTGGGCAATGCCCGCAGCCTGCGGGATGTCATTCCGGAACTCACCCCCACGACACTCTGCGGGGAGGTTTCCTGGGGCGTGGTGGAGGAGAGCCCTGCGCTCCTCTCCCTGGTCTTTGGCGCCCTCTGGGAAAAGGGGGTTTTCCCACTTTCCGGGACATGTACCGCTGAGGGAAAGAGAGAAGAACTCGAAAAAGCCTTGCGGTCCTCCCTCTGGGGTGCCTTTGCAGGAGGAGGACGGGGGAAGTTCGGGGTGTTTTCTCAGGAAAAAGCCTGGCAGTTTTTCAAAGAAGCGTCGTTTCTGGGGTACACGGTGTACATCCTCGAGGGCGAAGGGTACGTGAGGAAGGAGGTATTCGCCTGGGAGGAATCGCAACTTAGAGAGGCTTTCTTCCGCATGTCTTCCAGGGAAAAAGAGACCTGGAAGCGCTACCGTGATCGGAGCTTCCGCTTCTCCCAGGATTTCGTGCTCTCCTTCCCTGAAGAGCACTGCCTGCGATTGCTTTTTGCCTATTTTCCGCTTCTTGACATCCTGGAGGAAGCTTTCGCGTTCCTTGAAAACCAGGACATTCCCTTTGACCTTGGCGTATCTTTCGAAAAACTCCCTCCTGAAGCGCACTTTTTCCTTGCCGAGGAACTCCACCGCCGGGGGGTGGACTTCCACGTCCTGTTCCCGGGGATTCCGGAAGGGGACCATGATCCTTCCTTCCATATCCTCCTTGCCCGTACCATCGGTGGATACCGTCTGGGGTTCTCCTGTCGCGATCCGGAATCCTTACCTTCTTTCCCGGAAGACTGGAGATCGCTCTACCTTTTCTCGGCGCATCCGGGATTCCCCGCACTCCTTGAGGTCATCGCCCTGCAGGATCCCGATTTCCTCCGCCGCCTCCTTCAGGAAGCCCTCGAGGCACCCGGAGCGCTCTCTGCCCTTGAAGCCGTGCCCGACCGGGAACTCCCCGGCATCCTGGAAAAACCATCCCTTCGCAACGCGGTGCGGAATGCAGCTCCGCTCCTTTTCCCCCGCCACAGAGAAACCCTCGAGGCGTACCTCTTTGCCTTCGAAAACGAAATCGCCCGGAGGCTCCGTGAACACCTGAACCTCCGATGAAAATGGGTGTGTACTTTTTCCGGCAGGCTTTCTATAATGGTGATGTGGATCATTTATGGAGGAGCTCTGCATCACGACCCTCACGGAAAAAGAACTCGAGGAAGCGATGCCAGCACTCGTCTCCCTCTACCAGCGAGCCTATGCTGCACTTCCCGAATACGGGTACCATCTCCCTCAGCGCATCGAAGGGTACATCCGCTGGCTGTGGCGAGGGGACCCAAAGGGGTTCTTCGTGGCCCGCCTTGGGGAACGTATCGTCGGATTCATCGGCGTGCACTCCCGGTGGTGGGAGGACGGGGAACTCTTCGGGGAGGTCCACGAATTTGTTGTAGATCCCGACTTTCAGGGAAGGGGCATTGGGAGCGCCCTTTTCGCCCATGCCCTGGAGTACCTCGAGAGGTCCGGGAGGACGAAGATTGGCCTGTGGGTGGGAGAGAAAAACGACAGCGCCATTCAGTTCTACCTCCGGCGGGGCTTCCAGAAATCCGGCCAGTACGGGAAATGGGTCCGCATGGTGAAGGAGGTGACGGTCTCTGTATCTCCTCGAGATTCTGGAGAAACTCCTTCTTTTGGGCGGAGGAAGCGGTGAAGAATTCCCGGTGCTCCAGTGGATTGCCTCGTTTCTTGAGGACTGCGGGTTCGAGGACCTCCACTGGCAGGAGTACGACCCGGGGAAGTGGAACCTCTACGCCCGGCGGGGGACCTCGCCGTTCCTCATAGCCACCCATGTGGACGTGCACTACGCCGGACGAAAGCGGGATTTCATCGTGCGGGATGGCTTTGTCTTTGGTGCCGGGGTTCTGGACACCCGGGGGCAGATTGCGGCGCTCCTTGATGCCGTGCAGCGTACCACAAGCCCCGCAGAACTCGTGTTCTTCTCTGAGGAAGAAACCACAGGAGCAGGCTCCTGGCATTTTGAACCCCACAGGCCCTTTGAGGGCGCTCTGGTCCTTGAGCCTACAAGCTTCAGCCTCTGCGTGGCCCTGGCCGGGGACGTGGAGGTGCGGTTCTTCATCGAGGGCTTGAGCGGCCACGGGGCATATCCTCATGCGGCGCAGAACGCCATTGCACTGGCCATGGAGGTGGCCCGGGAATGCGAGGATATCGTGGCTTCTTTTGCCCGGCATCCCCTCTTCGTCCCTCCCCTCCGCCTGATGCTGGGGAAAATCGAGGGGGGCGAGTCGAGTTACGTTATCCCGGAGCGCTGTATGCTCGAATGTGCGCTCCCTTTCCCGCCTCCCTACGGTGTTGAAGAGGTTAAGGAGCGAGTCTTAGCCCTGACCAGGCGGTACCCCCTGCAGGTGGTATTCCTCGATACCAATCCGGCATTCTCTATTTCCCCCGAAAACCCTGTCGTTGTTCGTCTCAGGAACGCCCTGGAACAGGTCGACGCAAGGGGGGCGGTGTACGCCGGGATGCCCTCCTGGACCGATGCGACGTATCTTGCCATGCGCGGGGTTCCAAGCGTGGTCTTCGGCGCAGGGGACCTCGCCCTGGCTCACTCAGAAAGAGAGTGCGTGAGCATCGCGGAACTCGAGAGGCTCCGGGAAGTCTTTTTGTCTTTTCTTGGTTCTACGGTATAATAAAGTAGCGTCACCATTGGGAGGAAGAGGTATGCGCGTCGGCATTCCCCGGGGATTGCTATTCTATCGCTTTTTTGCGCTCTGGAAAACGTTCCTCGAAGAACTCGGGGTGGAAGTGGTGGTTTCCCCACCCTCGAACAAGGCCATCATCCAGCATGGCCTTGTGTACGGGGTTGAGGAAATCTGCTTTCCCGTGAAGGTTTTCCTCGGGCATGCGTACACCCTCCTTGGGAAAGTCGATGCCCTCTTCATCCCCCGGATGGTGAGCTTCCACAAAAACGAGTACAACTGCCCGAAAATCCTGGGGCTTCCTGATCTCGTGCGGAATCTCTTTCAGGTGAAAAGCGAAGCCATCATCGACGAGGAAATCAACATGCGGGACCGGGGAATCCGGGGATGGTGGGAGGGATTTCTGGCCATCGGGCGGCGATTCACCCGGGATGACAGGAAAATCGTTCGGGCCCTGAACCGTGCAGAACAGGCCCACCGGGAGTACCGGAGAAAGCTCCGGGAAGGATTTCTTCCTGAGAATCTCATCGACCACCGACCCGTTCTCCCCCAAAGGGAAAAACGGGTTGTGCTTCTGGGACATCCGTACCTCCTTGGTGACAGCTACATCAACATGAACATCGTACGGAAAATCCACGACCTTGGGTACTCGGTGATCACCCCGGACATGGTCCCCGAAAGGGCCATACGGAAGGCCCTTGCCATTCTTCCTAAGGCGAGTTTCTGGACTATCTCGAACGAAATCGTGGGTACGGCGTTCTCGTTCCTCAAAAAGGAAGACCCAAGCGTCCGGGGCTTTGTGCACCTCGTCTCTTTCGAATGCGGGCCGGATTCCCTGGTTGGTGAGGTCGTCGAGCGGTACATCAAGCGGGAGAAACGATCCTTCCCGTACCTGCGCCTGGAGATTGACGAGCACACTGGGGAAGCAGGGCTTGTGACGCGTCTTGAGGCCTTTGTGGACATGATGGAGTGGAGGAACGCCCACCATGCGAGCTACCTTCCCACACCTTCTGCACCTTGACGTGGCCCTGGGTATTCTCTACCCCAGTCTGGGGATTGAGATCGTTCCACCTCCACCAATCACCCAGAAGACTATCGAAATCGGGGTGAAGCTTGCGCCTCAAAATGCCTGTTTCCCCCTGAAGGTGACCCTGGGCAACTTCATCGAGGCGATTGAGCGGGGGGCTGATACCATCTTCATGGTCGGGGGCGTGGGGCCATGTCGCTTCGGATACTACGGGCAGATTCAGCGAATCATCCTTGAAGATTTGGGGTACAGGGTGCGGTTTGTCCTTTTAGACCACCCCCGGTATGGCATACGGTCGTTCCTCTCGGCCCTCCGGGCCATGACGGGGGGGCGGCTGTTTCTGCCTGAAATCGTCCGGGTCGCCCGCCTGAGCTTTGCGGTGTTGCGCTTTACCGAAGAGCTCGAAGCCCACCGGCGGGCACTGCGCTGCCAGGTGAAGGACCCCCAGGAACTCGACCGGGTCATCGATGGAACCATTGAAGCCCTGCGACAGGTAAAGACTTTCGGAGAACTCGAGGCGCTCAAAACAGACGCCCTGGAGAAACTCAACGCCCTCCCCCGGAATGGGAGAAAAGACTTCCTGAAGGTGGGGATTGTTGGGGAGGTGTACATCGCCCAGGAGACGCGGGTGAACTTCAACGTGGAGAAACTCCTTGGTGATCTTGGGGTGTACGTCCACAACTCGGTCTCAACGGTGGAATACGTCCTCCACACTTTTCGGCCCTTCACCCGCTCTCGAGAGAAACTCGAAGCCTGGGAACTTGCAAAACCCTACCTCAAGCGGTTCGTGGGGGGAGAGGGCATCGACAGCGTGGGGAGCGCCATCCGCTACGCCCGGGAGGGCTTCGACGGGGTGGTGCACCTGTATCCTTTCACCTGCATGCCAGAGATCGTGGCCAAAGGGGTGCTCCAGGCGGTGAGCCGGGATTTCGACCTTCCGGTGCTCCACCTGGCCATCGACGAGCACTCAGGAGAAGCAGGGCTTGTCACCAGGGTGGAGGCCTTTGTGGATGTTCTCGAGCGGAGAAAACAGGAGAAAAAACGGGGGCTGAAGCGGAATGGATCTCTTTCTCGGAGTTGATGTGGGTTCGGTGACCACAAAATTCGTGCTCATGGATAGAGAAAAGCGTATCCTGGCAAGTTGCTACCTCAGGACAAGTGGCGACCCCATCGCCGCCCTGAAAGAGGGTCTGCGCTACATCGAGCACCACATGCCCCAGGGAGGGGTCATCAGGGGTGTGGGCACCACGGGAAGCGCCCGGCACTTAGCCGGAGTCATTGTGGGCGCCGATATCGTGAAAAACGAAATCACCGCCCATGCCGTGGCCGCCATCACCCGGGTTCCCGACGTGCGGACGGTTTTCGAAATCGGTGGGCAGGACTCTAAGCTCATCATTATCCGCAACGGCGTCGTCGAGGACTTTGCCATGAACACCGTCTGTGCTGCCGGAACCGGGTCGTTCCTGGAACACCAGGCAGTTCGCCTCAACGTCCCCATTGAGGAGTTCGGGAAACTCGCCCTCCAGGCCAGGCAGTCGGTCCGGATTGCGGGGCGCTGTACCGTGTTCGCCGAATCGGATATGATCCACAAGCAACAGCTGGGCTTTGGAAAAGCAGAGATTGTGAAAGGGCTCTGTGAGGCCCTGGTGCGGAACTTCATCAATAACCTCGCCTCGGGACGAGAGATTGAAGATCCCATCGTTTTCCAGGGGGGCGTGGCTGCTAACCAGGGAATGGTGCAGGCTTTCCGGGATTTCTTCGGAGGGAAAAAGCGCATCATCGTCCCTCCAGAACACGGCGTCATGGGAGCATGGGGTGCGGCAATTCTCGCCATGGAATACGCCCCTCAAGAAACGGCCTTCCAGGGGTTCTCAGTTGTGGAACGGAACTTCAAAAGCCGGAGCTTCATCTGCACCGACTGCCCCAACGCCTGCGAAATTGTGGTCCTCAAGGAAGACGACCGGGTGAAAGCCCTCTGGGGCAGCCGCTGCGGCAAATGGACCCCGGAGACGGCCACGGTTCGCTGCGAGGAAGAGGACGAAACCCTCTCCTCCCTCTCATTATATCCGGGGTGTTCCACAGAAAGGTGCGCCATGCATGGGTGATACGGAAGGGAAAGTTATTGTTGTCGACGACTCCCGGTTCATCCGCTACCTCGTGAAAGACGTCCTCGAGCAGGAAGGGTTCACCGTAACGACCCTTCCCGACGGTCAGGCGCTTCTGGCCTGCAGGGACCTCGAGACGACTGACGTTCTGCTCCTTGACGTCGTCCTTCCAGATACCGACGGGTTCACGTTATGCCGCAAGCTCAGGATGCATCCTGAGCTTGCCCACCTGCCGATTATCTTCCTTACCGCCCTCGAAACGCAGGACGCCAGGGTGAAGAGTTTTGAGGTGGGAGGGAACGATTACCTGGTCAAGCCCATCCACCCTCAAGAACTTTTAGCCCGGGTCAGGACCCATGTGAAGCTGCGGAAGTATCTGAGGGAACTTGAGGAGAAGAACCGCAAACTCGAGGAGCTCACCGCTGAGCTGGAACACCTGGCCTTCTTTGACGCTCTCACCGGTATTCCCAACCGTCGTTCCTTTGACCAGCGCCTTGCAGAGATGGAGGCCAACCACCTCCGCTACGGGACCCCCTACGCCCTCATCGTCATCGACATCGACCACTTCAAGTACTACAACGACGTCCTTGGACACCACAGGGGAGACGAGCTTTTGCGGTCCCTTGCCCAGGTCTTCCTGCGCTCTGTGCGGGGTGGCGATTTCGTGTCCCGCTTCGGCGGGGAAGAGTTCGTGGTCCTCTGCTTTGGCGCCCGGGAAGAGGAGGGCCTGGTGGTGGCCGATCGCCTCAGGAAAAACGTTGAGGAACAGTCTTTCCCTCACCCCAAAAGCCCGATAGCCAAAGTGGTGACGGTTTCCTGTGGCGTCTGTGGCCGGGAGCACGCAAGAAGTGCTACAGACCTCTTCACCCGGGCAGACCGTGCGCTGTACGAGGCCAAAAGGAGAGGACGAAACCGGGTGGTGGCCTTTGAGGAACTTCAGGAAGAGGAGTGGACAGCAAAGGAGCGTGACGCATAATGCGAAGGGTTTTTGGCTTTACGGTGCTCTGGATATTCCTTTTTTCGGTGGCTCTGGCCCATGCCCAGGAGGGAACGGTGGTCTCACCAATCGTGCGGGACCTTGAGGAAATGGAGAAAGTCCTCTATGGGATGCCTCAAAGCGGCAGCGTTCTCGCCCGGGTGGAGAAGATTGAGAGAGACCTCACCGGGGACACCCTCTCCGGAACACTCATGGAACGGGTGGGGCGGCTGAAAGCCTTCATTCTCGATGGTACAAAGGATGAGCCCTCTCTGGCCTTCAAAATGCGGGCCATCCGCCTTACCCTCCGTTCGGAACCACCGAAAAGCGGTGTGCTCCTTGCCGAACTCGAGGAGCTGGAACGCCTGATCTTCGGCGTGGCAAGCAGCGACCCCATTGGTGTTCGGGTGGACCGGCTCTACCGGACCTGTGTGGACCCCACGAAGGCCGCGAGCTTCACCGTCCTCGTCCCTAAAGAGACCCTGGTCAAAATAGCCTTAGAGACCGAGCTCAATTCCGAACGGAACGAAGCGGGAGACCCGGTGCCCTATGTAGTTTTGGAGGACGTGCGGATTGAGGGAGTGCTGGTCATCGCCAAAAACACCCGGGGGCAGGGCAGAATCGTGAAAGTCCGCCGGCGGGGAGCCTTTGGGAGACCGGGACGGATTGAAATCGACTTTGGGACTGTGGAGGCTGTCGATGGGACCCCCATCCCCCTCACCATGGGTGAGCGGGCCATCCAGGAGAACAAGGCCCTGGCGTACGCGGTGGGAGCAAGCATCGCTGGACTCGCCATCTTCGGCCCTGTGGGGGCCGTTGCCGGAGTTTTTGTCCAGGGGGAACCGGCGAGAGTGGAAAAGGGGAAAGAGTTCTACCTCGAGGTTGCGGAAGACCGGGAGGTCGCAGGACCCTTAGAGGTTCCGCATTTCGAAAAGCCTGAGGAGGCATTCCCGTCGGCCACTCCTCTCCCCTCGATTTCTGAGGAGAGCGAGGGCATTGAGGAACTCCCCGAAACCGAGGAGGCTCTCCCTGAGGCCACCCCGACTCCTCAGGTGGAGATTGAAGTGCAACCCTTTGAAGAATGGTAAGGAGAGGTGAGCCATGAGACGCACAGCCGCGAGTGTCCTTCTTGCTCTCTGTATCCTGTGTCTTGGGTTTTCTGCCGCAAAAGCGGAAACCAGGGACTACGAGAAAATCTACAAAGATACGGTGGCCCGGTGGACCCGTTCGGTCACCGTCCGGGAGAGCTTTGCCGTTTCGGCCCTTTTCTGGAACGAAGAGGTGACCCAGGCCTGGGTGGCAAAGTACGGCAAGGAGAATCTCCTCTCTTCTGAAGAGGAGCTCGCGTACCACCGGGACTTCATCCAGCGAGAGCGCCTTAACCGGTACCTCGTCTTTGAAGTCACCCTGAAGAAACTCAAGGGAGCTCCTCTTTATCCTCTGCGCTTTGCCCAGAATACCTACCTCGTGGACGACAAAGGCCGCAAGATTTTCCCTGCCGACTACGATAAGGGGTTTGAGGAAAAGATTCTCCGGGAATTCACGGGAAAAATCTACTTCCCCCGTTTCGACAAAGACGGCAATCCCTTCATCACTCCTGAAACCAGGTACATCGTGCTCCACCTGAGCCAACTCTCTCCCGAAGCCTCGCTCTTTGCCCATGAGGTTGAGCTCCGCTTCGATGACCCCTACATTCCTCCCGACTTTTCCCGGCCGGAGTGGAAACCTGTTCTTGAAGAGGAAATCCTCCGCCTTGAGGAACGTCTGAAGGACCTGGAGTACCGGAAAAAGCAACTTGAAGAGAATCTGAGACAACTCGAGGAAGAGGAGAGGAGGGTCCAGGAGCGCCTCGAAGAGCTCAAAAGGCAGCGTGGACAGTAGCTTTATTTTTTCTCTGGACACCCCTCCTCTTTGCCGGGGAGGGCATCCACATCAAAGCGGCAACCCTCCTGTATGATGAGGCTGGCGAGGTCCTTGAGGCCCTGGGGGGAGTAAGGGTGGCGTGGGAGGATTTTGTCCTCGTCACCGAACACATTCGTTTCTCCATCCCCACACTTGAGATCTTCGTCGATACTCCTTTTGAGGCCTCCTGGGGAAGCGCGAAGGTACGGGGAGAGGTGCTGCACTACTCCTTTGCCCGACGTCAGGGGTTTGTGGAAAACGCTTCACTCACGTACGCCCTTGGGGAAAGGGGGGAGCTCTTCTTCCGGGGGAAACGCCTGGAGTACACGGCGGGAACCTGGCGCGGAGAGGGCATCCTCTGCACGGGGTGCAGGAGAGAGCCGCCCCTTGTGAGTCTCCGGGCGAAAGAAGCAACGGTGTTCCCGGAAGGAAAAGTGGTCATCAAGGGGCTTGCCCTGTACGTTCGGGAGAAGAAAATCCTGGAAATTCCCTGGTACACCCGAACCTTCACCGGTGAGGGAGGGTTCCTCCTTCCTGCTTTTGGTTTTTCCCGGGAGAAAGGGTGGTACACAGGTTTCCGCTACGAGTACGCTCTGTCGCCAGAAACACTCTTCCTTGTCCGGTACACCCTTGGGAGCCGAAAGGGGCAGAAACTCCAGACGGACCTCATTGTTACGGGGGATTCCTTCACCGGATGGGCTTTCTGGGATACCCGTTTTTCAGGTGAGGACTCATTCGGAGCGGTGGCTACTCTACGAAGCGGCGACTTCTCTCTGTCTTTCCTTGGCACCCACAACGAGGAGGTCGGCTCGCATACCCTTTCCCGCTCCCCCCAGATTGTAGCCTCCTTTGAAAAGTCCGCAGGAAGCTCCCTCGCGCTTTCGGGCAAACTGAGCTACGGGTACTTTGCCACCGAAACCGTGCAGGATAACCGTCTCGATGCCCGCTTGAACCTCTCTTTGAAGGGGGAAAACACCGGTGCCACTGTCTTTGGATGGGGAACGCTCTTTGGGAGTGGCGAGCGCACCATGCGGTGGGGCGCAGAAGTATTCTGGGAAAAGGACCTCTCTCCAGAGTTCTGGACCCGCTTCCGGTGGCGTTTCGTAGCAGGGGAGGCATCGCCCTTCTTCTTTGACCCCGCAGGAGAGTCCACCCTCACCCTTGAGTGCCTCCTGGGGGATGTGGAAGAGAGCTTCCTTCGCCTTCGGGGACGGTACGATCTGAACGCCGGGGCCTTCCGGGACTGGACCTTCGGCATCGGCATAGGAAGCGGGAAATTGTCCCTGGGAATCGAGGGGGTGTACTCCCCCGAAAAGGGAACCCTTACGGAGAAACGGTACTTCCTGCGCCGGAACATCGAGGACTGTGTCAGCCTGGAGCTCTCATTTTTCGACCCTGAAGGGAGTCTTTTTGTGGCCATGAACTTCTCGGGGTTCGATAAACCCCAGCGAAGTGAGAGCCTCTTCGACGAAGAGGAGCCCTTTGATCCTCTCAGTTTCCGGCGGGAAACGAACACGCCATGATCCGGCAACTCTTCATCCTCGGAGGCCTTATCCTGGCCCTTGTCTTTGGCGGAAGTCTGGGGTACGTCTTTATCGAAAAGTGGCCGTTTTTCGATGCCCTCTACATGACGGTCATCACTCTGACCACCGTGGGGTTCCAGGAGGTCCGTCCCCTGAGCCCCGCAGGACGAATCTTCACCATCGGCATTGTGGGGTCAGGGGTACTCACCGTGACGTATGGTGTGTCCTCCCTGGTGAGGCTGCTTTCTGAAGGGAAATTCGGCGAGTACTGGCGAAGGCAGGAGGTGAAGCGGATGCTCAAAACCATCAAGGGGCACTTCATCATCTGCGGATGCGGGGTGGTGGGAAGCGAAGTGGTGGAGTACTTCGTTCGATCCCGCGTTCCGTATGTGGTCATCGAGAAAGACCGGGGGAAAATCGAGCGGGCGATGCTTCTGCATCCTGACCTTCTCTTCCTTGAGGGTGACGCTACCCAGGAGGAAATCCTTAAAGAAGCAGGAATCGAGCGGGCCCGGGGGCTTCTGGCTCTTGTGGGGAGTGATCCGGAGAACGTCTACATCACCCTTACCGCCAGGCACCTTAATCCTCACCTTCGGATTGTGGCCCGGGCCATTGTTCCTGAATCCGTGGAAATCCTCCGCCGCGCCGGCGCCGACTATGTTATCTGCCCCCAGAAAATCGGCGCGCTGCGCCTGGCCGCCGCAGCCTTACGACCCCATGCCTCGTTTTTTCTCGACCTTCTCCTTCGCAGTGAAACGCTGGACCTTACCATCGAGGAAATCGAAATCCAGCCGCAGTCGCCTCTTTGCGGGAAGACCCTCGGAGAGGCCAACCTCCCGGAGGAGTTTGGCGTCCTCGTTGTGGCCATCAGGGATAGAGAAAAAGGGAACTTCCTCTTCAACCCCAAGGGCAACACTCGCCTTGGGCCCCATGACACGCTGATTGTCCTCGGGAGAACCGAGCAAATCCTGGAGCTCCAGAAACTCGCTCTTTAGGCCTTCTCCAGAGTCCCCTTCAGGTCTTCAAGGGCGTGTTTCTCCTCTTTGGTCAGAACCCTGGCAAGGTCAAGGAGAATGAGGAGTTTCCCTTCGAGCTTCCCCACCCCCTTGATGTACTCGGTGTCGATGGAGGCAATAAGGGGTGAGGGCGGTTCAATCTTGTCTTCGCTCAAGCGGAGGACCTCATCGACGCTGTCCACAATCATCCCAACCGTGTGGGGGGGGACGTCAACGACGATGATGCGGGTGGATTTGGTTTCCTCACCCTTGGGGAGGCGGAAACGCTTGCGAAGGTCGATAACCGGAATGACCCGACCCCGGAGGTTGATCACCCCTTCAACGAAGTCGGGAGCCCCGGGGACCTTGGTGATGGGCTGCATCCTGATGATTTCCTGGACCTGGGCGATATCCACCCCATACACTTCCTGAGCAAGCTGAAAGGCCACAAGCTGCAGTTCCTGAGGCATACGCCTCACCTCCTTTTCATAATCACGGTTTTCCCTCGCCAGGAGAAGTACGTTACCTTTCCCTCCTTCTCCAGGCTCAGGACAATCTCCCACACCACCGGAAGGGGCAATCCTACTCGTGCCACAAGGTCCTGGAGAAAGACCACCTCCTCGAAAGCAGCAAGCACGAGCTCCCTGGGACTCATGGTCTCCTCGCCGCCGGCAACAAGAAGCACCAGGACACCCCTTCCCTCCATTTCTATCGGACGAAATCTGCAGGACTTTAGTCTCCATTGTACCATATGGGACGTTTTTCGAAAGAGCTTTCCGAAATGCTCCTGTGTGGTATAATTCTCTTTAGTTGCGTGCTCTGGAGGGAGTGCCATGACACCGAGAGAGCGAGCGCTACGCGCGTTGAACCATGAAGTTCCCGACCGCATTCCTCTGGACCTTGGGACGACGAACTGTACCACCCTCACGAAGAAAGCCTACGAGAACCTCAAGGCCTATCTGGGGATTGAGAAGGAAACCCGCCTCATGATGGAGAACTTCCAGATCGTCTTTGTGGACGAGGAAGTCCTCGAAATCCTGGGCATCGATACCCGGGGCGTTCATCCTGAACCCCTTTCGCAAAAGCGGTGGGTTGATGAGCGAACGTACTACAACGAATTTGGCATCAAATACCGGATGCCCGAAGACGGGCTCTACTACGATATGGTGGAGCATCCTCTGGCGGGAAAAACCCTGGAAGAACTCGAGGACTACGAATGGCCGGACCCTGCAAAGACCATGAACCTTGAGGGGGTACGGGAGCGGGCGGAAGCACTCGCCAAAGAGGGAAAGTACCTCCTTGTGGGGGATATGATCGACACGGGGATTTTCGAGCCCTGCTGGTACCTGCGGGGGTTTGAGAACTTCCTCGTTGACCTTGTCTGCAACGTGGATTTCGCCACGGCACTCCTTGAGAAGATGTACGAGTACCAGCTCAAGCGGTACTCGCTGTTCCTCGCTGAGTGCGGGGAGTTCCTCGACGTGATCTTCGTGGGCGACGATTTGGCCACCGCCGAGAGCACCATCATGAGCCCGAAGACCTACCGGGACATCGTGAAACCATACCACAAGGAGTACTTCAAAAACCTCAAGAAAATGGCACCCAGGGCGAAGCTCCTCTACCACTCCTGCGGGAGTATCGCCCCCTTCATTCCCGACCTCATCGAAATCGGAGTGGATATTCTCAACCCCATCCAGGTTTCTGCTCAGGGCATGGACACGAAAGCCCTGAAAGAGCGCTTCGGCAGGGACCTGTGCTTCTGGGGAGCCGTCGACACGACCTTCGTCCTCCCCCGGGGAGGGACAGAGGACGTGCGCCGGGAAGTTCGCCGCCGCATCGAGGACCTCGGTCCTGAGGGGTATGTGCTCTGCGCGGTGCACGACATTCAGCCGGACGTTCCCCCAGAGAACATCGTCGCTATGTACGATGAAGCCCGACGTTTCGGAATCTTCGCATAAGAAGGCGATAGGGTGACCAGTGAAAGTCTTTTGGCACTTCTCCAAAGCCTGAGAAGACGCCTGGTTCTGCTTTCCCCAGCTTCTTTAGTGCTTTTTGGGTTCTCTGCCCTCATCCTCATTGGGACGGTCCTCCTGCTTTTCCCCTTCTCCGTGGCTTCAGGGAACGCCATGCGGTTCATCGACGCCCTCTTCACTGCCACCTCTGCAGTGTGCGTCACGGGTCTTGTCGTTGTGGATACCGGGACGTTCTTTTCCCTCTGGGGCCAGATAATCATTCTCATTCTCATTCAGTTCGGAGGGTTGGGATATATGACGGTAGCAACGCTCCTTGCCCTTGCCCTGAGGCGTCGCATTGAGTACCGGGATCGCCTGGCCATACGGGATTCCTTCAGCCTCGACGTCCCCGGAGGAGCGGTGCGCTTCGTTTTAGACGTTCTGCGGTATGTTCTCTGGGTCGAAGGCGTGGGATTTCTCCTGCTTTTTGTGGCCTTTCTGCGGCACTTCTCTCTTCCGCAGGCGTTCTTCTCCGCCCTCTTCCACTCGGTGTCTGCCTTCTGCAATGCCGGGTTCTCAGTGTTCTCGAATAGCCTCGAGAGTTTCGCTCTCGACCCCCTTGTGAACCTCACCGTTATAGGGCTCATCGTGATTGGAGGTATCGGATTTGTGGTGATTCGGGAGCTCGTGGAACACCGCCGCCTGAGTTCTCTACACGCCAAAACGGTGGTAACCACCACCGTCGCCCTCATTGCCCTGGGGACGCTCTTCCTCCTCCTTACAGAATCCTCAAACCCCACGACCCTGGGAGCATTCCCCTTCTGGGGAAAGCTCATGGCTGCACTCTTCCAGGCAGTCACCCCAAGAACCGCAGGGTTCAGCACCATCCCCATCGCCTGTCTCCGTCCGGTTTCGGCGCTCTTTCTCATGTTCCTCATGTTCGTGGGTGCCTCCCCAGGGGGCACAGGGGGAGGCGTGAAAACCACCACCCTGGCGCTCCTTCTGGCCCTTGTCCGAAGTGCCCTTCGGGGGCAAGAGGGAGTGGCGCTTTTCCACCGGCGGGTAGCCCGAAGCACCGTCCGCAGAGCCTTAGCCGTGTTCTGTTTTGGCCTGGGGCTGGTCTTCTTTTCCACCACGTTCCTCTTCGCCACCGAAAAGGGGAACTCCCTTGACCTTGCCTTCGAGGCCGTTTCGGCTTTTGGCACGGTGGGACTCTCCCGGGGAGTTACGTCGAACTTGTCAGACCTGGGGAAGCTTGGTATTATTGTAACGATGTTCCTTGGGCGAGTGGGTATTTTCACCGCCCTGGTGGCCATGGGTGTTGCTCGAGAACGGAAGGAACTGCTCGTCTATCCCGAGGAGCGAGTGCTCGTTTAGGGGGGATTTTTTTGTTCTCTAAAGTCCTCATTGCCAACCGGGGGGAAATTGCCCTGCGGGTCGTCCGGGCCTGCAAGGAGCTCGGACTCAAAACCGTGGGGGTGTTCTCCGACCCCGATGCGAATCTCCTCCATCTCCGCTTCGTCGACCAGAAGGTTGCCCTGGGAGGGAACTCAGCAATCGAAACGTACCTGAACATCCCCAAAATCGTCCGGGCCTGTGAAATTACCGGGGCCGATGCTGTGCACCCGGGATACGGGTTCCTGGCGGAAAACGCCGCTTTTGCCGAAGAGCTCGAGAAACGGGGTATCGCCTTCATCGGTCCAGGACCTGATGTCCTGAGGAAAATGAAGAACAAACTCCAGGCCAAACGCCTCATGCACGAGGCTGGAGTCCCGGTAATCCCCGGGTCCTTAGAGCCGGTAAAGACCTTCGCCGATGCCCACGATATTGCCAGGGACATCGGGTATCCCCTCCTCCTCAAGGCCTGCCTGGGTGGAGGGGGCCGGGGCATCCGGGTGATCGCCAGCGAAGACGACCTCAAAAAGTCCTTCGACAGCGCTCGCCGGGAGGCCCAGGCGGCTTTTGGGAACGAAGAGCTCTACATCGAAAAGCTCATCGACCGGGCCCGGCACATCGAGGTGCAGATTCTCGCCGACCGGTATGGCAACGTCATCCACGTTGGAGAGCGGGAGTGTTCCCTTCAGCGGCGTCGTCAGAAAATCCTCGAGGAGGCTCCAGCTACTGGTCTTTCCCCTACCCTCCGCGAGAAGATTCTCGATGCTGCCGTCCGGGCAGCGAAGGCCCTGGGGTACGTGACCTGCGGGACTTTTGAGTTCCTGGTGACCCCCGAGGGGAACTTCTACTTCATGGAGCTCAACGCCCGCATCCAGGTGGAACACCCGGTGACAGAAGAAATCTCCGGGGTGGACCTTGTGCGGGAGCAGATTCGCCTGGCAGCGGGAGAGGAACTCGCCTTCCGTCAGGAAGACATCGTCCTGCGGGGCCACGCCATTGAAATGCGCATCAATGCTGAAGACCCCGAGAAACGTTTTGCCCCCTCTCCAGGGCGCATCGTGCAGTTTGAGATCCCCCGGGGTCCGGGAATCCGTGTGGACTCTCACTGCTATAGCGGCTACACTGTCCCGCCCCATTACGATTCCCTCATCGCAAAACTCATCGTATGGGATATCAACCGGGAATTCGCCATTCGCCGTTCCCGGGAGGCTTTGCGATCCTTTTTCGTCGAGGGTATCGCCACCACCATTCCCTTCCACCTCCGGATTCTCTCGCACCCCGATTTCCTCGAAGGCAATCTCCACACTCGCTTCGTCGAAGAGGTGTGGCAGGAGGACGTCAAAGGAGGCGATGCGCAACGATGAAGCTTCGAACCTTTCCTCAGGGAGTCTTCCTTCCCCACCACAAGGAAGACACCGCACACCTCCCTATTGTTCGCGTCCCCGAGCCTTCCCGCGTTGTCCTTCCCCTTATCCAGCACACCGGCGCTCCCTTAAAGCCCCTGGTGAAAAAGGGAGATACGGTCAAACGGGGGCAGAAAATTGCCGACGTCGATGCCTTCGTGGCTGCGCCGGTCCATGCCCCGCTGAGCGGGAGGGTTGCCGGGATTGAGGAGTGGGCACATCCGACGATGGGGAGATTCCAGGCTATTGTCATCGAGAACGACGGAAAGGGCGAAGAGGAGCGCTACGAGCCGCTTCCAGAAACCATCGAGGACCTCGAACCGGAGCGCCTGCGAGTCTTCGTCCGGGAAGGGGGGTTCGTGGGGCTTGGGGGAGCAGCCTTCCCGACCCATGTGAAGCTCTCCCCACCCCAGGGGAAACCCATCGACTCCTTCATCCTGAATGGGGCCGAATGCGAGCCTTACCTTACCTGCGACCACCGGGTGATGCTGGAGCGCACTGAAGAGATGCTCCTTGGGCTCCGTATTATGGTCCGGGCCTGCGGGGCCAAAAGGGCCTACATCGGCATTGAGGACAACAAAAAAGATTGCATTGACCACGTGGCGAATCTCCTGCGGAACTTCCCCATCCCCGCAGAGGTCGTCCCCCTGAGGACCAAATACCCCCAGGGTTCGGAGAAACACCTGATTCTTGCTATCCTGGGCCGCGAGGTTCCCCCGGGAGGACTACCCCTTGATGTGGGCGTTGTGGTGAACAACGTGCAGACTGCAGCAGCGCTTGGCCGGATGGCCAGAACGGGTCTTCCCCTTGTGGAGCGGGTCATTACGCTCTCTGGGGACTGCCTGAGAAAGCGGGGGAACTTTGAAGTTCCTCTGGGGATGCTCCTTGAGGATCTTGTGAACTTCTGCGAAGGGTTCACTGCCCCACCCCGGAAAATCATCATGGGCGGACCGATGACCGGCATCACCCAGGTATCCCTGGCCGTTCCCGTCATCAAGGGAACCTCGGGGTTCCTCTTTTTCCGGAACGTCCCCAAAAAGCGAGAGTACCCCTGCATTCGCTGCGGGCGGTGCGTTGCCCACTGCCCCATGCGCCTTCTGCCGTATCTTCTGGGGAGGCTCGCTGAGGAACGGCTTTTTGCCGAAGCCGAGGACAACCGGGTCCTTGACTGTGTGGAGTGTGGGTCCTGTGCGTACGTTTGCCCTGCCGGGATTGCCCTGGTGCACCTCTTGAAGCTGGCAAAGTTCGAAGTGATGCGCCGGAAACGAGGAGGGAAATGACGTGGAAGACCTCAAGCTCGTCACCTCTGCCCCACCGCACCTGAGAAGTCCGGTCACCGTCCCCTGGATTATGCAGCAGGTGGTCTTTGCGCTCCTTCCTGCTGCCATCTGGGGAGCGGTGTTCTTCGGACCCCGCCTGGCCCTGCCGCCCCTTGTGCTCGCTGTTCTTGCCTGCGTGGGGTTTGAAGCGCTGGACTGCCTGGCCTTCCGCCGTCCCCTCACGGTGGGTGACTGGAGTGCTGTGGTTACGGGAATGCTCCTTGGGCTCTCCCTTCCTCCAGGGTGTCCTTTCTGGATCCCCATTGTGGGCGGAGGTGTGGCCATATTCCTTGGAAAGCAGATGTTCGGAGGAATTGGACAGAACGTGTTCAACCCGGCCCTTGTGGGACGGGCTGTGCTCCTCATCTCCTGGCCGAAAATCATGGCCACCTGGCACGTGCGTCCTCCCTTTGTCCTTGGGGCGACCTCGTACGCCACTCCAGTCGATGTCGTGACGAGCGCCACACCTCTTGGGATCGTCAAAGCCTACGGGTATCCTGCCGTATGGGAAACTCCCCACCTCCTCTTTCGGCTCTTTGTGGGACTTGTCCCCGGATGCATTGGAGAGATTTCAGCGCTCCTTCTGCTCCTTGGGTTTGTGTACCTCCTTGCCCGGGGCGTGGTCCAGTGGGACATCCCACTCTTCTACAGCATGGGGCTTGTGGCCGTGGCCCTGGTGGCACGACAGAACCCCCTCTTCCACCTTCTTGCCGGTGGCGCCGTCATGGGAGCATGTTTCATGGCCACCGACTACACCACTTCCCCCATGACCCCCCGGGGGAGGATAATTTTTGGCTTTGGCGCAGGCGCCTTAACGGGCATCATCCGGTGGCTTGGAGGGTACCCGGAGGGGGTAACCTTTGGCATCCTCACCATGAACGCTCTGGTGCCGCTTCTTGACCGGATGCTACCGCGGAGATTCGGGGTGAAGAAGGCATGAGGAAAATCCTGCGTGTGGCACTGGCGCTGACGGTGGTTTGTGTGGTTGCTGCTCTCTCGCTCTCTGTGGTGTACGTGGTGACAAAGGAGAAAATCGCCGAAGAGGCGAGGAAAGAGCTCAAAGAAGCCCTCGGGGTTGTTTTCCCCGAAGCAGAAACCTTCGTCCCCCTTGACCCTGGGACCTTTGGGACCCTCCCCGAATCGAAAGAAATCCAGGTCCTCGAAGCCTACGAGGCGCAAAGCGGTGGAGAACGCCGGGGTGTGGTCCTCAAGGTAGCAAGCACTGGTTACGGCGGTCCCATCGTGCTCCTTGTGGGGGTGGACACAGAAGAGGGGAAAATCACTGGTCTCAAGGTTTTAGAACACCAGGAGACCCCGGGGCTCGGTTCAAACGTTGCTGAGGAGGGTTTCCTCTCCCAGTTTCTGGGGAAATCCTTAGAGAGTCCCTTCAGGGTGGGGGAGGACATCCAGGCAGTGAGTGGCGCCACCATTTCAAGCCGCGCCGTGGCGCGGGCGTGCGCGAAGGTTGCCGAAATCGTGCGAGGTGAAAAGCGGTGATGCGAGAGTTCTGGTACCACTTCCGGAACGGGCTTTTGGGAGAAAACCCGGTGCTGAAGCTCATGATTGGGCTGTGCTCGGTCCTTGCTGTTTCGGTGCGGGTTGAGAACTGCCTCGGGATGGGGGCTGCAGTGATTTTCGTTCTGACCTGCTCGAGTCTCGTGATCTCCCTTATCCGGAATTTCGTCCCCAATGAGGTGCGCATCCCCATTTTCATTGTGGTCATCTCCACCTTCACCACCATCGTGGACCTCGTGATGAAAGCGTACCTCCCACCCCTCTCCAAAGCCATGGGTATCTTCATCCCCCTCATTGTGGTGAACTGCATCATCATGGCCCGGGCCGAGGCCTTCGCTTCAAGGAAACCTCCCCTTCTTGCTGTGGCCGACGCTCTGGGAATGGGGGTGGGGTACACCCTCGTCATCACCGCCATCGGCGTTGTGCGGGAGCTCTTCGGTTACGGAGAAATCCTCTCCCATCCCGTGTTCCCCAAAGCCTACCAGGGTATGATGGCGATGATTCTGCCCCCTGGAGCTTTTCTCCTCATCGGCATCTACATCGCGCTCCTTAACTGGTCGCTGAAGAAGGTGAAATCATGAGTACCGAAATCCTCACGCTCTTCAAAATCATCGTCAGCGCCGCCTTTGTCGACAACATCATCCTCGCCCGCTACATTGGCCTCTGCCCCTATATTGGTATGTCCTCGAGTGTCGCAAACTCCATCGGCATGGGGATGGCCGTGACCTTCGTGATGGTCCTTGCCTCCATCGTGACCTGGATTCTCTGGAACTACATCTTCGTCCCCCTGGGGCTTGAGTACCTCCGCATCATGGTGTTCATCCTCGTGATTGCAACGCTTGTACAGCTTGTGGAGATTCTCCTCAAAAAGAACGTCCCCAACCTCTACCGGGCCATGGGCATCTACCTCCCCCTCATCACCACAAACTGCGCTATCCTCGCCGTCACTTTCCTTGGGGTGGACTACGGGTACACCCTCCTCCAGGTTGTGGTGTACAGCATAAGCGTCGCTTTAGGGTTCACGGTGGCCCTGGTGCTCCTTGCCGGTATCCGGGAACGCCTGCGCATGGCGCGGGTGCCCCAGTTCTGGCAGGGGTATCCGATTGTCTTTGTGGCAACGTGCCTTTTAGCCATCGCCTTTCTGGGCTTTAAGGGACTTGTGAAGTAGGGGGAAAGGTCGTATGAACATTCTCATCCCAACGGTGCTCGTTGGCGCTCTGGGTCTTGCCTTTGGGCTCATGCTCTCCTGGTTTGCCAAAAAATTCGCCGTTCCGGTGAACCCCCTTGTGCAGGAGGTGGAACGGGTGCTCCCTGGGGCAAACTGCGGCGCCTGTGGTTTCCCGGGCTGCAGTGGCCTTGCTGAAAAAATCGCTTCAGGAGAAGCACCGGTAAACGCCTGCCCCGTTGGGGGACCGAAGGCGTGGGCAGAACTCTCCCGCCTCCTCGGGCAGGAAAGTAGCAGCTGGGAGGTCAAAAGGGCTGTGGTGCTCTGCCAGGGAGGGAAAGGCGTAGCCCAGGTGACCGCTGAGTACAGCGGCGTGGCAAGCTGTAAGGCGGCAAACCTCCTCCCCGGGTCTTTCAAGGGATGCCGTTTCGGGTGTCTTGGCCTTGGCGACTGCGTCCGGGTGTGTCCGTTTTCGGCCATTCACATCGACCCGGAGAGCGGGCTTCCCGTTGTCAACTGGGAAAAGTGCACAGGGTGTGGGAAATGCGTGGCCGAATGCCCCCGGAAAATCCTCGTCCTTGTCCCCAGGAAAGAACAGGTCACGGTGGCCTGTGTGTCCTTTGATTCAGCCAGAGAGGTCCGGAAGGCCTGCGCAAAAGGCTGCATCAAGTGCCAGGTCTGTGTTCGGACCTGCCCGGAGGGTGCCATCACCTTCGAAAACGGAAGGATTGTGATTTCCCGGGAGAAATGTACCCTCTGCGGGCTCTGCATCGAGAAGTGCCCCACCCACTGCATCATCCGGGTGGGGAAAACCGCAGCCCTGCTTGAGGTGAGGGGGTAATGCCGCTTCTCCTTGGCATCGATATCGGGACCACCAACACCAAACTCAAAGTGTACGATGAAGACGGACAGACCCTTGCCGAGACGAGCTTCAGAACGCCGCTTTTTTCAGATGCCCATGGCCCTTACTACGACCCGAAAGAACTCACCACCCTACTTTTTGCGGCCATAGCGGGGTTTCCCGAGCGCGTGCGAAGAAGCGTCAAAGCCGTAAGCGTCTCAAGCTTTGCCGAGGTCATGGTGGGGCTTAATGAGCGTGGTGAACCCCTCACCCGATGCATCCCCTGGTACGATGAGCGCACGAAAGAAGAAGCTGAAGCAGTGGCCCTTGACCCATCCTGGGTGTACGAGACCACAGGGCTCTCCCCCCACCACAAGTACTCATTCTACAAGCTCCTCTGGCACCGCCGCCATGAGCCAGAGGTTTTCAAGGCAGTGCGCTTCTGGACCTCGATGTCGGGATTTGTGCTCTTTGCGCTGAGTGGTGAGCTCTCCTTCGACTACTCCCTTGCCTCCCGGACCATGCTCTTTGACCAGCACACCCGCACCTGGAGGGAGGAACTCCTCGACCTTGCAGGAATGCAAAAAGCGCAGCTTGCTCCTCTTTACCCTTCCGGCGTTGCCCTGGGGCGCCTGAGGCATGAGGCCGCTACACGGTGCGGCCTTCCCGAGGACGTCGTCGTGGTCACCGGGGGCCATGACCACCCCTGCGCTGCCTTAGCATGCGGGGTCTTCCAGAAAGGATGGGGGCTCATTTCCACCGGAACCACAGAATCCCTCATGGTTCCCCTGGAACATCCGCCTTCTTTCGCCGGAGATAGCGGAGGGAAACCCTTTTCCTTCGGCCACCACGTGGTCTTCCCGCTCTACTACGCCATGGGAGGTATCTATAGCGGCGGATTCGCTGTTGACTGGACGCTTCGCCTCTTTGGGAAATCCTACGAGGTTTTCGCAGAGCTCGACCCCGTGCGCAGGAGGGATGTACCGTTCTTCTTCCCATACCTCCTTGGAGGGGAATACGAAGAGGCAAAGGGGGCTTTCCTGAACCTCTCAGGAGACACAGAACAAGAGGATTTCGTCCTCTCCGTGCTCTTTGGGTTGTGCGCAGAGTACAGGACCATCTGGGAACGGATGGAAAAAGAGCTCTCCTACACGGTTACCCAGGCAGTGAACGTTGGGGGCGGGGTCCAGAATGCCCTCTGGATGCGCCTTAAAGCCACTTTTCTGAAAAAACCCATTATCGTTCCCGTTGAAAAAGAAGGGAGTTGCCAGGGGGCTGCTCTTCTTGCTGGCATCGGTGCAGGGGTATACAAAAGTCCTGAGGAGGCGTTTTCCCGGACATTCCGGGTGGAGAAGACCTTTGAGCCCATTGCAGAGCTTGAAGCACAGGTTGACCACTGGTACACTACCTACCTGGCGCTTCGGGAGGTCCTGAAGGTAGCCAATGTGCGCCTTGCTGGGAGAAAAGAAGAATAGGGTTGGGGTCATTGGCATTATCGTCACCGACCGGGAGAAACAGGCAGAGCGGGTAAACGAAATTCTCGGGGAGTTCGGTGACGTCATCGTTGGCCGCATGGGCATTCCGTACCGGGAACGGAACATCTCGGTCATCGCCCTTATCGTTGATGGCGATACCGATACCCTCGGAGCCCTCACCGGACGCCTGGGGAGTATCCCCGGAGTTCAGGTGAAGTCGGCCCTGGTGTCGACGGGGTGACGAGGTCGGGAAAGGTGGGCTCAATGAAGGTTAAGGAGGGAGAAAGATGGGGAACGACTATTTCTCCGGATAATGCTTGTTGACGATGAAGAGCCAATCCTGGACCACCTTGAGTCACTCATTAAGGGGATCTCTGAGACTTACCAAGTCGTTGCCCGGGCTTCAAGCGCTATGGAAGCTCTGGACTTCCTCAGCCTCGCCTGGCCGGAGATTGCTCTCATCGATATTCGAATGCCCGAAATGGATGGATTGACACTACTTCGGGAAATGGCAAGGCAAGGATGGGAAGGCAAGGCAGCAGTGGTCAGCGGATACAGCGATTTCCCTCTGGTGCGAGAAGCGCTGCGTCTTGGAGCTTGGGATTACCTCTTGAAGCCTATCACCCAGGAGGACCTTGAGAATCTCTTTGCACGCCTCGAGCAAAGCATTCGCTCTGAAGACGAAAGACGTCGCCTTTTTGAAGAACATATTCGAAATCGGATAGTACAGGAACTGCTTCTTCCTGACGCTCACAACCCCTCACCACTTCCCGACTATATTGACGAGACGATACGGTATCTTCAACGGACTTTTACCAAGAGAATCACCCTCAGGGAACTTGCAAAAGAGGTAGGGGTGGCTCCTTCCTACCTCAGCTACAGCTTCAAAAAATGGACCGGCCAGGGCCTTGTAGAGTACGTTACCAGGCTCAGAATGAAAGCCGCTCAATGCCTCCTTCAAGAAACTTCCCTCCAGGTTCAAGAAATCGCCCAAAAAGTAGGGTACGAAGATGTCAAATACTTTACCCGTATCTTCCATAAGACCACGGGATTCTCACCGACAGCATACCGCCAAAAGCACCAGAAAAGCTCTGGCAGAAGAACTTCGTGAGGCCCCATATTTGAGCGCACTCTACCTTGTGTCGCACTCAGGAAGCGACAAAACCTCCTGACAGGCACATTGAGAAGCAAAGAAAAATACCGATCATCTTACCAGGAAGTGTCTAACCTGCGTCCTTGAAGCATTCTCCAAGCCGAGACTCTCCGGATCGCGGGTTCTAAAACATCCGCACTGGAACTCCCTGGCGTTGCCTCGAGGAGATAAAGAGGAAAAGCAAAGGGACTAAGGCCTTTTGATGTCCAAGGTTTCTGAGAAGCTCCTGTACTGTATTGTCTTGCAGAACGAAATGAGCGGCATGTAGAGAAAATCTTACCAAAGCGAAAAGGGAGTTCTTCACCATGAGGAGAAAGGAGGAGAAAACGGGGTATGCGTTCTGAAGCACAATTCTTGACGCTATCCCATGTTTTTAAGGGCATTCCAAAGCCATTGCGATACCGGCTTGCCATTACTTTAGGACTCCTCCTTATCGGGATAGCCTCTTTCGGGCTCCTTGTATCCTCAACGATCGCAAAAAAGCTTGCCGAAGAGGCCAAACAAAAGGTTCTCTGGGAAGCAAGGCTCTATGCGGAACAGCTTGGGCGGACCATAGTACGGATTGCTTCTCGCCTTGATTTCCTCGTGGCCTCAAATTCTGCCGAAATCGCCGATATGAAAACCCTCGCGCGAAAGCTCGATATACTGCGCAGCGAGAGCGCAGGAGTGGTACGAGCGTGGCTCGTATACCCGGATGGGCGCATCGTCACCTCTTCCAACACATCGCCTCAGGAAATCGCTCGTCGCCCAATTTGGCAAGCCTTCCTGCAAGGGAAGCGTCCTGCTTCCTTTTCTGGAGTTCTCCTGAGCGAGACAAAGACCATCATGAGTACGCCTTTTAAGGAAACCGAAGAAGGCTTAGCTCTGGTCACCCTGGTGAGTATTTCCCTCCAGGGTAATACCATCATCCGAGTTGGAGGACTGGACTTAAGCATCGCCCAGGCAGTGACCGATGAAACACGAAGCGGCATTAACTGGGCATGGAACAGGTCGCCAGTTACGGTGTACACCCCAGAAGGACGCCTTATTGCTTCTCCCCTTGAAGAGGAGAAACGCCTGGTCCCGGGGCTTCGAGACGACTCTGGGCGACCTCTGATACGTTACTTCCTTGCACATCCGGACAAAGACTGGGGAACGCTTCTGTATGAAGAGGAAAAAGAAAGGTGGATAGGAGCTTTCGTCCGGGACAGAACCTTAGGTATGGTCGTTACTGTAAAACGTCCAAGCAAAAACCTTTTAGTCCCTGTCCAGAGAGCAACGACGGTCCTCACCGTTACAGCACTCCTCTCGGTGGTTCTTGCCGTTCTCTCCGTCACTGTGAGCTACTCGACAGAGCTCCAATTTCGCGAACTCCAGTACCGGAACAAAAAGGCCGAATTCCAGGCACTACAAACATACATGAACCCACACTTTCTATTCAACGCCCTAAGTTGCCTATGTTCTCTGGCAAATCCCAGGGATTACCAGCTGGTACCAAAAGCAGTGAAAGCCATTGCCGAAGTTCTCCGGTACATCCTTAAAGACACCGAAGCCCTCGTGCCACTTCGTGAAGAAATTGCCTGCGTCAGGAATTACGTCACTATCCAAAAATTCCGCTTTCGGGATCGCTTCGAGTACAATGAAGTTGTGCCTGAAGATCTCCTGTCTTTGCCCATCCCAAAACTCACCATTCAACCTCTTGTGGAAAACTGCTTTGTCCATGGGGTAGAGAGAACCCTTGACCGGGTCACCATTCATGTCGTTGTTGCCTACAACGATGCCTGCCTTGAGGTAAGTGTTACCGATGACGGTCCTGGGTTTGGACCGGAAAAGCTTACAAAGCTTCAAGACCTGCTTAAGCGTGCTGCTAAGGAGGAACAAGAGGCCGTTATCCCCCCCTCAGAACATGGTGCAGGCCTTTTGAATACTTACCGTCGCCTCCTTCTCATTTACGGGAATTCTGTCAGGCTTATGGTCAAGGAAGAGAGCGGGAAGACCACAGTCACCGTAATCTTTCCTCTCGGGAACGACAAATTCTAAAAACTGTCCACTCCCTTCGAAAAATTCGTCCCTTTACAGGAGAACAAGCTGTGGAACACAATGCTTTTGAAAACCTTCCTAAGGGGGGTGAAGTGTTGTGAGGCTCTCACGGTATGTGCTCCTCCTTGTCGGTGTGCTTCTCCTTGGAGCTTTTGCTTCTGCTTCGGCTCAGGAAAAGGTTACCATCAAGTACGCCTTTTGGGGAAATCCACTTGCCATAGGCGTTGAAGAGGATATTCTTAACGAGTTTCACAAAGAGCATCCCCGTATCCAGGTGGAACCTGTGGCCGTGGCATATGCCGACTACCATACCAAACTCCTGACAATGATTGCCGGCGGTCTTGCACCAGATGTGATGCGCATCGACTCCTACTACTTCGCCGATTTTATGGACGCAGGAGCGCTCATGCCCATTGACGAATACATCCAAAGAGACGGTATCGACCTTGGGCTGTACTACGAAGTAGGCCTTCCCGACAGCTCATACAATGGGAAAATGTATGGCCTTCCCTGGGGAACAGCTCCACTGTACTTTGCTTACAACATCAAAATGTTTGAAGATGCAGGCGTCAAGCCACCCGAGGTCGGATGGACCTGGGAGGACTTCGTGGAAGCCGCTCGTTCCATTGCCAGAGGAACGGGCATTGAGCGAAGATATGCGTTTGGAGCTCCTTTCACCGTCATTGTGTACATTTTACCCTTCATATGGTCTGCTGGAGGAGACCTTTTCGACGTTACCAGAACAAAATTCACCCTTGATGAACCACAGACCTTAGCGCGGCTCAATGAACTTGGCAAGTTCATGCAAGAAGGAGTCTTCGCCAATCCTTTTGAGCTTCCAAGTGAAGAGGCGGTGACAAGGCTCTTCAGCCAAAACTTAATCGCCATGAGGCAAGCAGCTGCCATAGAGGTCCTGAGCATGCAGCAAATAGAGGGGCTGAACTTTGACGTCATCCATTGGCCGACGGGCAAGGATGTTCCCCAAACCACCGTGGTAAAGTCGAACACTGTGGGCATCAGCATATCTACAAAGTACCCTGAGGAAGCATGGACTTTCCTGAAGTTCCTGAGGGCACCTGGAGGTCCGGGAGACTACCTCTATGCCAAAGCAAAACGAATCCCGCCTACCTCAAAAATCCCGGAACTCTGGGATCTCTACGTTGATCCAACAAAGCCCCCAAAGAGCATCAAAGAAGTTACTGAACTCATATCCTCCAAGTATGGAAGAACCTTGCCTCTCCGCAAGGGCTGGTTGGAAATCGAGGGAATCCTTATCCCCGCACTGCAAAAGGTCTGGAGTGGCCAAGCAAGTGCCGAAGAGGCCATTGCCACTGTAAAACCTGAAATCGAGTCCATCATGAAGGCCAGAAGATAAGTGAATTCCCAACACAGGGGGCTTAGCCCCCTGTGTTGGGAGGGAGGACCGAACATGCGACATTTGCGGGAAACTTTGGCGGCGTACCTCTTTATCCTCCCAAGCTTCGTCATAGTGGGCGTTTTCGTTATCTACCCTATTGGACATGCACTCCTTTTGAGTTTTCAGGATTGGAACCTCATAGGAACCAGGAAATGGGCAGGCACAGAAAATTACGAACGCCTCGTACAAGATCCCATCTTCAACGACGCCCTTCGAAACACCGCGTATTTCTCTTTCGGAAGTATTCCGGGGAAGGTGGTCATCGCCCTCTTCATAGCAGTGCTACTCAACAAGAAGATTTTCGGCGTTAAAGCCTTTCGCACGGTATACTTTTTACCGGTTGTGTGCTCCTCAGTTGCCGCTGCCCTCATGTGGCAATGGCTTTACGACGCAAAATTCGGGTTCATCAACTACATTCTCCGGATCCTGGGGCTTTCGCCTGTCCCCTGGATCACCTCTGAAAAGTGGGCCATGCCCTCAGTCATAGTTGTCTCTGTCTGGAAAGACGTCGGTTACAATATGGTTATTTTTCTTGCAGCACTCCAAGATGTCCCTGCAGAACTCTACGACGCAGCTAAAGTCGATGGTGCAGGAAGATGGGTTGTGTTTCGGTACATCACCCTACCGCTGATTTCACCTGCCCTCTTTTTTGTAACCACCATGTCAGTAATTTTCTCTTTCCAGGTCTTCGACGTCACTACCATCCTCACCCAGGGAGGACCAGGAACGGCTACCATAAGCCTTGTCCAGTACATATACAGGTGTGCTTTTCAGTTCTTCCGCATGGGCTACGCATCGGCCATAGCGTATGTTCTCTTTCTCATCGTCCTCGGATTCACTCTCCTGCAGATTCGTTTCTCCAGGCGCTGGGTGCATTACTAAGGGGGACGGAGGAGAATGCGCAATCGAAAACTCTACGGGGACACCCCAGGCATAGTCTTTGTGGTGTACGCCATCCTTAGCATAAGCTCACTCCTTATGTTCGGTCCATTCCTTCCAGTCATTGCCACATCCCTCAAATCGTACTCTGAGCTTATGCTCCGACCTTTCTCCATCATTCCCCAAAAAGTTCTGTGGAGGAACTACCTCGAGGTCTTCCAGACCATCCCCCTTCTTGAGTATCTCTGGAACACCGCGAAAGTCTCTTTTCTCTGCACTGGCGGGGTCCTTACCACTTCATCCATGGCTGCCTATGCCTTTGCGCGGCTTCGCTTTCCAGGGAAAAACGTCCTCTTCGTCCTCTACCTTGCCACTATGATGGTCCCAGGACAGATCACCCTTGTTCCCGTATTCATCCTCATGCGAAACTTTCGACTCATTGACACCCACGCCTCTCTTATCCTCCCAATATGGGGCCTTATGGGAGCGTACGGAACTTTCCTGCTTCGCCAATTCTTTCTCACCATACCTCGAGATCTCGAGGAAGCCGCCATACTTGACGGATGTGGGTATCTGGGGAGATTTTGTCGCATCATTCTTCCTCTCTCCAGGCCAGCTTTGGCTACCCTTGGCATTTTTACCCTTCTCTCGGTGTGGAACAATTACCTGTATCCCCTTGTGTTTTTGAACACGCCCGCAAAACGAACGCTCACGCTTGGCCTTGCCATGTTCAGAGGGGACGTAGACGTCCAGTGGAACCTCCTTATGGCCGGCACCATCGTTTCCATTCTTCCTATGGTTGTGGCATTCCTTGCCGCTCAACGCTACTTCGTTGAGGGCATAACCTTAACGGGGCTGAAGGGATGAAAGGAGGAGAAAAGGTGAAAGTCGCTATCATCGGGGCAGGAAGCGTCCGCTTTGCTTTGCAGCTTGTTGGAGACCTTGCTAAAACATCGGAGCTCTCGGGAACGCTTGTTACCCTCATGGACATTAACGAAGAGCGCCTCAACGCAACCTGGATTCTGGCTCAAAAATACGTTCAGGAACTCGATGCAGATTTACGCCTCGAAGTGGTTCCTTCCTTACCCCAGGCCTTAGAAGGAGCCGATTTTGTCATCAATACCGCCGCCCCCTCGTACCCAGACCGATACGACCTTGTCACAGCAATCGGAGAAAAACACGGATACTACCGGGGCATTGACAGCCAGGAGTTCAATATGGTTTCGACCTATTCCTACGTCCTCTGTTCATACTACGATCTCCAGCTTGCCTTAAACATCGCTCACTCCATGGAAAAATTTTGTCCCCACGCCTGGCTTCTCCAGACCGCCAATCCCGTACTTGAAATCACCCAACTTCTCTCCAAGTATACCCAGGTAAAGGCTGTCGGCTTCTGCCATGGTTTCTCAGGTGTGTACGAGGTTTTTCGAACCCTGGGCCTTGAAGCTCAAGCGGTAGACTGGCAGGTTGCGGGCGTGAACCATGGAATATGGCTCAACCGGTTCCGTGTCCAAGGAGAGGACGCTTATCCCCTTCTCGAATGCTGGATTGCCGAAAAAAGCCACCTTTGGGAACCCAGTAACCCCTGGGATGTACAGCTTTCCCCAGCGGTCATTGACATGTACCGCTTTTACGGGATGCTCCCCATTGGGGATACTTGTCGCAACGGAACCTGGAAGTACAACTACAACCTCGAAACCAAAAAGAAGTGGTACGGAAAGTTCGGAGGGATTGACAACGAGGTTGAGCGGCCCCGTTTTCATGAAGAACTTCGCCAGAGCAAGCAAAAGCTTGTGGATCTTGCCCAAGAGGTGAAAAAAGACTCTTCCCTTAAGCTCACCAAGGTCTATCCTGAACTCTTCTCCCGGGAAAAACTCAGCGGCGAACAGCATATTCCCTTTATCAGCGCTATCACCGGACACACCGAAACAAGGCTCATTCTTAACATTCCAAACCAGGGAGCCATCCAGGGTATCCCCGACGACATCATCGTGGAAATCCCAGTTTGGGTGAGCGGTGATTGTCTGAGGCGGGAACCCCTGCAGCCAGACCTTACAGAGCGAATAAAGTACATGTACCTTCTGCCCCGAATCTTGCGGATGCACTGGGCTCTTGAGGCTTTCTTGAGCAAAGACAAAAGGGTTCTTGAGGAAATCCTTGTACGAGATCCAAGAACTCGCTCGTTCGAGCAGGTTCAGGAAGTCCTTCAAGACATCATGAGCCTTCCAGTGAACAAGGAAATGGCTGAGTACTTTGGGTATTCCTGAACGCTGGAAAAACTTAAGATCTTGGTAACAAAGAAAACCCAGCCAATCTTTGCTCTGGTGCGGGAGGAACTCGCTTCCACCTCCATCTACCCGACCAGGTAGTGTCCGAAAAAATGGAGTGGGTTGAGGAGGAAAGGCTGCCCTCTCCGGGAGGTGCATAGGGGGAGGTTGCTCAAGACAAAGTGGCGAACTCACCCCGACGATTCCCGACCATGTAGCGGACATTTCTCCATTGACCTATTTGCATTCACAGGGTACCTACCTGGAGGTTAGAGCCATTGTGGAGGAGCTATGTGAGACGGAATTCGCCTGGTCCAAGGTTTCAGACCTGCGCGAGAGGCTAACTTCGGAGAATTCACCAATCGGGCTCGCCCCAGAAGACCAGCAGTGCAGATGCCCTTGTCGTGAATGGGTCGTCTGAATTCAGAGAATACCGCACCTCCTCGATGACCAGGTTGGTTTCGGGAAGAAAAAGGATTGATCCTTCTTCAAAGCCCTGGTCCTTGAGAGGGCCACAGAGCTCTCCTGCCAGAAAGCGGGAAGGAACGTCCTTCCCCAAAATCAGGAATGCACCGTCAGCCCTGCGGTGGTGAAGAGGCTAACCCACAACCTGAGGAGAGGAAAATGGAAGGAGAAAGAGGTCCCAGACGTCCCCCTCAAGGAGAAGGGAAAAGGAACTCACCCTCAAGGCTGAGAGTGCCGGCGGGAAGGTCTTGGAGTTCTCTACCCGGCTCAACGTCAAAAGCACGAAAACTTGCGCTGGCCTCCCAGCTATTGCACCTGCGGGGAACACAAGAAGAAGCCTTTGTCCGGGCACCGGCATATATGCTCCCGGATGGCGGCTCAAAACCGCCTGAAGACATCCCCGGGCTTTGGCCCCGGGGAGGAAGTCAAGTTAACCTTTTGGCAAGGTGTGAAAAAGAGCCTGCCTTGAGGCAGGCTCTTTGTTCCTGTGGACCCTCAGAGGTCGAGGGCCCGTTCGATGGCTTTGGGGAGGGCGATGGACAGATCCCCAACGGAATCTCTGGTCGTTATCCCTTCTTCTTTAACAACGACGGCTACGGGGAACACAACATCTATTTTTCTGACCTTTGTTGAGGTGAAGCCATAATCCAGGGATTCAAATATCTCATCATCCCTGAGGATTGCTCCGGATGAGGTCTCCATCGTCTTGGAGTTCCATTTATAGTGGTCGATGGCGACCCTGAAGGCGTCAAGTGGGTCTGGTGTTCTGAGGGTGATCTCCACAACAGGGTTTTCGCCCTGGACAAGCCTTGCGCTTGCTTTCGCGTAGCGAAGCACGTAGAGAGCAGTGAGATCGTTCAAAATCATCTCCGTTGCTTCCCTGTAGGATATCCCTGCTGCGGCGCATATCTCCTCATTCCTGAGAACCTTGAGTCGTATCTCGTAGCATGGGATGAGGGACTGTATGACATGCATTGCCAGATCGGTAGCGTCTTTTCCTGTCACCGGACTGTTGAACTCTGGCTCGTTGAGAACTCCAGCACCGCACACCAGCCCTGGCAACATCACCACCACACTCACAAGGACCACCCAAACAATCCACCGCATGAGCGAATGACCTCCTTTCACCGATTCTGGGAATCTCCTCCCTTTTTGCCTAAGCCTCAAGCTTCGTGAGGACGAGATCCGAGAGGATCTCCTCGTCAGCCCTCTTCAACACCAGCTTCCTCTCATTCTCTGAGCTCAGCTCAAAGAGGAGGAAGGCAGTCCACCTCCTCAAGGTATCCGTGTCGAAGGCTATGTCCGTGTTGTCAGGTGGTCTCCTGGGGGTTGAAACGATGATGTCGCCATAGATACACAATTTCTGCTTTTGGGGGAAGATCATACCTGCCGTCTTCTTCCTGATGAAGTCGAACACCTCTGCAGCGTTCTTTCCGGTGCTGCTCCCGGCTTTCCTCATGATGAGGAACTGAACCCTGGGGACAAAGAGAAGGCTGGATCCCTCCCTGAGGCAGCAGTCGGGTAGCGGCGTGAGCTCAAGGGACACTGCCCCCTCGGCATCCTTCAATCCTGAGACAGCCTCGACCTCTGGTGGTATTTTGAAGGTCTCCGACCAGTAGGAGATGCTGAACCAGGGGAAGGCCCTGATGAGTTTTTTCCTGATTCTCTCGAGTTCCATGCTCAGGATGACTCCTGTAGTCAGTGTCCATCCCCCAGGAAGGAGCACGAACATCCTGACAGAGATCGGTACGATGCAGAGTTCGTCTCCGAAATTCCCCAGTCTTGTGGAGATTTCCTTTGAACTTGTGACGACCAGCGTTGCCTCAGAAAACAGAGGTTTGACGACGAAGCGGTGGAACTCCTGGAATAGCCTGAAGACGCTACCCACCTTGAAGTGTCTGGTGGCAAAAAATCTCTGGGTCATCTGGATGAGATCATCAAACCGGTTGCAGACATCGGAGATCCCTGGGGCATCGAAGGAGATGTCAATACACGCTGGTCCGGTGCACTCTGTGACCCCCCGTACCCCCAGTCCGAATATCTGGAGTACGTACGTACCTCTAACACGGAAAAATCCGAAGACAAACTGGTCGTTCCGGGCCCTGAAGGGCTTAACGTAGAGGTCAAAGCTTTCAGAGTAATCATCGAGAGTGACGACTCTGACTTTCATAGGCTGCTCCTCATGGGAAAGAACCACAGGCGTTTAGAAACTGAAACTTCCTCCTGACATTCTCCGCTTTCTCTTCAGGCGTTCTCCCTCTCCAGTTAGATGGATTGACGAGTTCGCTTCAACTCCGATTCCCAGTGCCTGATCGCTCAGGAGGACCCTCACGAGCTCCGCGGCTGCGTGCTCGAGGTGTCCAGCTTCGAGGTCTTTGACGTCGCTTACCCCCGTGACTGCAGCAATCGCAGAGAGCCCTGCATCAACGAAGGGATGTCCTGTCCACCTGACCCTCTCCATCGCCTTCCATTCCTCGCAAACAGAATGCGCCGATTGCTCCTTAGAGGGTACCGCGTCTCTTTTTCTGCTGCATCAGAAAAATGCCTGGATACCTTTGGGGTGAAAGCCCCAGATCTTCACTTTGGGATCCCTCTGGTCCATGCAACCCTCACTTTTCATTCCACATGGCAATTACCTATGCCAGTGCTTGCCAATTTTGCAGCGAACCCCCCGGGGTTTTGCTATGACTTCTGGAATTGTAATGACAGCTCTGACATAATGGCTCAACGATGGGGGTTTCCAAGGGGTGGGGTTGCAGCGGACCCCCGGGGGTTTTGGGGGGAACTGGGGGTCCGCTGCAGATTCAGATTGACAAACCCGCATAAATGCTGTATTTTATCCTGGGTTGCAGTCGAACCATAGTGGGATGGAGACCATAACTTCGATTTTAATGATTGTCCGCTCGAGCCATGTTGCAGTCGAACCATAGTGGGATGGAGACACTTTTCTCACCTCCTTTCCGCCCATAGAAGAATCCGCGGGTTGCAGTCGAACCATAGTGGGATGGAGACTCCTTTTTGGGAAAGGTCGGCTAACCTTGTGAGAACGGTTGCAGTCGAACCATAGTGGGATGGAGACGAGGGCCCATTCCCTCCGGGCGATGTCTTGGGGGGATGGGTTGCAGTCGAACCATAGTGGGATGGAGACTGTCGGAAGAGGTTTTCTGGAGTATAGGGTTATCGCGTTGCAGTCGAACCATAGTGGGATGGAGACAGATGGATCCTGCCCATCCTACTTCGAGTTCTCTAAGTTGCAGTCGAACCATAGTGGGATGGAGACGATTTTTTCGGCGCTGGGTGCGTTGAGGTAGGTCTTGTTGCAGTCGAACCATAGTGGGATGGAGACCTCCCTCGTACTGGATGACAAGGTTGTGATTCCGCAGTTGCAGTCGAACCATAGTGGGATGGAGACCTCCTCGGTAACCTGAGCATAATACTGCTGGAGATTGGTTGCAGTCGAACCATAGTGGGATGGAGACAGATTACTCTTTTCTTGATGTTTCTTGGTTTCTGGCGTTGCAGTCGAACCATAGTGGGATGGAGACTGAGCGAATTCCTTTCCACATAGCTCATATTAAGGAAGTTGCAGTCGAACCATAGTGGGATGGAGACGGTTCAAGATAACACCCTTCAGTACTCAGAAGACGGTTGCAGTCGAACCATAGTGGGATGGAGACCCTGATGCTCTCCGGGGAGCCGAGCCGGCTCCAAGAGGGTTGCAGTCGAACCATAGTGGGATGGAGACGGGCTTGCCCCGGAGAGCATCAGGCGGACGCCTGATGGTTGCAGTCGAACCATAGTGGGATGGAGACGAGTTCTTAAGAATTCTCTTGCGGTGCTTCCCAAGGTTGCAGTCGAACCATAGTGGGATGGAGACCAGTCTACCTAAGCCTTCTGAGCTATCCGATACTACAGTTGCAGTCGAACCATAGTGGGATGGAGACTCTTTGGTGCTTCTTAAACATTGCTACCATGTCCTCGTTGCAGTCGAACCATAGTGGGATGGAGACCTGGCGGACAAAAAATTCTTTCCTGTTGGTATGGCTGTTGCAGTCGAACCATAGTGGGATGGAGACGGTACCCCGGGCAGGGGCTACGAGAGGTGCCTGGAGGTTGCAGTCGAACCATAGTGGGATGGAGACGAACTTGGCCTGAGCAGGAACAGGTTGGCCCTTAACGTGTTGCAGTCGAACCATAGTGGGATGGAGACGAGTCCACGCTCTCTCTCGAGGCCCTCTCTGAGGAGTTGTTGCAGTCGAACCATAGTGGGATGGAGACTCTTTCGTGCCAACCTCCGGATGGCCTCTTCAAGATCCAGTTGCAGTCGAACCATAGTGGGATGGAGACGCTGGTATGGCTTGTGGCGGAAATGGTTCATAGAGCCAGTTGCAGTCGAACCATAGTGGGATGGAGACGTGGAGCAACCATTTCCCTCTCCCTTTTGGGGAGAGGGTTGCAGTCGAACCATAGTGGGATGGAGACGTAGCATTGACGGAGATGACTTTGGGTTCTGTGGGAAAGTTGCAGTCGAACCATAGTGGGATGGAGACACTGTCGTCTCTTCATTTCGATGTAGCCTCTTCAGGTGGTTGCAGTCGAACCATAGTGGGATGGAGACGGCGCTTTTGGTGCTTCTGGAGAAGCACCATGAGGTGTTGCAGTCGAACCATAGTGGGATGGAGACGTATTGCTTTTAGGTCTCCTACTGTAACCTCCTGGTGTTGCAGTCGAACCATAGTGGGATGGAGACTTTACGGCAATGGTTGCGGTAAACCTTGACGTCAAAAGTTGCAGTCGAACCATAGTGGGATGGAAAGTTAGGGCAGATAGTCAAAAAAGAAGCCTCAAGAGGCGTAAAATACTGTAAAATTCTTCTCGAGATGTACGTTGTTGTGGTGTACGACGTTGAAGAATCAAGAGTAGCGAAAGTTTGCAAATACCTTCGTCGCTTTCTCCACTGGGTGCAGAACAGCGCCTTCGAAGGAGAGCTAACCGAAGCGCAGCTTGAGAGGGTCAAAATAGGCCTTCAAAAACTCATCGACAAGGACCATGACAGCGTCTACGTCTACGTAGTACCGCGAAAAGAGCTTATCTCTCGGGACGTCCTGGGGCAGACAAAATCCCTTTCTGGACCGGTAATAGAGTGACTCACCACCAGGCCCGAAAGGCGCTATATGGTTCCATCTCCACGAGATGGCGGACGAGTTTGTAGGCTTCCAGGCGAAGGAGTTGCCGGTACGAAACCTCCCTCTTGAGTCTCCGGTGTTTTACAGTCGTTTGCATCACTTCTTCAAACCTGCGTACAAATTTCCTGCGGGCACTATCCTTAAGAATAACCCCCCGAGCCTCGCCAAGTGCTTCGAAGTCCTCATTCTCTATCTCCTTGCAGTTCAAAAGACGAAAGATGAGGCGGTCCACGATGAGCGGTTTAAAAACCTCGGAGAGGTCCAGGGCAAGCGAAAAACGCCTCTGTCCGGGTTCGTGAAGATAACTCACAGTTGGGTTGAGCTGGGTCACGTAAATTTCCGAGAGTGTAGCAGCATAAAGGAGGCTGTTGCCGAAAGAAAGTAGAGCATTCAGGGGATTATCTGGTGGACGGCGAACTCTTTTCTCAAAAGGCTCCGCAAGGTTCAGAATATCGTTGAACGCTTTGTAGTAAGCGTCACGAACCCGGCCCTCCTCGCCCATTAACTCTGCAATGCTCTTAACACTGCCGACTCGTTCAAGACCTTCTTCAACTACGGCCAGTGCTTCCTCTACGCGTCTGCCTGCATCCCGGTAGGTATTCAGATTGCGGCGAATATGGAACATCGCTCCACCAACGAACTCCCTTGCAAGGGCAAGTCTTTTCTCCCCGTCGAGATAGTGCTTGACCTGGCAGACAAGCAGGTGGCCACTAACATTGCTCTCCCGGGGATAGAAACTCCCGGCATAAAAGCCATAGTAGTTGAAGAAATGCACAACGACACCGTTTTGAGCGAGGAAGGAAAGAAGCTTCGTGTTCAGGTCCACCTCGGCAAAGAGATAGAGGTCGCGGACGTTTTCAATGGGGATAGGCTGCCGATCAACCTGCCCGTTCTGGTCTTCCCACTCAATGTAGAGGGTATTCTGTCTTCGCCGTAGTCTGCCACTACGAAACACGTAGTAACTCTGTGACATGGAAACCACCTGCACATTCAAGCCCAGCACACTTCGCAGTAAGCACAGGCTCGACAGAACGGTTCAAACTGAGCCTGAGGAGGTGAAGGCAGCTGCTCGATCCGGCGGACACCCAGAAGAGCCTGGAACACAAGGGCTTCCAGTTCAGGGGTCAATCGCACCTCTTCCCTGCGTCGCTCTTTCAAAAAGCGCAACTCACCGACCAGCTCGCCAGCACCAAGCCAGCGCAAATAGAGCAGGTAGTAACCTACCTGTAGGCGAGCTGCAGTGGCAAATTTCCGAGAGTATTTCACCTCAAGCACCCTGTCTTCAGGTCCAAAAACATCAATCCTAATCAGGTTGTCGATCAACACCTCCCTTCTCGAAAGGTCGGGAAAGGCCGTCTCATGCAGGAGTTTCCCCAAGGCTACCCGGTCCGAAAAAGGTTCCATCCTCAGCCCTCTGGCATATAACCAGACTTTCCTGTGACATATCGCCCAGTAGTTCACTTTAACCCCGTTCGCTCGCAGGATTTCAAAGTCCTCGGGAAATGTCTCAAATGAGGGTGGCATCGATATCCATCCCTTCGGGTAAAAGCCCGAACTCGTGATCGTACGCAACACTGGCCAGAATCGTGCCGTCAGCAAGGCGTCTCAGCCGCCCTGTTCTGTTGAACATGTGAAACATCCCCAGAGGAATCGGTACAAGGAGCTGGTGGGCAAGCAGGTACTGTCCAGCTTGACGATAGCAATCGAATTCTCGAAAAAGCCCACCAGGGAGAACATCGATACTCCTGAAAAGACCTTGGAACTCCTCGAGATTCTCGCGCAAACACCTCAACGGGCGTAGCTCGCTGAGCAAGCGCTCAAAAGCTTCGCGCGCCTGCTCAAAGCGCCGGTATTCCCTGTCTGTCCACCCGTCACAGTAGACATCTCTTACCCACTGAGAAGACACCGAAGGGGTCACATCCACTCCATCCCCAGGAGCACAGCAGAGAGTGGCTTCAATCCTTGTCATGTCGTAAACATATTTCAAGCGTTCCTCGTCGTATTGCCTGGTCACGTGTACTTCTACACCCTCGCGGTGCTCGCCGTAACGATTCACGCGTCCAAAACGCTGGAGTAAGTCGTCAACCGGAGCAATTTCAGTGAAAATGGTGTCAAAGCTGACATCCAAAGAAACCTCCAGAACTTGTGTTGTCACAAGAATGCGAACGTCGTTCTTGTTTTTACCTCGAAGAGCACCGATAATCCTCCGTTCTTTCTCTATTCGGTCACGGCCGGTGAAACGGCTATGGAGCAGGCACACACCGTCAATCTTTTCCTTGAGAGCCCGGTAAATCTCCTGAGCCTGTGCCACCCGGTTGGCCACGACAAGCACGCGATGACCTCTGTGGGCAATCTGAAGGACCTCAGGAAGAAGTAGCTCAAGAGTCGTGTCCCACCAGCGCAATCTATGCCGTGCCCTGGTGAGAAAGTGCAGCGACCAGTTATCTCCGGGGTTCAGGACGAACTCCGCAATGTCTTCACCAATCGCCTCCCGAAGGAGCTGCTTCAGAAACGGCGGAAAGGTGGCACTCATGAAGAGAAATCGTCCGCCGAGTTTCTTAAGACATCGGACCATTGTAACGATAAGGGCCACAACGTGGACATCATAAGCATGGATTTCGTCAAAGATAAAAATCCCGCCAACCATTTCGCTTACACCGATTTCCCACCGAGGAATCCCAAAGAACCATTTGAGCAGCTGAAAGGGTGTCGCAACCTTGATGGGCCTGTGGACGAGACGACTGAGCTCTACCTCGGCCATTGCACGAGACTTCGCCATCTCATACTCCCCAAATTCCTCAAAATACTCCCGAAAAGCGTACTCGAGGGCACGGAAGTGGAGAACAGCAACATTCTCCCTGCCGAAATACCCCCTGAGGGTATCCGCCATCGCTTCGATGCTGGCCTGATAGGGCAAAAGGTAGAAGATGCGCTCACCGCTCTGACGATTCTGTATTGCCCAGAGAAGAGCTGCGAGCGTCTTCCCCGAACCGGTCGGCGCTTCAAGGAAAGCATGCCCGGTATGACAGCGTAGCTCTTCCTGGAACCTGCGCAAAGAAGGTGTCTTTGGTTCTGGCAGTTGAACTTTGAATTCCGTCACGCCGGCACTTACCGCATGGTCTGAAGCCATCAACCAGCCGCGAACCAGAAGGAGCGCAAGAGCCCTGCGGTCGTCAAACACGCAAGGCTCTCCTCTATTCTGCTGCACCTGCATGATAACGTTCGCAGGCGGGACGAGGTCGTCGGTATTTCCAGGCAATTCCAGACCAGCTATTTCCTGGTGATTCACCCATGTGGTCAACCACGTCCAGTAGGTTTTCAGTTCTGCCGCCTTCTTTCTGAACCTGTCACTTGCCACACTAAGTAGTTCGGGCAGGGCAACCGGAACAAGACCTGCATCCTGGCGGAGCTGCGCGTCATCCCAATCCCGGTGATGTGTCAACACAGCAGCTACAACGAGTTCTTTGACGTTTTCCGGAAGCTTGCTCGCAAGCAGTATAGCTGCAGAAAGCACCTCGTGGCGAAACTCCCATCGGTACCTGCGTTCTAGCAGCGAGCGTTGAAATCCCTCGGCAATTTTCCCAAGATCGTGGGTCAATGCTGAAACAATCAGCGCTTCAGCAACAAGGCCTGCCAGGTCTGCTCCCAGGAGGTTTTCCCAGTGCTTCCTGTAGAACCGGACAACAGTACGAGCGTAGTCAGCTACTTCCCGCAGATGCCCCGGGAGCGAAATCGGGGTCTCACCCGATTTTGCAAGCGGTTCAAGCAACACCGCGCAACACCCAGGCCCTTCGGAAAATGGGAACAACAATCCCATTCTCCGTATCCTCTAAAAGCCAACCATCACCATCCCTGACGTTACCAGGACAGTGCATATCGACAACGCCAAAGGTTCGCATCTCTATCGGTTGACGAATAGGGTCATCGGTAAATGCTACAGGTAGCGTCTGGAGCAATGCCGGTATATTGCCCTTTGCCACAAGCTCAAAGGGTAAAAGCACTCCGCTCACCTCACCGTCTGAAAGTGGCCGCAGGTATGTCTGCTTCAGTTCTGCCACTGTTGCTACATCCTGTGTTCGTCCAAGGAGCAGTGAGTAACGCGGACACCGGAAGAGAATGCCCCACTCCGGTGGAAGATAAAGCGTCAGCGTTGGCATGAAGAGGAATTCCCTTGGTACTATGTTGATTGTGACAAAGCGCGCAACCTCAGAAGGCCTTGAACGCTCTACGGTGAAAATAGTCTCGACATCCGTCGCCTTACCTTCGTATTCACACCTGTAAGCCAGCCATGCGACCTCATCGGGTGGAACTCGCCTTCCAGCTGCAGCCGCAATTAAGCCGTAGACGGTGGAAAGTGGTGGTACGGTCAGGGTTAACTGGTAACCCAGAAAGTGGGGGACTCGAAAGGACGCGGTATGAGCAGTGATGACCACGCGAATCGCTTCGAGCACGGCAATCACGCCCCTCTGAACGAGATACAGAGTCTACCAGCACCAGGTGCCTGGATTTAAGAGCTGAAAAAACCCGAATCTCCGAGATTCCTGACAAAGGACAAAACGAAATCCGGGCAACTCCTACCACACCTACAGTTCCTCTCCAGGACACACATATTCCTCAAAAATGGGCCCTATCAGCTCTGCCGCAATCTTTAAGGCTTGCTGTGGCGTTCCCACAACCTCGATGCACTCACTGAAAAGCTTGTCCTTCTGGAACTCCTTTAAGACATCAGCCTCGTTAGCAAGCACGGTAGGACGATAGCCAAAAAACACTACCTTACTCTCGGCAACAACCAGTAGGCGGTCCCTGTAATCCTCGAGGATGGAATGTAGCCGGGGAAGGTTCAGGAGAACGCGCTCGTTGTTCTCATCGGGCTCAAAAAGCCTCTGGAAAGGGGCATTACCACCGTTCAGGAAACCGACGAGGACGACAACCGGAGATACATCAGACAAGTTACGGGCAAGGCGGGCTCCACCGCGCAGGTGTGCCAGGGCAAGGAGAACATCTCGAACGCGCCTCACGCGTTCGGACATGGGCAACAGGTAGACAGGTTGTTCGCCAGGAATCTGGTGGAGTTCATCCCAGTGGCTTTTAAGGACCTCAACCGAAAGGTCCGCCATTTCACCTGCAGCGAAACATCCAACATCTGTAAGGGAAACAGTGAAAACTCCCTGGAAAAAGGTTGTGTAATGCTCGAACTCGAAGGGAACAGCATCAGCACCAGGAGGCAGGTTTCGAGAGAAATGACCGAAATCGACAGTAATCACATTGGGCAGAACGGAAATAAGGGGACTATTTTTCAGGGGCGAAACACGGCGGTTAGTGCCCATAGCACTTTCGATGTCCTCTCTTTCCTCCATACCTCTCCCCCTCTGGCGCTTTCTTGCAACCATGTAGCCAAAAAGGTCGTCCTCTTCAAAAGCGATAGGGTCGCCCTTGGTATAGGCATTTTTTGCTTCACGTATAACCTCGCTTGGTGTCCAGCCAAAATCTCCGTAAAGCGTTTCGCGCCACCATCTTCGCCATGCCTGACCGGAAATATAAGGGAAGCGAAATCGTCCTACACGAATCTGCTTGACAACAATAGCGTTTTCGGTCCTTAGGCTTTCCGCCCGCCCCGCGCTGTTCAGGGCAGCACCGTTGGCCTCGATGAGAACACTGCCAGTAAGCACCGGATACGCCATAACAATCGCCTCCATCAGATATTTTCGTCTGCTTTCCCCTCGAGAACGGCAACGTCCTCTCCTACAGGCAGGACATCTCTTGCCCGTTCAAAGAGAAAAGCCAGCAAGTAATCTCGTAAATGTCGCATACGCCGGTAGTCATTGAGAGGTGCAAGGAACACAAAGTCTGCAAAACGCATGGCGCCTTGCCGAACCGCTGAAAGATACGCTCCTCGAATTCCCTCATCTGAGCGAGCAGTCTGTAACTTTCTAATCCAGCTAGACAAATTCAGCAACCGTTGACACAGGTGTCCTCCAATCTGCTGGATACGTTGCAGAGTCTCGTCAGAATTCGGAACAGGTTGCTTCGTCATTCCCAGGAATTCCCCGCCTTCCTCCTGGCAGTATTGCCATTCATAAATGACGGCGAGCAAGACATCGCGAAGCTCACCAGCGCATGCATCATTATTTGGAGGCAACAGCGTGTAGAACTCGTCGTGCCTAAGCAACCCTTCCCGTACATAGCGAAGGAAAACAGCGTAAAGTTCGTCCCGTCCGGACTTTTTCAGCTCAAGGACACGCTTTCGAACATCGTCTCTCCGAGCGATGTCCAGACCCAGACGCTCCAGAATTGCCAGTTTGCCCTCCGGCATTCCGCGTACCTCCTGAAGATACAACGCATGACCAGGCCAACCACCCTGAAGCTTCAACGCCTGAGGCCGGTGCCCATCGGCCTCCTCAAGACACATGCTTACGATATTTTCACCGTCCAGCAATCTCCGGCCAATCTCCTGCACAAACCTGATGCGTGCCCTTTTGACTTCTTCGCTAAGCTCCCCAGGTAGCAACAGCAACTCTTTCCAGAAGCGATGAAAGGCTCGAATCGATGTGAAACGCAGCCTTACCAGCAATAGCAATAGTTTGCCTGAAACCGGTAAAAGTTGAATGGAAGGTTTCTGGTTATCGTTGGAGAAGAGATAGACCGTTATGGGTGGAGGACAAAGGTAAACCCCCTTAAATCGATTAACCGATTCGTCCAGAAGCTCACAGAGAACATAAAGCGCCGTTCCTGCATCACCAGCTGTTTGCCAGCGGCTGTAAAACTGTAGAGACTCATTGGCCGCTATAGCCTCGTTAAACTTGCACCAGCAATAGCGCCGGGAGATTTCGGCCGAGATTTCCAGAGCCCAGGTATGAAGGAACCACAGACGTTTAGAAACGCCAGTCTGCATCACGGACATTGGTAGAAATCGGATTGCAAAGGCACAAAGACCACAAATCTGCATGCCACAAGACAGGGCCGGATAGAAGTTCACGATTCCTGTAAGTAACGGCATTCGGTCCTTACGGACGGAGATCGCGGCGTCCTCAGATACTTTTCTCCCACAAACCGAACAGGTGACATCTCCAGAACAGCGAAGGGAAATCTTCGCCCGTTCCAGATCCTGTCTCAGGGCTTCCTGAAACTTCCTCCTGACATTCTCCGCTTTCTCTTCAGGCGTTCTCCCTCTCCAGTTAGATGGATTGACGAGTTCGCTGTTTGGGAATAGCTGGGAAAGGGCTCCTCTGGCAAAGGACTTCTCAACCCCGATTCCCAGTGCCTGATCGCTCAGGAGGACCCTCACGAGCTCCGCGGCTGCGTGCTCGAGGTGTCCAGCTTCGAGGTCTTTGACGTCGCTTACCCCCGTGACTGCAGCAATCGCAGAGA
>Ga0072500_138659_pt1 | contig 47922 bp, 38 predicted proteins | sample GBScelen77Swater_FD_63803 | JGI IMG/M metagenome (GOLD analysis project Ga0072500, IMG submission 63803) | Hot spring microbial communities from Great Boiling Spring, Nevada - cellulolytic enrichment S 77C v2 (version 2) | ecosystem: Environmental > Aquatic > Thermal springs > Hot (42-90C) ...
GGGGTACTAATCGGTCGAGGACTTGACCGCAAAGGCTTCATCGCAGGATGCTTCCCCAGAGAGAAAGGTCTCCCGGTGGCCATAGCGGAGGGGAAACACCCGGAACCATTCCGAACCCGGAAGTTAAGCCCTCCAGCGCCGATGATACTGCCTGGGGAACTGGGCGGGAAAGTAGGACGCTGCCGGGAGTAAAAGGCCGGAGAGCAATCTCCGGCCTTTTTTGTATTCATCGTTATTTCTTAGGAGAGAGGTATGAGAGAGACAGCGCTTCTCAAGAACACCGTAGTCATCGGTCTTGGCACCTTGCTGTCAAGGATTTCAGGGCTTTTGCGGGAAATCCTCATTTCCTCATTTTTTGGAGCCACCTGGGTGACCGATGCATTCCTCATCGCCTATACCATACCGAACCTCCTGCGAAGGCTTTTCGCCGAAGGAGCATTGAGCACTTCTGTAGTGCCGGTTTTTTCCCGGTACTTCGTTGTCTCTTCCTCTTCAGAGGAGCGGCCTCAGGACTTCATCTCCTCAGTGTTCAGTGGTTTCACCTTCATCGTCACCCTGGTGTGCATCCTGGGCATGGTTTTCTCCTCTTCGATTGTCCACTCTGTAGCCTTCGGTTTCCAGGGTGATCCAGCCAAGCTCTTTTTCACCACCCGTTCAACGCAGATAATGTTTCCCTTTTTGCTGCTCATTTCCTGGTCCGCACTGCTCATGGGGTTTCTGAACACCCTGCACATCTTCAGCTGGTCAGCAGTGGCTCCTTTTTTCTTCAACCTGGGAACCATTGTGAGTATCCTGGCCTTCCGGCGCATTTTTGGTCCCTATGTGCTTGCCCTTGGGGTCATTCTTGGGGGACTCTGGCAGTTCCTCTTCCAGATTCCACCGCTCCGGCAGAAGGGCTTTACCCTCAGGATACGGTGGCGCTTCTTTCGCGATCCAGGGTTCCAGGAAGTGCTCAAGCTCATGCTTCCTGTCACCTTTGCCCTTGCCGTTTCCCAGGTGAATACTCTTGTGGACCGGATTGTGGCCTCTCTCTGCAGGGAGGGGGCGGTTTCTGCTCTGTACTTTTCAGACCGTCTCATGGAGTTTCCCCTGGGAGTGTTTGGGGTGGCCCTCTCGGTCGCCGTTTTGCCCTCCCTTTCACAGAACGTGTGGATGGAGAACATGGAGGAATGGCAGGGAACGCTCTGGCAGGGGATACGGAGGGTACTCTTTTTCATGCTCCCCGCGGTGGTTTTCCTCATGGTTTTTCCTTTACCTCTGGTGAACCTGGTATACCGGCGAGGAGTGTTTGACCATCTGGCGGCGGAGATGACGGCAGCGGCGCTTTTCTTCTACGCTCCCGGCCTGCTCTTTTTCGCCCTCAACCATCTTCTGACCCGCGCCTTCTACTCCCTTCGCGACACCAGGACCCCTGTGAAGATTGGCCTTTTGAGTGTGTTGCTCAACGTTGTTCTGGATCTGTGGCTTGTGCGATTGCTCGATTTTCAGGGAGTTGCCCTGGCCACGTCCTTTTCGGCTTTCTTTCAGTTCACACTCCTTGTATACTTTTTACGGCAGAAGACAAAAATCGGGGTGTTCTTGCGTTTCCCCCGGGGCTGGCTCTGGAAAGCGGGGGCACAGCTTGGGGTGTTCGTCCTGGGTTGCGTATGTGTTGCCAGAACCACAATGCACAGGTCTCTTTGGGAGTTTGCTCTCGGGGCGTTCTTTCTCTGGGTTCTGTACCTTGCTCTGCCCTTCCTTTTAGGGATGGACGAGCGGAAGGTGCTTCTGGCTATGTTTGGAGATGTTCGCAGGGTTTTCCGACAGCTCGGAGGGTAGGGACGGTGGACAGGAAGTACATTCGGAACTTCTGTATCATCGCTCATATTGACCACGGGAAGTCCACGCTGGCTGACCGGATTCTCGAGCTCTGTAACGCTGTGCCAAGGGAACGCATGCGGGAGCAGTTTCTTGACCGCATGGACCTCGAGCGGGAACGGGGTATCACCATCAAGGCCAAGGCAGTGCGGCTCCGGTATGTTTCCCGGAACAAGGGACAGGAGTACCTCTTCCACCTCATCGATACCCCAGGACATGCCGATTTCAGCTATGAGGTTTCAAGGAGCCTTGCAGCCTGTGAGGGGGCGATTCTCCTGGTTGATGCCTCCCAGGGGGTTGAGGCACAGACCCTGGCTCATGCCCGCCTTGCCCTGGAACAGGGACTCACCATCCTTCCGGTCATTAACAAAATCGACCTTCCCTCTGCTGACCCTGAGCGGGCCATGCGGGAAGTTGAGGCTCTCCTTGGGCCGGAACATCTCCCCTTTACCCTTGTGAGTGCCAAGCACGGGGTGGGGGTGGAAGAACTGCTGGAGCGGGTTATCGAGTTCATCCCCCCTCCACGGGGGAGTGAGGAAGAGCCACTTCGGGCCCTCATCTTTGACTCCATATATGACCCGTACCGGGGCGTCCTGCCCTTCGTGCGGGTTGTTGATGGTGAAATACGGAAGGGCATAAGGATTCGCATGTTCTCCACGGGGAAAGAGTTTGAGGTGACGGGTGTTGGTGTGTTCACTCCTGATATGCAGGAGGTTGAGTCCCTTGGCCCAGGGGAAGTTGGGTACATCGCCTGCAACATGAAGAACATCCAGGACAGTAGAGTTGGTGACACCATTACCTCGGCAACCCGACCGGCGCCCCAGCCAATTCCAGGGTACAAAAAAGTGAAGCCCATGGTGTTTTGCAGTTTCTACCCCGTGGAGTACGAGAGCTACGAGAGCCTCAAGGAGGCTCTGGAGAAACTCCAGCTCAACGATGCATCGCTGGTCTTTGAACCGGACTTCTCGGAGGCTCTGGGTTTCGGGTTCCGCTGCGGGTTTCTGGGGCTTTTGCACATGGAGATTGTGCAGGAGCGGATTGAACGGGAGTTCGGCATAGAAGTTGTGGCCACGGCACCCCATGTGGTGTACCAGGTGTTGACGAAAAAGGGGGAGGTGCTTGAGGTTCGTTCCCCGAGGGATTTCCCCTCCCCTGGGGAAATCGAGATGGCCGAAGAACCCTATATCGTGGCGAAGATTGTCGTGCCCTCACAGCACATCGGTGGCGTCATGGAGCTCTGTCAGTCCCGGAGAGGGGTATTCAGGGATATGCTGTTCCTCGACGAGAGAACCGTGCTCCTCACCTATGAACTTCCCATGGCCGAGGTCCTCCTTGATTTCTACGACCGCCTGAAAGCGGTAAGCCGGGGCTATGCGAGTTTTGACTACGAGTTTGCCGGGTATCGCCCGGCTGATCTTGTGCGGGTGGACATTCTGGTCAACCGGGAACGGGTTGACGGACTTTCTTTCATTTCCTGTCAGGAGAACGCGTATTACCGCGCCCGGGAACTTGTGGGAAAGCTCAAGGAGATTATCCCGCGCCAGCTCTTTGTGGTTTCGATTCAGGCTGCCATTGGTGGGAGGGTCATCGCAAGGGAAGATATTCCGGCTCTCCGAAAGGATGTGCTCCAGAAGTGTTACGGTGGGGACGTCACACGGAAACGGAAGCTCCTTGAAAAACAGAAGGAAGGGAAAAAGCGGATGAAAGCCATTGGGAAGGTTCGCATTCCTCAGGAAGCCTTTCTTGCGGTTCTCAAGACGGGTTCATGAAGGAACTCGGTCTCTATGTCCACATCCCCTTCTGCCTTCGAAAATGTTCATACTGTGACTTCGTTTCCTATCCCTTCAGGGGAGAGGGAGAGGAGTTTTTCTCCCTTCTCTACGAGGAACTCAGGCTTAAGGTTCATGCCCTGCAGCTTGAAGGAAGAAGGGTTTGTAGCGTCTACTTTGGCGGGGGGACTCCATCGATTCTCGCCCCATCGCTTTTTGGGGATTTCCTCAGAAAACTCCAGTCGTACTTTACTCTCTCCTTCCCGCTTGAGGTCACCCTTGAGGTGAATCCTGAAACTGTCACCGAAGCACGGCTTCTTGAGTGGAGAGAAGCCGGAATCCTGCGCCTGAGCCTCGGTGTGCAATCCTTTGCCCCCCGGTATCTCTTCCTTCTCGGTCGGTCTGTGTCCCTGGAAACTCTGCACAGGACACTCCAGAAAGTTGTGGGAAGCGGATGGGAGAACTGGAATATCGACCTCATCTACGGCCTTCCTCTCCAGGACTTTGATAGTTGGGGAGAGGACCTCTCAGAGACCCTCCGGTATGCCCCACCCCATATCTCTGTGTACAACCTGACCCTGAGCCCTGCAGTTCCTCTTTTCTCCTTTTTCCGTCGCCATTTCCGCCTTTTCCCTTCCCCCGACAAGCAGGCTTACCTTTTCCGATTTGCCGAAGAACGACTTGCTGCGGCAGGGTACGTTCACTATGAAGTTTCGAATTTCGCCCGCCCGGGATATGAGTGCCAGCATAACCTCCTGTACTGGAGGAACGGGGAGTACCTGGGACTTGGGCCTTCGAGCTGGTCGCACATTGGAGGGAAAAGGCAGAAGAATGCCGAAACCCTCCGGGGATACCGGAAAGCTCTTGAGGATGGGAGATGCCCCATCGTCTTTGAAGAGGAACTCTCTCAGGAGGAAAAGATTTTTGAGGATTTTCTCCTTCTTCTTCGAACACGCCAGGGTGTTCCTCTTTCTCTTGTGCATTCCTTCAGGAATCAGGATTTGCTGAACCTCCTTTCAGCTTTTGTGGCTGAAGGACTTCTCCTTGAGGAGGATGGGCGACTGTACCCTTCGTCCTCGGGTTTTCTGCTTTTGCACCAGGTGCTTGCAGAGGTTTTCGCTCGCAGAGCAGCCTCCCCTCTACGGAATTTGCTGCACGGGGGAAAGCGCCGGCACTCCTTGGCAGAGTAACCTGAGCTTCGGGGAAGCCTGAAGCTGCTTGACTTTGTGCGGAGAGTGCACTATTTTTAAGCCATGATTCCGATTCGCGATGAGCTGCCGACCCGCCGCTTCCCGGTGGTGACGGTGGCACTTATTCTGGTGAATACGGCGGTGTTCCTCTACGAGGTGAGCCTTGGGCCTGCCCGGGAGCTGTTCTTCTTCCAGGCAGGCCTGGTACCTGCGTTCCTCTGGGGAAAGACCCAGCTCCTCCACGGGTTTTCCGTTCCTCCCCTCCTCACTCTTCTGACCTCTATCTTCCTCCACGGGAGTTTCTTCCACCTTCTCTCCAACATGTGGTATCTCTGGATTTTTGGCAACAACGTGGAGGACTTCCTCGGCCGGTGGCAATTCCTCCTCTTCTACCTTGGATGTGGCTTTGCAGCTGGTCTTTCGCATGCTCTTGCCTTCCCCTCTTCTCTTCTGCCCACGGTCGGAGCAAGTGGGGCCATCGCCGGTGTGATGGGTGGGTACTTTCTGCTTTTCCCACGAGCCCGGATTCTCACCGTGGTGTTCTGGGGTTTCTTCGTTCAGTTCCTCTATGTCCCTGCGGTGGTTTTCCTGGGATTCTGGATTCTCCTTCAGATGTTCTATGCTATAGTTTCTCTGGGGTTTCCCGGCTACGGGGGCATTGCCTGGTTTGCTCACGTCAGCGGGTTTGTAGTTGGAGCATTGTGGTGTAAAATTATAGCCTCAAGGACGTATCGGAGAATATACTGGTAGCTGAGGGGGAATGGCAGTGCTGGTAGAAGAAATCATGCTCTCTGAAGTTCCCACGGTTAGCGATTTCGACACTGTGGGTGACGTCATACAATTCATGATTCGACGAAAAGTCAGTGGTGTCCCTGTGGTGGACCTTGAACAGAGGCTCATTGGGTACTTTTCGGCTCAGATGTTCTTTCAGCAGCTCCTTGAGGAAGCCCAGAAGGAAGCTCCTCTTTTTGGGAACCTTATGAGCGCTATACGAGAAAAGCTCCGGGAGTTTGCCAAACGAGAAGTGTCCGAATTCATGACCGAGGACGTGGAGTACCTTGCTGCAGAGGATGATGTTGAGGACGCTCTGGAACTTCTGCAGACAACAGGCCTTGACCTTATCCCTGTGGTGAAGGAGGGACGGGTGGTAGGTGTAGTGAATCGAGTCCGAGTGCTTCAGGCATTCCTTGAAACCAAGTGAATGGAGGTGACAAAGGGTGAATAAAAAGACCATACGGGATATTCCGGAAGGAGAGCTGCGAGGAAAGAGGGTTCTGGTGCGGGTGGATTTCAATGTACCCCTTGATGAAAACCGCAACATTACCGATGACACGAGAATTGTGGAGAGCCTACCCACCATTAAGTACCTCATCGAGCGTGGAGCAAGGGTCATTCTCGTTTCCCACCTTGGCCGGCCAAAGGGAAAACCCAAGGATGAGCTCCGGATGGACCCCATTGCTCGGCGTCTTGAGGAGCTTCTGGGTCAAAAGGTTGTCAAGGTTAATGACTGCATTGGGGAAGAGGTAAAGCAGGCGGTGGCTCAACTCAAGGATGGAGATGTGCTGCTTCTTGAGAACATTCGATTCTATCCCGAGGAGGAAGCCAACGACGAGAACTTCGCCCGGGCCCTGGCAGAACTCGCCGATATTTACGTGAATGACGCTTTTGGGGCAGCCCACCGGGCCCATGCCTCAACAGCTGGAGTGGCGCGTTTCCTCCCAGCTTACGCTGGATTCCTTATGGAGAAAGAGCTTGAGGCCCTGGGAGAGAAGCTCAATAATCCCGTTCGTCCCTTCCTTGCCATCCTCGGAGGGGCAAAGGTCTCAAGCAAAATCGGGGTCCTGCGGAAGCTCCTTGAAAAGGTGGATGTCCTCCTCGTGGGAGGGGGTATGTCTTACACTTTCATCAAGGCTATGGGGTATGAGGTTGGGAAATCCCTTCTTGAAGAGGCGATGATTGAAGAAGCCCGGGGGATTCTTGAGGCTGCAAAGGCCCGGGGTGTGCGCTTTGAGCTTCCTGAGGATTTTGTAGTTGCTCCGGAGGGTAAAGAAGGAGTGGAGACAAAGGTTGTCGACTGGGACAAAATCCCTCCGGACATGGGTGGGTACGACATTGGTCCAAAAACCGTGGAGAAGTTTGGGCGGTACATCCAAGAGGCGAGGACCATCTTCTGGAATGGCCCCCTGGGTCTTTTTGAGGTTGACCTCTTTGCCCGGGGGACCATAGAAATTGCTAAGAAAGTCGCAAAAAGCGGAGCCGTTGTGGTTGTTGGCGGTGGTGATACTGTAGCGGCCATAAAGAAGGCCGGTGTGGAAGACAAAATCACTCACATTTCCACCGGTGGAGGAGCTTCTCTGGAGTTTGTTGAGGGTCGTCCTCTACCTGGAGTTGAGGTCCTCCTGGACAAATGAGGTAGACTCTCCCAGGAACTCCTGGCAGAGCCTGCGTATTCTCTGCCAGTGAGTTCCTGGCCAGAAGGTTCTCTGACAGGAAGGACAGCGTCTGAAAGTTGTGAAGCTCAGGGCAACAAAGAGGGGAAGGCTCTTTCTGGCTTCCTCGGGAGGGATTTCCTTAAGGGTTTCGTTGCAGAAGGGACAGCGAGGGGGGAGGGAGAAGGATAACCCGAAGGCTTGCTTGAGCTCGAGGAGCTGTTCAGGCAGGGTGTCCGCTTTCACGTAGTATGCCGACTCTTTCCCAGAAACGGCAAGGGCTCTGTCTTTCGTGAGGAGGATTCTTCCTTCCAGGCGGGCAATGGCAAGGAGCTTTCTGTCCTCCATGTTACGGAAGTAGGCGACGTCGTAGCCCAGGATTCGTAACCACCGTGTGAGTTTCCCCAGCATGCAGTCTGCAAGAAAGCGTACCGTTCCCACAAGCCCATTGTACCATAGGGAGTGGGAAGAATAAGGAGGTTTTGTCAGGTGGCCAATGCTAAACCCCCGTATTTTCTTGGTATCGATGTGGGGACTGAGGGACTCCGAAGCGGTATTTTCGACGCACGGGGAAATGTAGTGGCGCTCTCATTCTACTCCTACCCCAGTTACCACCCTCGTCCAGGGTGGGCCGAGCAGGATCCCATGGATTGGTGGAAGGGGATTCAGGATACAGTGCGGCGCTGCCTCTTTGAAGGCGAGGTGCGCCCTGAGGACGTTGCTGCGCTGAGTGTCAGCGCAAGTTCTTGCACGGTGCTGCCGGTGGACCGGTTCGGAAACCCCAAATACCGGGCTATCATGTGGATGGATGTGCGAGCCTTTGACCAGGCCGAGCGTGTCAACGCTACGAAAAACCCGCTTCTCCGGTACGCTGGTGGTCATGAGTCGCCAGAATGGATGATTCCCAAGGCTCTGTGGCTTAAAGAGAACCTCCCGGATATTTTCGTTAACGCCGACTACATCGTGGAAGCCCAGAACTGGATTATGTTCAAGCTTACTGACCGCTGGGTTACCTCCCTCAACAACGCCATCTGCAAGTGGAACTACTGTCCCACAGAGGGAGGATGGCCGGTGGCTCTTTTGCGGGATCTCCATTTCGAAGAGCTCCTGCAGAAATGGCCGAAGGAACTCATCCCGGTCGGTGAAAAGGTGGGCGAGCTGACCAAGCGGGCCGCTTACGAACTGGGTCTTGTTCCAGGGACTCCGGTCATCCAGGGTGGCATCGATGCCTATGCGGCGATGGTGGGACTTGATGTGGTGCACCCCCAGCGTCTGGCCATGGTTGTTGGCCCCTCGACGTGTCACCTGGCCGTCTCGGAACGGCCCATTTTCAGTCCGGGTATCTGGGGTCCCTACTACGGGGCGGTACTCCCGAACCTCTGGGTTCTTGAGGGAGGGCAGAGCTCTACGGGTTCGGTGATCAAGTGGTTTACGGACAACTTTGCTCAGGAGGAGTGTGCCCGGGCCTGTGAGCTGGGCGAAGACCTTTTTGCCCTTCTTGACAGGATGGTTGCTCAGATTCCTCCTGGTTCCGATGGTCTGGTGCTCCTTGACTACTTCCAGGGGAACCGCAGTCCTTATCAGGACCCCCTTGCCCGGGGAGCCCTCTGGGGATTGTCTTTGAGTCACACCAAAGCCCATGTGCTCCGGGCAATCTACGAGGGAACTGCTTACGGGACGTATCACATCCTCAAGACTCTTGCTCAGTCAGGATTCGAGGTTGAGGAAATGTACGCAAGCGGAGCAGGAGCGCGAAGCAGGCTCTGGTTGCAAATTCACGCCGATGTCACCAATATCCCCATCTACCTCACAACGGTGGAGGAGGCGAGTACTCTTGGAACCGCCATTTATGCTGCTGTGGGGGTCGGGTTCTATGATAGCATCCCCGAGGCTACCCTGAAAATGGTGCAGATTTCCGGACAGATTTACCCCAACCGGGAAAACCACGAAATGTACCTCTTCTACTACGACCGCTATGTCCGGAGCTATTTCCAGCTCAGGGACCTGATGCATGAGGTTGCCGCCCGAACAGGAGGATTCCCGGGGTGAAAGGAAAATTTCACCCTTTTCTTGACAACTCCTTCGTACTTCTCTAAAATTCAGTTTGTCTTGACTACGCTGGGGGAGAAGAACAATGCAGGAGAGAACGTACGTTCCGTCACTCAAAAGTATTGAGAAGAAATGGTACGTTGTGGATGCAGAAGGCCAGACCCTTGGTCGTCTGGCTTCTCGTATCGCCACTATCTTGATGGGAAAACACAAAAATATTTATGTTCCCTTTTTCGACGTTGGAGACTATGTGATTGTTGTCAACGCCGAGAAGGTCCGGGTAACGGGGAAGAAGCTCGACCAGAAGCTATACCGGCGGCACAGTGGGTACCCGGGGGGGCTGAAGGAGGAGACACTGAGGTCACTGCTTTCACGGAGACCCGAGGAGGTCATCCGGAGAGCGGTGTGGGGAATGATTCCCCATCATCGTCTGGGTCGCAGAATCATCCGTAAACTCAAAGTCTACCGTGGTCCTTCTCACCCCCACAGTGCGCAGAATCCGATTCCGTTGCCTATAGGGAGTGAATGATGGTGAGTGTGGCCGTAAAGTACTACGCAACGGGGAGAAGGAAGACTTCGGTGGCCAAAGTCTGGCTGACCCTGGGGGAGGGAAAAATCACCGTAAACGGGCGAAGCCTTGAGGAATACTTCCCCCGGTTGACTTGGCAGGTTCTTGTGCGGAAGCCCCTCGTGTTGACGGGGACAGAGGCCCGCTTCAACGTCGAAGCCCGGGTTTCGGGGGGAGGTTTGAGTGGTCAGGCTGGAGCTCTGGCGCATGGCATTGCTCGGGCTCTGCTCCTTGTGGACGAGAACCTGCGGAGTGTCCTCAAGAAGGCGGGGCTTCTGACCAGAGACCCCAGGATGAAAGAGCGCAAGAAGTACGGTCAGCGGGCAGCTCGTGCTCGCTTCCAGTTCTCCAAACGGTGATGCGATGGGGGTACCTGAAGTACCCCCGGTTCGTTTTTTTGAGGTGGCCACGTTTTGTACCCTCGTCTGGAAATCGACCTTGATGTTCTGAGAGAGAATGCCCGTATTCTTCGAGAAAGGTGTTCCCTCTGGAACGTCCATCCTGTCATCGTGACCAAGGGGTTTCTGGCTGATCCCGTTCTTGCCCGGATGCTGTGGGACCTTGGCTTTTCGAGTTTTGCCGACTCTAACCTCCCAAACCTCCTGCGTCTTCGCCGTCTTTTCGGATCTCAGGCGGAACTCTTCCTCATCCGCCTTCCCATGTCCTGGGAACTCGAAATCCTCAGCGAGCACAGCATTTCCCCCTTTGTCTCTCACGTTGAAGTTCTGGAGAACCTCGAGGCTGTAGCCCGAAGAACAGGAAAGCCTTCTTCAGTGGTCTTCGCGGTGGAGGGAGGGGATGGACGAGAAGGGTTCCTTTTTGAGGAACTCCCCCAAGCCCTCGAGGTGCTGCAGCATCTTTTCTGGGTTTCCCTGCGGGGAATTGCCACGACCCTTGCCTGTTTGAGCGGCGTCCTCCCCGACCGGGAGGTGGTCGAAAGGCTCCTGGAGGTGAAGAGGTTTTTTGCGGAGGAACTCCAGAAGGAGGTTGTTCTCTCCGTGGGGGGGACAACCTTTCTCTCCCTCTGGGAAGAGGGGCGACCTCCTGAGGGAGTGGATGAGGTGCGTTTTGGAGAAGCCCTGCTTTTTGGCAGTGACATCAGCAGGAAAAGGGACATTCCCTGGCTGAGGCAGGGTGCTTTTGTGATCTCGGCTGAGGTTGTGGAAGTCCGTGCCAAAGAACCCCTTCAGGGGAAGGCTCTGGGGTATGATGCTTTCGGCAGGCAGTGTGTTCTGCAGTCTTCTGGCCCCCGCAGGAGGATTCTCGTTGCGCTGGGAAAGCAGGACATCGATGAGGATCAGTTATATTTCGACGACGAACATGTTACAATAGTGGGGGCTACAAGCAATTACCTTGTGCTTGACGTTGAAGAGAGTCAACGACCGTACCGGGTTGGCGATGTGGTATCCTTTCGTGCCGGGTATGGGGCCGTTTTGCGGGCTTTTCTCTCTCCGTACGTGGAAAAGGTTTACCGGGAGAAAATGGGAGAGGGGAGAACATGACGCAGGCGTTCCGGGGACGTCATTTTCTAGATCTTGCGGATTTCTCACGGGAGGAGATTCTCTATTTCCTTGAGGTTGCTTTAGATCTGAAGAAGCGGTGGGTGCTGGGCGAGCGGCTTGGTATCCTTGGAGGGAAAATCGTTGCCCTGCTTTTTGAAAAGCCCTCCCTCCGTACCCGGGTATCCTTCGAGGTGGCGGTGCGGCAGCTCGGTGGAGAATGCTTTTACCTCGGTCCCCAGGAAGTGGGTCTTGGTAAGCGAGAAGCTGTGAAGGATGTTGCGCTGGTTCTTGGGAGGATGGTGGACGGCATTGTGATCCGCACCTTTGCTCACGAGACAGTCCTCGAAATGGCCCGATACGCTGGAGTTCCGGTGATCAATGGTCTCTCTGACCTCCACCATCCCTGCCAGGTGCTGGGGGACCTGCTCACAGTGCAGGAGAAAAAGGGAACGCTCAACGTCAAGATTGTTTTTGTGGGCGACGGGAATAACGTCTGCCACTCGTGGATTGTTGCTGCTGCGCGTCTTGGCCTTTCCCTGACCGTGTGCACTCCTGAGCGGTACCGACCTTCCTGGGAAATCTGGAACTGGGCTCAGAGAGAGGCGCAGAAGAGCAGAGCAGAGATTGTCTACGAGGTTGACCCGAGAAAGGCCGTTCTGGGGGCAGATGTGGTGTACACCGACGTGTGGGCCAGCATGGGGAAAGAACAGGAGCTTGAAGAACGGCTGTCTTTCTTCTGGCCCTACCAGGTGAACAATGAATTACTCGCCCTTGCTTCTCCTGAGGTCATCGTCATGCACTGCATGCCTGCGCACCGGGGACAGGAGATTACCGATGAAGTCATTGATGGAGCACATTCTGTGGTGATTGACGAGGCGGAGAACAGGCTCCATGCCCAGAAGGCCATTTTGAGCCTCCTGCTTTGAGGCCCGGAGGGAAACAGTCTCTTGCTCCCAGGCTTTCTGAAGTACGTGGTGGAAATAGGAGTACTTTACTATTTTTCGTATCAGCTCCTCAGGTGGGTGAAGGGAACCCCGCTTTTTCTGCCTGTTCGTTCTCTCATGGTTCTTTTCATCGCCGCGGGGGCCTCAAATTTTCTTACCCTGGGGGAACTCCGCCTTTTCTGGCGCCTGTGTCTTTTTGTCTATGTGGGAACGATGTTGCTCATTCTCCAGCCGGAGTTGCGCAGGAATTACATGAACCGCCTGTACCACCATGTCCTGCTTGAACGGAACACCAACGAGGAGGGTCGTACGAAGTTCATCGAGGACCTTGCCCTGGCGTGCCAGACGCTCTCGCGAAAGAGAATTGGTGCACTGGTTGTCCTTGAAAGGACGAACAGCCTCCGGGACTTCACCCAGACCGGTGTCCTGGTGGATGCTTTTTTTTCGCCGGAGCTTCTCTTCTCCATTTTCCTTCCCGACTCTCCCCTGCACGATGGAGCGGTGATTGTTCGGGAGAACAAGATTATCGCCGCTGGGTGCATCCTTCCTCTGGCTGAACAGGTGGAGGCGAGACGGAAAATCGGTACCCGTCATCGGGCTGGCATTGGGGTGACCGAACAGACCGACGCCTTGGCCATTGTGATTTCTGAGGAGACGGGGAAAATCTCCCTTGCGGTACACGGGAGGATGGCATGGGATATCGAGGCAGGAACGCTCAAGAGGATGCTCAAAATTCTGTATCGAAGGCATTGAGACTTCTCCGGGAACTGCTTGAGAGGCTTTTCTGGCGCGACTGGAAGACCAAACTTTTCGCCCTGCTTTTTGCCTTGAGTCTTTTTTTCTTTTTGCTGAGTGAAGGCATCGTATGATATATTCTCAAAGAAGAGCGTAGGCCATGATGCGAGAAGGGAGGAGTTGCGTTTGAAGGATTTCAAAGGTGGGGACATCCGGAACATTGGATTCTTCTCCCACGCGGGAGCAGGAAAAACCACATTTGCTGAGGCCCTCCTTTTCAATGCAGGGGTGACAACACGACGGGGCAGAGTTGAGGAAGGCAACACAGTCTCTGACTGGCAGCCTGAGGAGATTCGACGTGGACTGTCCATCGACCTTTCGGTCCTGCCTTTTGAGTGGAGGGGTTGCAAGGTCAATCTCATAGATACCCCGGGGTACATGGATTTTCTGGGGAACGTCATCGGGGCGCTTCGGGCAGTGGACAGCGGGGTGATTTTCCTCTGCGCGGTATCCGGTGTCGAGGTTGGTACTGAGAAGGCATGGGACTACCTGAGGCGGGAGAACCTTCCAGTGTTCTTCCTGGTGAACCGTATGGACCGGGAGGGTGCCAATTTCTACGGTGTTCTGGAGAACATTCGCAAAAAGTTTACCCCCAAGGCAACCCCGGTTTTCCTCCCCATTGGTAAGGAGAGCGCTTTCCGGGGCCTTGTGGACCTTCTGACCATGAAGGCCCTGTATTTCGAGGGTGACGGGAAGACGGTTCGGGAGGGAGAAATACCTGGAGAGCTTGAGGATGAGGCCAGAACATGGCGGGAAGAGCTTCTGGAAAACGTTGCGGAGACCGATGACGAACTCCTCAATCTCTACCTCGACGGCCAGGGGATTCCGCCGGAGAAGCTCCGGGAAGCTCTCAAAAAAGCCGTGCTTGAACGAAAGATTTTCCCAGTTCTCTGTGGTTCTGGCCTGGAGAACAAGGGAGTTGCTGCTTTAGCAGACTTTCTCGTGGAATTTGCTCCAAGCCCTCTTGACCGCCCACCGGTGAAGGGGAAGAACCCCAGAACCCAGGAAGAGGAAGAACGACCCTGTCGTGAGGACGCTCCTTTCTCGGCCTTTGTCTTTAAGGTTCTGAGCGACCCATACGTGGGGAAAATTGCCTTTTTCCGGGTCTATTCGGGGAAGCTCTCAGCGGATGCCCGGCTGTACAACGCCTCCCGGGATGTGGAAGAAAAGGTGGGGCAGCTCCTCCTCGTTCGGGGAAAGGCGCAGGAACCTCTGAAGGAAGTCAGGGCGGGAGATATCGCAGCTGTAGCCAAGGTGACCGAGGTTTTCACCGGTGACACCCTTTCGGATCGGGAACACCCCATTGTTTTCCCACCCCTTGAGTACCCCGAGCCGAACTACATGGCAGCCATACGGCCTGTGGGGAAAGCAGACGAGGAGAAAATCAGTCAGGCTTTGAGTCGCATGCTCGAAGAGGACCCCACGCTCAGGGTGCAGCGAGAACCAGATACCAAGGAAGACATCGTCTACGGGTTCGGGGACATTCACCTTGATGTTCTGGCAGAAAAGATGAAGCGTAAGTTTGGTGTGGAAGTTGCCCTCTCGGTTCCCCGGGTTCCCTACAAGGAGACCATCAAGAAAACGGCCCGTGCCGAGGGGAAATACAAACGCCAGTCGGGAGGCCGGGGACAGTATGGCCATGCCTGGCTTGAACTTGAGCCGCTTCCCCGGGGACAGGGGTTTGAGTTCGTTGACAAAATCGTGGGTGGTGTGATCCCGAAAAACTACATTCCCGCAGTGGAAAAGGGTGTGCAGGAGGCCATGCAGGAAGGGGTCCTTGCAGGATACCCTGTGGTGGACGTGCGGGTAACTGTCTACGATGGGTCGTATCATCCGGTGGACTCCTCAGACATGGCCTTCAAGATCGCCGGTTCCATGGCGTTCCGGAAGGGAGCCCAGGAGGCCAATCCGGTGCTCCTTGAGCCCATCATGAGTGTTGAGGTGACGGTGCCCGAGGAGAACATGGGGGATGTTATCGGGGACCTCAACGCTCGCCGAGGGAAGATTCTGGGCATGGAACCTGAAGATGGCTACCAGAAAATTAAGGCTTTGGTCCCGCTTGCTGAACTTTTCCGGTACTCCGTTGACCTCCGTTCCATCACCCAGGGACGGGGTTCGTTCATCATGAGGTTCTCTCACTACGAGGAGGTTCCGCCCCAGATAGCGGAAGCCATTATTGAGAGGGCGCGGAAAGAGAGAGAAGCTGCTTCGTGAGTGATGGTGGGGCTTTTGTAGGCGTTGACGTGGTGGAAATTGCGCGAGTTGCCCGGGTTCTCTCCCTCTTTGGTGAACGGTTCCTCCGGCGCCTCTTTTCCCCGGAGGAACTCGCCTATTACCAGGGGAAAGGGACGAGAAGGTGGCAGGAAGGGGTTGCAGCGCTTTTTGCCAGCAAGGAAGCGGTGAAGAAGCTCTTCCTGCAGCGGGGGCGTTCTCTGGGCTTTCGGGATATCACGATTCTCCACACGTCCACGGGAGAGCCGCGAGTTTTTGTGGCTCAAGGTGACAAGGTGTTCCGGAGAATCAGTCTTTCCTTCTCGCACTCGCGAGATGTGGTCGTCGCGGTGGCGGTGGGAGTCGTCGGGGGAGGGAAAGGCAGTGATTGAGCTTGTCACGGCGAAGACCATGCAGGAGCGGGAGAAAAGTGCCTGTGAGCGCTTCGGTCTGAGGACCCTTTTACTTATGGAAAATGCCGGAAGGGCGGTAGCGTCTGAAGTACTCTCCGCCCTGCGGGAAAGACCATCGCTGCGGCGGGTAGCCATTGTTTGCGGGACAGGAAATAACGGGGGCGATGGAATGGTGGTGGCCCGCCACCTTTTCGTGGCGCATCCCGAGAGTCCCCCCAGGGTATACCTTGTAGGTTCTCCGGAGAACCTCAGAGGAGACGCCCAGTACAATTACGCTGTCATTACGGAGCTTGGCCTTCCCGTGCAGGTGGTTTCCTCTTCTGGCGATGTTCGGTTTGAAGAGGACACGCTGATTGTCGATGCCCTCTTCGGGACGGGTCTTGCCCGGGAAGTCGAGGGAATACACCGGGAGGTGATTCGGTGTATCAATGCGGCGGTAAGGAAATTCGTCGTGGCTGTTGACGTCCCTTCCGGGGTGGACGCCAGCGACGGGCGGGTTCTCGGCGAGGCGGTGCAGGCGGATCTCACGGTGACCTTTGGTTTTCTCAAGAGGGGTCTTGTCCTGTATCCGGGAAGGGCGTATGCGGGAAGGATCAAGGTGTACCCCATCGGTATACCCCTGTCCTTTGGAGAGGACGAAAAGGCTGATGGATACCTGGTGCTTCCTTCGGATGTCCGTGCCCTTCTCCCCCGGCGGTCGTGGTCAACCCACAAGATTTCTGCCGGTGTGGTGGGGGTTGTCGCCGGGTCTTCGGCCATGCTCGGTGCGGGGATTCTGGTTGCTCAGGGAGCTTATCGGGGCGGTGCGGGCATGGTGGTGTGGCCTTTGCCCGCAGAGCTTTCTCTGGCGGTACGAACCAGCCTCCCCGAGGTTGTGGGGGTGACCCTTGGGTCTTCGGCATTTCCTGACTGGAGCTATGGGGAACACGACGTTGAGGCGATTCTCCGGGGGTTTGAGGCCCGGAAGGTTTCAGGTGTTGTGGTTGGACCGGGTCTTGGAATGAAGGAGGGACTACAGCGCTTTCTGGAGCGGTTCCTTGAGCTCATTCCGGCGAAGGGTGTGCTTGATGCTGATGCGCTGAACATCATCGCCGAACATCGCGAGCGGTGGGAGGGGAAACTTGCCGGATGGGTTGTGACGCCTCATGTGGGTGAAGCAGCTCGTCTTCTGGCCAGGCCTGTGCAGGAGGTCAGCGAGTGGAAGGTGCAGGCTGCCCGGGATATCGCCGCCTTCTTTGGGTGCGTTGTGGTCCTCAAAGGGCCGGGGACTCTCGTGGTGAGCCCCGGGGGAGAGATCTTCGTAAATTCCACGGGGAATGAACTTCTGGCTACAGCAGGGAGCGGAGACGTTCTGGCAGGACTCATCGGGGGGTTGATGGCCCAGGGTCTTGATGCAGTAAGCAGTGCGCTCTGCGGGGTGTTTCTCCACGGGCTTTCAGGAGACATCCTGCGCAGGGAGGGAAGAACCTCCATTGTTGCCCATGAGATTGCCGAACGCCTTGATGCGGCACGAAAGGTGGTAGAAGATGGAACATGGGAACCCTCATTTCTGGATGGAGATTTCTCGGGAGCACCTTGCCCATAACCTCCTGGTGCTCAGGCAGCTGGCCTCTCCTCAGGGAGATATCATGGGGGTGGTGAAATCCCAGGTCTATGGCCATGGGGTGGCTACTGCTGCCTTACTCTCCTCGCTGGGTCTTCGGAAATTCGGCGTGGCTTCTTTAGAGGAAGCCCTCGATCTCAAAAAGTCCGGTGTTGAAGGCGATATTTACATCCTCGGAGGATTTTTCCCTTGGGAGGCTGAGGCCATCGTTGCCGAGGGATTTATCCCCGTTGTCTCGCAGGAAGAGGAGTTCGAGAGCCTGGTCAAGGCTGCAGAACGACAGGGGAGGACTGCTCGCTTTCACTTTAAGGTAGACACCGGAATGGGGAGGATGGGGTGCCTTCCCCGCAACTTTACCCGTTCTTTTTTTGAGAGGTTGTCTCTTTCGCCTGCCGTGGCTTTGTGCGGCGTGATGACGCATTTCTCAAGCGCCGAGAAAGATCCGGAGTACACGGAGTGGCAATTTCAGAAGTTTCTGGCTTTCTTGAAGCGCTGGGGGTTCTGGGGGAAATCCCTGGAGTACCACTGCGCGAACAGCGCAGCCTTTCTCGTGTTCCCCCACATGCGGCTTGCGCTGAACCGGATCGGTATTGCTCTTTTCGGGGTATCCCCAAACGGGGAACCAGAACTCGCAAAGTCGCTTGGTCTGAAGCCCGTCACCAGTGTCCGGGCCCGGGTGAAGCTCGTCAAGGTTCTCCCCCCTGGTTTCCGGGTGGGTTATGGAGGGACATTTGTGACCTCCCGGACGTCGAGGGTGGCGGTTGTCGCCCTGGGGTACGCCCAGGGGCTCTTCCGGGCTCTTTCCAACAATCTTGAGGTTCTGGTTCGCGGGAAGAGAGCCCCGGTCATCGGGACGATTTCCATGGACCAGGTGATGGTCGATGTGACCCACATCGAGGGAGTGGAGAAGGGAGATGTGGTCACCTTTATCGGGAGGGATGGTGAGGAGGAGATACGGGTTGAAGAGGTTGCGCGCCGGGGAAAGACAATCCCCCATGAGGTCCTCTGCAGTTTCGGAAGGATACGTCATCGCGTGTTCGTCGAATGAGGGAAGTGGCGTTCTGGCGGACTGAAAGCCCTGAGGAGACAAAGAGATTGGGGAAGGAGTTCGTCCTTGGGTTTTGCAGGCCTCCCGTCCTTGTTCTCCTTTCTGGGGAACTCGGGGCAGGAAAGACGGTTTTCGTCAAGGGCATGGCCCAGGCTCTGGGAATACCGGAAAGTGAGGTGCGCAGCCCGACATTTTCCCTGGTTCACGAGTATTCCGGAAAGCCTTACCCTCTGTACCACATGGATTTCTACCGCCTGAGCAGGTGGGAAGAGGTCGTGGACCTCGGTTTTCCCGAATACCTGGAGGGAGGGGGCATCGTGGTGGTGGAATGGGGAGAGAAGTTCCTCTCCTTTTTCCCTCCTCCATTTTTCTGGGTGCAGATTGGCATTGTCGATGAGTGCGTACGGCATATCCGGGTTACCCATTCGGGTGGTGGAGATGATTCTCGCCCTTGACAGCAGTACTCCCTGGCTTGGTGTGGCCGCTGTGGAGGGGAAAGAGGTCCTTTTCCAGGTGGTCCACTATACGAGGATGGAGCATTCTCTCCTTCTTCTGGAGTACCTCAAGGTGATACAGGACCGCTTCTCCCTGAGGGAGCGCCTGGAACGTGTTCTCGTTGGTCTTGGTCCTGGGTCGTTCACCGGGGTCAAGGTTGGCAACATGATTGCAAAGGGCCTGGCTTACGCTTTTCGGGTACCTCTTTTGGGGTTCTCGGTCCTTGAGCTTCTGGCAAGCCAGACCCGAAGGCTCCATGTGGCTTCGTCCTTTGAAGTTATCGTTCCGGTGATTTTCCACCGAAAAGGGGAGATTTTCTGGTCTGAATTCCCTCTTTCCTCGACCCGCCTTGCCGCTCCACCCTTGGTGGGTTCTCCGGAGGAATTCGTCGCTCGGTACGCGGGGGAGACAGGTGTTCTGGTCGTGACCCCCTGGGGAGGCCTCTTCGAAGAGTTTGAGAAAGCCGGTCTCTCGTGTCTCCGTCCTGATCTTGCAGTTCCCAATCCCCTTGAGCTTGTGGTGATGTCCTGGGAACGGGAGGAAAGTGGAAGTTTTGAGAATGTTTTTACCATGTTGCCCCTCTATGGGTCTAGGGTTTTCGAACGACAAGGTTCTCGTTGACAACGGCGATTTTCAGATTGTGGAGATGCAGGCGCACCACCTGCCCTATGTGGTGGCGATTGAGCGGCGGTCCTTCTCTCAACCCTGGTCGTACTCGCTCTTCCTCACCGAGCTTTCGAACAAGGTTGCCTCGTATTTCGTAGCACTCTTTGAAGGCAGGGTCATCGGGTACATCGGTCTCTGGATTCTGTGGGAAGAGGGGCACATCACAACCTTTGCTATTCACCCCCGATATCGGGGGAGAGGTTTCGGGAAAAGGCTCTTTCGATACGCTCTTGAGTACGCCCAGGCCTGTGGGTGCCGTTACGTGCTTCTGGAAGTCCGGGTGAGCAATACCAGGGCACAGAACCTCTACCGGAAGTTTGGTTTCCGGGTGGTGGGGGTACGATCACGGTACTATGCCGATGGAGAGGATGCACTCATCATGCGGAAGGATTTCGAGGAGGAAAGGGATGGGCGAGGAGTTTCTGGTTTTGGGGATTGAAACGAGCTGTGATGATAGCTGTGTGGCGGTGGTTGATGGGCATTTCAGAATCCGTTCTAACGTGGTTTCGAGTCAGGTTGAGCTTCACCAGGCGTTTGGAGGTATCGTTCCCGAAGTAGCCTCAAGGCGTCACCTTGAAGTGCTCCCCGCAATCCTCCACGCTGCTCTTAGGGAAGCCGGGGTCACCCTCCGCGATATTGGTCTTGTGGCCGTGACCCAGGGGCCGGGGCTTCTGGGGTCGCTCCTTATGGGGATGTGCCTGGCGAAAACCCTGGCTTTTGCTCTTGAGAAGCCCCTTGTGGCAGTCAATCACCTGGAGGGACACCTTTTCGCCATACGCCTCGATGACCCCTCTGTGGATCCTCCCTTTGTGGCACTCGTTGTTTCTGGAGGGCATACCGAGCTTTTTGCTGTTCGGGACTGGGGGGATTACGTCTTGCTTGGGAGGACAAGGGATGATGCTGCTGGTGAGGCGTATGACAAGGTGGCCAGGCTTCTCGGCCTTGGGTACCCCGGGGGTCCAGTGATTGACCGCCTGAGTAGAGAAGGAGATGGAAAACGCTTTTTCTTCCGGAGCGGGCTTGAGGATGAAGATACCCTGGATTTCAGCTTCAGCGGTCTGAAAACTGCTGTGGCGAGGTTTTTCTCACAACTCTCTCCTGGGGAAAAACGCGACGAGCGTCTCCTTCGGGACCTTGCGGCCTCTTTCCAGGAGAGTGTGGTTCGCAGTCTGGTTAAAAAGGCCTTCCTGGCGGTGGAGCGTACGGCATATCCAGCGCTTGTTGTTGGGGGAGGAGTGGCAGCAAATCGTCGCCTTCGAGAGGTCATGGAAGAGGAGGGAAAGAAACGGGGGATTCGGGTGTTTTTCCCATCCCGGGCGCTGTGTACAGATAACGCGGCAATGATTGCTGCCTGTGGTCTTTTTCATTTCCTCCGAGGAAGGCGAGATTCTCTGGCGATTGACCCCCTTCCCCAGCTCTCCCTGGGGTCCGGTTGAATTCTTGAGATACTCTGCGGTATTATTCTGGCATGCGTTTTGACCGGGACGAAGAGGTGAATATTGTGGCAAAGACTCTTGCTTTCGGTAGCGAGGTCCGTCAGGCCCTCTGGGAAGGGATTGAAGCGCTCTCCGGGGTAGTGCGACTCACCCTGGGACCACGGGGGAGGAACGTGCTCCTTGGGAAGGACTGGGGTCTTCCTCTCGTCACAAACGACGGGGTCACTGTGGCTCGGGATGTTGAACTCCACGATGTCTTTCAAAATGTGGGTGTCCGGATCCTCAAGGAAGTTGCGGTAAGGACGAATGACGTCGTGGGGGATGGGACCACAACGGCTATTGTTCTGGCCCAAAGAATGGTGGAAGAGGGGATGAAGGCCCTCCTTTCCCTTCACAGCCCGGTGTTTCTCAGAAGCGGAATGGAGAAAGCCGTGGACGCGGTGGTGCAGAAACTTCGGGAACGGAGTGTTCCGGTTGTGGAGAAGAAACACGTGGCCCAGGTGGCCTCTGTGGCTTCAAAAGACGAGTTCCTGGGGGAGCTTGTGGCCGAGGCGCTGGAGCGGGTGGGGAGAGACGGTGTGGTAACCATCGAGGATTCTCAAGGTGTTGAGACCACCCTTGAAGTGGTCGAGGGTTTGCAGTTTGACCGGGGTTTTGTTTCCCCATACTTTGTGACGGATCCCGAGAAGGGGGAAGTCCTCCTTGAGCATCCCTTCATCCTTGTCTCCGATTACAGGATTCGCAATGCCGCAACACTTCTCCCGCTCCTTGAACGGGTTTTCCAGACAGGTCGTCCTCTGCTCTGCATTGTGGGGGAGATTGAGGGTGAGGCCCTGGCCCTTCTTGTGGTCAACAAGCTCCGGGGGGTACTGCAGGTTGCGGCGGTCAAGGCGCCTGCTTTTGGAGAACGACAAAAGGAAATCCTGGGGGATATTGCGGTGCTCACCGGGGGACAGGTTATTCTCCAGGACCTGGGGATGAAGCTTGAGAAGGTTCCGCTTGAGCTCCTTGGTCAGGCGGAGAAGGTTCGGGTTACCCGGGATGCCACGGTAATTGTCGGAGGAAAGGGGAGAAAGCGGGATATTGAGGAGCGAGTCCGGCAGATTCGTGCCCAGATTGAGAGAGCCACCTCGGATTACGACCGGGAGAAGCTCGAAGAACGTTTGGGGCGGCTTACCCAGGGGGTTGCTGTCATCCGGGTTGGAGCGCCAACCGAGGTCGAACTCAAGGAAAAACGCCTCCGTGTTGAGGATGCTCTGGCTGCTGCTCGAGCTGCCCTTGAGGAGGGCATTGTTCCCGGGGGTGGTGCGGCCCTGCTCCATCTTGCCCAGGAGCTTGATGTGGAAGCCATTCCCGAGAGGGAACGCCCAGGAGCGGAGATTGTGCGGAAAGCCCTGGAGGAGCCCGCGCGGCAGATTGCCGAAAATGCCGGGTACCAGGGGTCCCTCATAGCGGGGAAGATGAAGGCAGAACCATGGAATGTGGGGTTTGACGTGATCCAGGGTGATTTCGTTGACATGTTCGCAGCAGGCATCGTGGACCCTGCCAAAGTGGTCCGGGTAGCCCTGCAGAACGCACTGAGCGTGGCCTCTCTTGTGTTGACCACTGAGGTTATTATTGCTGAAGAGACGGAGATAGAGAAAAGGTGAGGCCTATGGAGTACTTTCTGGGAAGGAACCGGAAGGCACGGATGACCTTTGGATTTGATGATGTGTCCCTTGTGCCGGGCAACGTCACGGTGGACCCAAAGGATGTGGATGTTTCAACGAGTATCGGGTCAGTGCGGCTTGAGGTTCCCATCCTTGGGGCAGCCATGGACGGGGTAGTGGACCCCCGTATGGCTGTGGAGCTGGGGAAGCTTGGAGCTCTGGGGGTTCTGAACCTCGAGGGGTTGTTCACTCGCTACGAGGACCCTTATGGGGTGATTGAGGAAATCATCTCTCGCCCCAAAGACGAGGTTGCTGTGCTGCTCCAGCGGGTGTACCAGGAACCCATCAAGGAGAAGCTTATCGATCGGCGGATTGAGGAAATCAAGTCTCATAACGTTCCCGCAGCGGTATCCGTTACCCCTCTTCGAGCTGAAACGCTTGGCAAGAGAGCCATCCAGGCGGGGGTTGATGTCCTGGTCATTCAGGCCACAGTGACCACTCTCCGCTACGTTTCTTCCTCACTCCAGGCTCTGGACCTTGAGAAGTTCTGTCGGGAGGCTCCCGTTCCTGTGGTTGTGGGGAACTGTGCCACCTATGAGGTGGCCCTGGAACTCATGCGTGCAGGGGTGAGCGGTGTTCTCGTCGGTATTGGCCCTGGGGCTGCCTGCACTACAAGGGCTGTTCTTGGCATTGGTGTTCCTCAGGTGACAGCAACGGTAGATGTGGCAGCGGCTCGGGAAGATTACCTGAAGAGCACTGGCCGGTACGTGGCAGTGATTACCGATGGAGGCATGCGGGTGGGTGGAGATATCGCCAAGGCGATAGCCAGCGGAGCGGATGCCGTGATGCTTGGTTCGCCTCTGGCCAGTGCCCAGGAAGCTCCCGGTCGGGGGCACCACTGGGGCATGGCCACTCCAGACCCGGCACTACCCCGTGGGACGCTCATCAGAGTTGGCATTAAAGGGAGTCTTCGGGAAATCCTCTTTGGCCCAAGTACGGTCACCGATGGCACAATGAACCTCGTTGGGGCGCTCAGAGTGGCCATGGGATCTCTGGGGGCACGGAATATTCAGGAGATGCAAAAGGTCGAAATCGTTGTGGCACCGAGTATCTGGACCGAGGGGAAACACCTGCAGAGGGAACAGGGTGTGGGCATGGGACGGTGAACGCTGAGTATGGATAAGATTGTCATTTTGGATTTTGGTTCTCAGTACACTCAGCTCATCGCTCGCCGCATTCGGGAGCTCCAGGTGTACTGTGAGATCTGGCCGTACCATATGCGGGGTTACCCCTCGCTGTCCGATGCCGAAATCCGGGGTATCATTCTTTCAGGAAGCCCTTACAGTGTCACCGATGAGAATGCCCCCCGGCTGCCACAGGGAGTCCTCGAAAGTGGAAAGCCAGTCCTCGGCATCTGCTACGGGATGCAGCTTCTCGTCAGCACGCTGGGGGGGAAGGTCATCCGGTCCCAGAGCCGGGAGTACGGAAGGGCCCTCCTTTTTGTTCTCGAACGGGGAGGGCTCTTTGAGGGTCTGGGGAGTGAGATGGTCTGCTGGATGAGCCACGGGGACAGCGTGAAGGAGATTCCCGAGGACTTTGTCTGTGTAGCCCGGACAGAGGGGTGCGAGTACGCCGCGGTCAGGGACAAAAGCGGGAGAATCTGGGGTATTCAGTTCCACCCCGAGGTTTCCCATACTCCTCTGGGGAAAGAGATCCTTGCGAACTTCGTTTTTGGTATCTGTGGATGTCGTCCTGAATGGACCCCTGAGTCCATTGTGAAGCAGCAGATCCAGTATGTTCGCAACGAGGTCCAGAAGGAGCGAGTCGTGTGCGCGCTCAGTGGTGGGGTGGACTCGGTTACCGCAGCGGTCCTTACCTACCGGGCCATCGGGGACCAGCTGAGCTGTATCTTCGTCAACAATGGTCTTTTGCGAAAGGGAGAGGCCGAACAGGTGCTCTCCAACATGCGGGCGCTTCTGGGGAAAGACCGGGTGATTTACGTCGATGCCAGGGAACGTTTTCTTCTCGCCCTTCGGGGAGTTGTGGACCCTGAGGAAAAGCGGAAGATTATCGGCCGGGTATTTGTGGAAATTTTTGAGGAGGAGGCGAGAAAACTCGGAAACGTCACCTACCTCCTCCAGGGGACAACCTATCCGGACGTCATTGAGAGTGTCTCGGTATGGGGCCCATCGGCACGGATCAAAACCCACCACAATGTTGGAGGACTTCCCGAACACATGCACCTTAAGGTCCTCGAGCCCCTGCGGTTTCTCTTCAAGGACGAAGTGCGGAAGCTGGCAGCAGAACTCGGTATCCCCGAGGACATCATCTGGCGACAGCCCTTCCCTGGTCCTGGCCTTGCCGTACGCATTATCGGCGAGGTGACCGAAGAACGGTTAGCGATTCTCCGGGACATGGATGCCATCATCGACCAGGAGCTGCGGAAATCGCCGATTTACCGGAAACTCTGGCAGTCCTTTGGTGTTCTGGTTCCGGTCCGGAGCGTCGGTGTTATGGGGGATGAGCGGACGTATAAGTACGTGGGGGTCATCCGGGCGGTCATGAGTGAAGATGGCATGACTGCCGACTGGGCAAGGATTTCCTACGACACCCTTGACGTCATCGCCCGACGCATCGTGAACGAGGTGGCAGGAATAGGGAGAGTGGTCTATGACATCACCTCCAAACCCCCTGCGACGATTGAATGGGAATGAGAATGAAGGTGGTGGGAGTGAGTATCTGCATTGTAGTGGGAACGCACTGGGGGGATGAGGGCAAGGGCAGGATTGTTGACTACCTGAGCCAGTCAGGAGATGTGGTGGTGCGGGCTCAAGGAGGGAATAATGCTGGGCACACGGTCATCGTGGGAGAGAAGAAGTACGTTTTCCACCTCATTCCCTCTGGTGTCCTTCTGCCTGGGAAGGTCTGTATCCTCGGCGATGGGATGGTCATCGATCCCACGGCTTTCTTCGAAGAGGTTCGTCTCCTCGAGCAGGAAGGGATTGTCTTCCAGGAGAGGCTTTTTGTCAGTGAAAAGGCCCACGTGGTCATGCCGTATCACCGTCTGCTTGATGGACTCTATGAGCGCCTTCGGGGGAAAGGGAGAATCGGAACCACAGGGAAGGGTATCGGGCCGGCGTATGAGGATAAGGTTGCCCGCTGGGGCATACGGGTCGTGGACCTTCTGCACCCTGAAATCCTTGCGGCAAAGCTTCAACCGGTTCTTGAGTACAAGAACTGGATCCTGGAGCGCATTTTTTCCCATCCCCCGCTCTCTTACGAGGCGATTCTTGAAGAGTACCTCGCCTACGGACAGCGTTTGCAGCCCTATGTTCGGGACACCTCGCGGCTTCTGTACGAGGCATGGCGGACCGGAAAGCGTATCGTCATTGAGGGTGCTCAGGGGACCATGCTCGATCTCGACCACGGGACGTATCCCTTTGTCACCTCCTCCTATCCGGTGGCCAGTGGTGCACTCCTTGGTGCCGGTATGGGCCCGGTCGCTGATGTCGAGGTTCTCGGGGTGTGTAAAGCCTATACCTCACGGGTGGGTGAAGGACCCTTTCCGACAGAACTCGCGGATGCCACCGGAGTGTACCTTCGGGAAAAAGGAGGGGAGTACGGTGCCACCACCGGGCGTCCCCGCCGCTGTGGGTGGCTCGACGGAGTGGTCTTGAAGTACGCGCTCCGTGTCAACCACATCACCTCGCTGGCCCTGACCAAGCTCGATGTTCTTGGGGGACTCTCCATGGTCAGGTGGTGTTATGCCTACGAGGTCCGGGGAGAGATCCTTGAAGATTTCCCCATGGATCCTTCTCTCTGGCCTCTGTGTCGACCGCTGTACCGGGAGTTCGAGGGATGGAACGAGGATATCTCAGGAGTACGGTCGTACGGTGACCTTCCCAGGGCGGTGCGGGCTTTTGTGGAGTCCCTTGAGGATTTTCTGGGGGTTCCGGTGGTGCTCATCTCTGTTGGTCCTCGCCGGGATGATACAATAGTAAGGGAGGAACTCTGGTAGGAGGGGGGCACATGGACAGGGAGCAGGCGAAGAGGGAGATTGAGCGACTTCGAGAAATCATCCGGTACCATGATTACCGCTACTACGTCCTCAATAGCCCTGAGATCAGCGATGAAGAGTACGATGCCCTCATGCGGAAGCTCGAAGAGCTCGAAGCGCTTTTCCCTGACCTTGTCACACCGGATTCTCCGACCCAGCGAGTGGGCGGGAAACCTCAGGAAAGCTTTGCTCCTTTTACCCACGCCCGACCGATGCTGAGCCTCAATAACGCCTTCACCGAGGAGGAAATACGGGACTTTGATCGACGGGTGAAGAGGATGCTGGGGACGGAAACAGTGGAGTACGTGGTTGAGCTCAAGATTGATGGTCTTGCGGTGAATCTGCGGTATGAAGGTGGGGTATTTGTCCGCGGTGCAACCCGGGGTGATGGGATCACCGGCGAGGATGTGACCCTGAATCTGCGAACCATAAGGAGTATTCCCCTGCGTCTTTTTGGGGAGAAGGTTCCCGACTTTATTGAGGTCCAGGGCGAGGTGTTCATGCACAAGGGGGATTTTGAGAAGCTCAACGAAGAGCGGAAAAAGAGGGGCGAACCCCTTTTTGCCAACACCAGAAACGCGGCTGCTGGATCTTTGCGGCAGCTTGACCCGAACGTCACCGCTCAGAGAAAGCTTGACATTTTCGTCTACGGGGCATATCTCATTGAGAGCCCCTGGTACCCGACCACCCACTGGGAACTCCTGCACTTTCTGAAAGACCTTGGGTTCAAGGTCAATCCCAACGCGCGACTCGCCAGAGATATCGAGGAGGTCATCGCCATTCACAGGGAGTGGGAAGAGAAGCGGAAGACTCTCGATTACGACATTGACGGACTTGTGGTCAAGGTGAACAACCTTACCTTCCAGGAGCTCCTTGGGGCGACGAGCAAGAGTCCCCGCTGGGCCATTGCCTACAAGTTTGAACCCACGCGAGCGGTGACCAGGGTTTTAGACATTGAGGTCAACGTGGGGCGAACCGGGACGCTGACCCCTGTGGCGGTGCTCGAGCCGGTGGAGGTTGGCGGTGTGGTGGTGAGACGGGCGACGCTCCACAATGAGGATGAGGTGCGGCGAAAGGATGTCCGCATTGGGGACTGGGTCATTGTGGGACGGGCAGGGGAAGTCATCCCCGAGGTTGTCCTTGTCCTGAAGGAGCGGAGAAACGGCAGCGAAAGAGTCTTCACCATGCCCACCAGTTGTCCGGTTTGCCATTCACCAGTGGTGCGGGAAGAGGGCGAGGTTGCCGTCCGTTGCATTAATGCGAGTTGCCCTGCCCAGATTAAGGAGCGTCTTCGCCACTTCGCCTCTCGAGATGCCATGGACATTGAGGGGCTTGGGGAGAAGCTCATCGACCAGCTGGTGGACAAGGGGTATGTTCGAGCAATTCCCGACCTCTACCGTCTGACCAAGGAAAAACTCCTGCAGCTTGAGCGGATGGGTGATAAGTCCTCAGAGAACCTCCTGCGGGCCATTGAGCGGTCCAAGAAGCGACCTCTGGCGAGGTTCCTGTACGCTCTGGGTATCCGGTACGTGGGAGAATTTGTGGCTCAGCTTCTGGCTGAGCACTTTGGGTCCCTTCGCAGGATTATGGAGGCTTCGTTTGAGGACCTCCTGACCGTAGAGGGCATAGGTCCCAAAGTTGCCGAGGCAGTGTGGCAGTTCTTCAGGAATCCCGAAAACCGGGCCATGCTTGAGGAGCTTGAGGCCCTTGGGGTGGTTCCAGAAGAGGAAACGGCGGAGGTTACGATCTCCTCGGAGGGTCCTCTGCAGGGGAAAACCTTTGTCTTCACCGGAACGCTCTCCCGCTTTTCCCGGAAGGAAGCGGAGGAACTCGTCCGTCAAAAAGGCGGCAGGGTTGCCAATGCCGTCTCCCGAAAGGTGGATTACCTCGTTGTGGGGGAAAACCCCGGGGGGAAGCTTGAAGAAGCCCGTCAGAAGAACGTCCAGATCCTCACAGAGGAAGAGTTCTACGAAATGATGGGAGTGTGATCCTCAATGCATGCCAGGGTGTCATTTGAGGAAATCCGGAAAATTGCCCATCTTGCCAAGCTGTCCTTCTCGGAGGAGGAGTTTGCCCGCTTTTTCCAGGACATTAGTGACATTATTGCCCACTTTGAAAAACTGAACGAACTCCAGCTTGAGGGGGTTTCTCCGACTTCTCATATCTCCTGGAGCGAACCCCCCATGAATACCGATGAGCCTGTAGAATGGCAGGGGAGCGACCTCGTTCTGCAACATGCTCCCCGTGTGGAAGGAAGATATTTCATCGTCCCCAAGGTTGTGGAGAAAGAGGAGAAGCCATCATGAATCTTGAGGAGTTCCGGAATTTCACCATTCAGGATTACCACGCACTCTTTGCCCGGGGAGAGCTCTCTCCCTCTGCGTTGCTTGAGGCGTTCTTCCAGCGCATTGCGGAGGTGGACCCCCTCCTCCATGCCTTTCTTTTCGTGAATAGGGAAAACGCCCTTGAGCAGGCCCGAAGGTTGGAGAAGGAGTGGAAAGACAGGGACGTTTATCCTCCGCTCTGGGGGATTCCTGTGGCCGTCAAGGACAACATCTGTACCCTTGGCATACCCACAACCTGTGGGTCGAGAATTCTTGAGGGGTTCGTTCCTCCGTACAACGCCACCGTCATCGAGCGCCTTGAGAGGGCTGGAGCCATTGTCATCGGAAAGACCAATATGGATGAGTTCGCTATGGGATCGTCGACGGAAAACAGCGCTTTTGGTCCGACGAGAAATCCCTTTGATCTCAACCGGGTTCCTGGAGGGTCCAGTGGTGGATCTGCTGCAGCTGTGGCTGCTTTTGAGACCCCCGTGGCTTTAGGGTCTGACACCGGGGGTTCAGTGCGCCAGCCGGCGGCCTTCTGCGGCATCGTGGGGCTTCGCCCGACGTATGGACGGGTTTCCCGATACGGGCTTGTGAGTTTCGCCTCGTCCCTGGATCAGATTGGTCCGATGGCGCGAACCGTGGAGGATGCCATCGCCCTTTTTGAGGTGATAAGTGGCAAAGACGAGCGAGACTCCACCTGCGCCCCCTATCCTCCCTTTTCCCGGGAGGAGATCCCCCCGCAGGAGGACATACGGACGATGAGGATTGGCCTTCCCCGGGAGTACTTCTCCGAGGGGGTAGACCCCCGGATTGTGAAGGTCATTACCGCGGTGCTTCGGGAACTTGAGAAAGAAGGCCTGGAACTCGTTGAAGTCTCTCTACCCCACACAGATTACGCCCTGGAAGCGTACTATATCGTGGCTCCCTCTGAAGCGAGCTCAAACCTTGCCCGGTACGATGGTGTGCTCTACGGGGTGAGAAGAGGAGGGGACCAGGGGCTGCAGGACATGTATTTCCAGACGAGGAGTTTCGGTTTTGGCCCGGAGGTGAAACGGAGAATTCTCCTTGGGACGTACTCTCTGAGCTCGGGATATTACGACGCCTATTACCTGAAGGGCATGAAAGTGCGAACGCTGGTACGGCGGGATTTCGAAGAGGCCTTTGCAACCTGTCACCTCCTTGTGACTCCTGTTTCTCCGGTGTTTCCCTTTTTCCTTGGGGAGCGAACCGAAAATCCCTATGAGATGTACCTTGCCGATGTGTTCACCATTCCCTCGGCCATGGCTGGTGTGCCCTCCATTGCCGTGAACTGCGGGTACGAAGATGGTCTTCCGGTGGGCATGCAAATCATTGCCGGTCCTTTTCAGGAGGGGGTTCTCTTTGCTCTGGCACGTTTTGTTGAACGAATGCTCTCGCTCCCGCTTCCTTTCCCCAAAATTGGGCCGGAGAGGAGGTCCTGAGGATGGAAAATGTCTACGTGACCATCGGGCTTGAGGTTCACTGCCAGCTCCTGACCCGGGCAAAGATGTTCTGTCGCTGCAGTACTGACTACATTGGGAAAACCCCCAATACCCTGGTGTGCCCGGTTTGCATGGGGCTTCCCGGAGCACTTCCAGTGCTTAACAGAAGAGCCTTAGAGCTTGCGATAAAAACTGCCCTGGCACTGCAATGCGAGATCCTGCCAGAAGTGGTTTTCCACCGAAAGAACTACTTCTATCCCGACCTCCCCAAAGGGTACCAGATTTCCCAGTACGATTTCCCCATCGGGGTGCGGGGAGTATTAGAGTTCGCCCTTCAGGGGACAAAGAAGCGGGTTCGTATACGGAGAGTCCACGTGGAGGAGGATGCGGGGAAACTCATCCATGAGGGGCCGGAGCTTCGAGGGACGGTCTCGGGGGTCGATTTCAATCGGGCTGGCATCCCGCTTGTCGAGATTGTTACCGAGCCAGATCTCCACTCTCCCGAAGAGGCAAAAGAGTGCCTGGTGATGCTCAGGAACATCGTGCGGTACCTTGAGGTGAGCGACGGGAACATGGAGGAGGGGTCACTGCGCTGCGACGCCAACGTTTCTGTTTCCCTTTCTCCAGAGACACCGGGTGCCAAGGTGGAGATCAAGAACATGAACTCTTTTCGATCGGTCTTCCGGGCCCTGAGCTACGAAGTTGAGCGCCAGGCGGAGCTTCTTCGAGCGGGGAAAACCCTGGTTCAGGAAACTCGCCACTGGGATGAGGTGCGTCAGGTGACTGTTCCTTCCCGGGGGAAAGAGGAAGCAGAAGATTACCGGTATTTCCCCGACCCAGACCTTCTCCCTTTCCGCATTGCCCCAGCGATGCTTCAGGAAATACAGGCGACCATTCCTGAGTTACCTTTACAGAAGAAAGAACGATTCATGCGGGAGTACGAGCTCCCTGAGCCCGAGGCGTATATTCTCGTTCAGGACCGTGACCTTGCGGAGTTCTTTGAAGCATGTGTACGGGAGTTTCCTTCTCCCCGGGCAGTCTGCAACTTCATACTCACCGAGGTCCTGAAAAACCTCAACAGTCTCAATATTGGCATTCGGGAGAGCAAGGTCACCCCGTCAATGCTGGCAGAGCTTTTGAAGATGGTAGAGCGCAAGGAAATCGGCATTTCCCTGGCCAAGGGCATCTTTGAAGAGATGTTCAGGACGGGGATGGGTGCGAGGGACGTTATGCTTAAGAAGGGGATTTCGTTCCTCACCAGTGAGCGGGATCTTGAAAAGGTTGTTCGAGAGGTTATCGAAAAGAATCCCCAGAGTGTGGCTGATTACCTCCGGGGAAAGGAGAAGGCACTGCATTTTCTCATCGGGCAGGTTATGAGGGCCACAAGGGGGCAGGCCAACCCTGAAGTGGTGAAGAATTTGCTCCTCCGAGAGCTTTCAAGTGGTGAGTGACATGAAGTTTGCGCACCTCCACCTCCATACCGAGTACAGTCTCCTCGATGGCGTGATCCGCATCGATGAGCTTCTGGAACGTGTCGCTGCCTACGGGATGGAAGCTGTGGCCATCACCGACCACGGGGTCATGTATGGAGTTGTGGATTTCTATAAAAAGGCGAAGGAGAAAGGTATTCGGCCCATCATCGGTTGTGAGGTCTACGTTGCCCCCGGGAGCCGTTTTGAGAAGGTTGTGGTAAAGGGGAGCGAGCCGGCATACCACCTTGTGCTCCTTGCGGAGAATGAGGAGGGGTACCGGAACCTCATGGAACTCGTCACCCGAGCTTTCCTTGAGGGTTTCTACTACAAGCCCCGGGTGGATAAGGAGCTTTTGCGGGAGTATTCCCGTGGGCTCATTGCGCTTTCAGCCTGTCTTGCGGGAGAAATTCCCCGGCTGGTTCTTGCAGGGAACGTCGAGGAGGCCGAACGCTGTGCCCTGGAGTACCGGGACATTTTTGGCCCGGAGAATTTCTTCCTCGAGCTCCAGGAGAACAAGATTCCCGAACAGAGAATGGTCAATGAGGCTCTGATTGCCATCGCCCGGAAAACCGGCATTCCCCTTGTGGCTACCAACGACTGCCATTACCTCGACGCCAAGGATGCCTACATGCATGACGTTGTTTTGGCGATTCAGACGGCGACTTCTCTTGATGACCCCAAGAGGCTCCGCTTCCCGACCCAAGACTTCTACCTGAAATCGCCCCAGGAAATGATTGAGAGTTTTGCTTCCCTTCCCGAGGCCATCGAGAACACCTGGAATATTGCCGAACGCTGCCGTGTGGACATCGAACTCGGAAAGATTATTCTTCCTCGTTTTGACGTTCCTGAGGGTTTCGATGCCTTCTCGTACCTTGTGCATCTCTGTGAAGAAGGGCTCAGGTGGCGGTATGGAGATCCTCCTCCCGAGCGGGTCCGAAAACAACTTGAATACGAGCTCAAAGTGATTGAGAACATGGGGTATGCGACCTATTTCCTCATTGTGTGGGATTTCGTGCACTTTGCTCGGGAACGGGGCATCATGGTCGGACCGGGAAGGGGGTCGGCGGCAGGAAGCCTTGTCTCCTATGTCCTTGGCATCACCGATATCGACCCCCTGCAGTACGGCCTTCTCTTTGAGCGCTTTTTGAATCCTGAGCGGGTGAGCATGCCCGATATTGACATCGATTTTTGCTTTGAGCGAAGGGATGAGGTCATCAGGTACGTAACCGAAAAGTATGGCGCCACCAATGTTGCCCAGATCATCACCTTCGGACGGATGATGGCCCGCCAGGCTGTACGCGATGTGGGAAGGGCTCTGGGGTGGAGTTACAGTGACGTGGACAGAATCGCAAAGCTTATTCCCGGAGGACCGGGAGTCACCCTCGAGCGAGCAATGGAGTCCAATCCTCAACTGCGGAAACTCGCTGAGGAGAACAAAGAGGTCAGGACGCTTCTTGACCTTGCCCGGCGCATTGAGGGGATGTGTCGTCATGCTTCGGTCCACGCTGCCGGAGTGGTTATCGCCGATCGGCCGCTCACCTATTACGTTCCTCTGCAGAGGATGAACGAGGGAGAAATCGTCACACAGTTTGACATGGACGCCCTTCAGGAACTCGGTCTGCTCAAGATGGATTTCCTGGGTCTGAGGACGCTCACGGTTATTGAGCGAGCCCTGCGAATTATTAAAAATACCCGGGGCGAGGAGATCCGCCTTGACCGAATCCCTCTCGATGACCGCGCCACCTATGAGCTCCTTGCCCGGGGAGAAACCATTGGGGTGTTCCAGCTTGAGAGCGCAGGGATGCGGGAGCTTTTGAAGCGCCTGAAACCTGAACACATTGAGGACCTCATCGCCATTCTGGCCCTGTACCGCCCGGGCCCCTTGGGAAGTGGCATGATCGACGATTTCATCGACCGCAAGCAGGGAAGGGTCCCGGTAACGTACCCCCATCCCTCTCTGGAGCCCATTCTTCGGGAAACGTACGGTGTGATTGTGTACCAGGAACAGGTAATGAAGATTGCCAGTGAGTTCGCCGGGTTTACCCTTGGAGAGGCTGACATTCTCCGCCGGGCCATGGGGAAGAAGAAACCTGAGGTAATGAAGGAACAACGGGAAAAGTTTGTGAACGGTGCAGTACAGCGAGGTCACAGCCGGGAAAAGGCTGAAGAACTCTTCGACATTATTGAGTACTTCGCAGGGTATGGTTTCAATAAGTCCCACAGCGCAGCGTACGCTCTCGTGTCGTATCAGACAGCATACCTCAAGGCCCACTACCCCACCGAGTACCTCGCAGCCTGCCTCACGAGCGTGGCCAATGACAGCGACAAGGTGGCAAAATTCATTGCTGAATGCCGGCGCCTGGGCATTGATGTACTTCCTCCCGACATCAACGAGAGCTTAGCCAACTTCACGGTGGTGGGAGATCGGCGCATTCGCTTTGGTCTTGCGGCCATCAGGAATGTGGGTGAGAGTGCGGTGGAGGAAATTCTCCTGCGCCGGAGGGAGAGTCGATACCGGAACATTTTTGATTTCGTCGAGCGGGTCGACAGTCGCGTTGTCAACCGGCGGGTTCTTGAAAGTCTCATTAAAGCTGGAGCCTTTGGTGGGCTTCACCCGAATCGGGCACAGCTTTTGGCCTCTTTAGAGGACATCCTGTCCTATGGAGCAAGACGGCGGAAGAAAGGAGTACGACAACGCTCCCTCTTTGGAGAAGAAGTGACTTCCGAAGGAACGCCTCCTCTCCGGGAGGTTGCAGAGTTTTCTCGCCAGGAGCTCCTTCAGATGGAAAAGGAGATGCTTGGATTTTACGTGAGTGACCATCCTTTCCGGGAAGCGGTAGCGGGGTTGCAGCACCTGCCTTTCTTCCCTCTGGGGCATTTGCGGATGCTCAAGGAGGAAATGCGGGTGAAGGTTGTGGGCATGGTGGGCAACGTGCGGAAAATCATCACCAAAACAGGGGGGGACATGTACTTCGTGACCCTTGAGGACGAGACAGGGAGTATCGAGGTCATTTTCTTCCCCAACCTCTCTGAAGAGCTGAAGGGGCGGCTTGAGGGTGGAAGGGTGCTTGGGGTGGTAGGGAAACTCGATATCCTGGACAGTGGCGAGAACAAGATCGTCGCCGATGCCCTCTTTGACCCTGAGGAGTGGAATCGGAAACTGGCTAGAGCAGTCGTGATCGACCTTGAGGTGGAGAAGGATATCCTTCGAACCCTTTATGCCCTCCGGGATTGCCTCCGGAGGTTTCCCGGAAACTGTCCGGTTATGCTTCGCCTCCAGGGCGGTGAGGGTGAGTGGTGGATTGAGCTCGATAGCACCTTCTGGGTTTCCTGGAGTGACGAAGCTCGGGAGGCCATTCAGAATATTGTGGGTGAGGGTGTGGGAAGCTTGAGAACGCTTTAGGAGGGAAACCGTGAGGCAGGTTGCTGTTGTCCTTGTGTTTGTTGTAGTTGTCCTGGTTTCCTGCGGGGGTTTTGCTTTTGCCCAGACAAAAGAGGAGTACTACCGTACTGGGTACATTTACTTCTCCCAGAGAGACTATGCAAGGGCCTTGGAGGCCTACAGGAAGGCTTTAGAGATGGACCCTCAGTTTGTGGATGCCCGGTACTGGCTGGGAAAGACCCTCGAGCAGATGGGGCAGCTGCAGGAGGCGGTGAAGGAATGGCGTCTCGTGCTCCTTTCCTCCCCTCGCCATTGGGATGCCTTTCAGAAGTGGCGGGCCTACGCACCGTCCTTTGTCCAGGACGGAGCGGTAGTGGAGAAGTACAGAGCGCTTTTCTTAGAGGAGGAGAGCCCGGTGCTTTCCCGGGAGGAAGGCTGGTCCACCCTTGCCCCCTTAGCTCTGGTGCTTCTTGGGCGGAAGGACTTTTCCTCCCTCTACCTTGCTGCTTGGTGTTTCCGCTGGGCGAAAGAGCACCTGAGCCCCTTCTTTGCTCCCTATGAGGAACGGGCACTTCAGGGAGCGTTGGAGAACCTCACTCAGGATGACTGGATGCAAAACCCACGTCTTGTTTATCGTTTTCTCCAGGAGGTCACCCTCCGTTTTGGAGGAGCTGAAAAGTGGCAAGAGATGCTGAGGAAAGCCCTGAATCGAGCATTCGCGTACACCCTTGGCCTGCCTGAGGAGCAAGGAGCTGAGGGAGTGGAGCTGACGCTCCATGGTGGAGAGGTGGAGAAGCGAATCATTCGCAGCGGAGAGGTACAGGAGCCAACGGGGTTTTTCCTTAGGGAGTAACATGGTGCCGAAGGCGGGAGTCGAACCCGCACGGGGTGTGAACCCCGCTAGATTTTGAGTCTAGTGCGTCTGCCAGTTCCGCCACTTCGGCACTCCGTTGTAGATTATAGTGGAGCTTCGAGCTTTGTCAAGCAAGATGAAAGACCGAGAGCTGGTCATTGCAGTTGACGGGACTTCGCTAGCGTACCGGGCGTTTTATGCACTGCCGAAGCTCACCACGTCTTTGGGGCGACCAACGGGGGCGACCCTTGGGTTCTGCAATATGCTGATGAGGCTGCTTGAAGATTACTCGCCCCTCACCATTGTGGTAGCCTTTGACCATCCGAAGAAGACATTCCGCCACGCCCTTGAGGAGAAGTACAAGGTGTCCCGGAAGCCCATGCCTGACCTCCTCCGGCCCCAGCTTGAGGATATCAAAGAAATCCTTTCGTTTTTTGGTTTTCCTATCCTTGAAGTCCCGGGATTCGAGGGAGACGACCTCATCGGAAGCCTCAAGGAGTACCTCGGAGGACAATACCTTCTCTATGTGGTGACCTCTGACCTTGACCTTCTGCAGCTCCTTGACGAGCACACGGTGCTCCTCCAGCCGGTTCAGGGAGTTACCCGCCTGCGCCCCATAGGTCCCCGGGATGTGGAACGGGAGTTTGGCGTCACCCCTGCTCAGATTGTTGACTTTCTGGCTTTAAGCGGCGATGTGTCTGATGACATTCAAGGTGTGCGGGGTATTGGGGAGAAGAGGGCGGCACAGCTCTTGCAGAGGTTCACAAGCTGGGAAGGAATTCTCGCCCATATTGAGGAACTCCCTCCGTCTCTACGAGAGAGCCTCCTCAGGGCTCGAGAACAGGTAGAAATGAACCGGGTACTCGTGACCATTCGCAGGGATGTTCCCCTTGACTGCCGTGTGGAGCCCTGGAGTCCTGAGCGGGTGAACTGGCCGCGCCTTTTGCAGAAACTCGAAGAGCTCGAACTTCGAAAATTCCGGGAACGGATTGAGAAGAAGTGGCAGCATCCGTACCTTGTACTCCGCAGGGGGGAACTCTTTGTGACCAACGGGAAAGACCTGGAGAACCTCGCCGACATTCCCCCAGGACAGCCCCGGGGGTACCTTATTTCCTGTATTCAGCCAGATGCAGGGCATCTGAGGAAAGTCCTTGAAGCGCCGGAGGTTTTCTGGGGTCAGGTTCTCCTGTGGGTTGTCTATCCCTGCCTCTTTCCACCGCCTGAGCATTTGCGGCACCTTGAGGGGTTCGGGAAGGCCGTCTCCTTTGAAGAGCTTGGTATGCTTCTTGAAGAAGCCCGGAAGTGGGTGGCCTGTGAGGCGACGCTCTTTGAGGTCTACCGGGATGTCGAGGTCCCGCTTGTGCTCAAGTTTGCCCTTGGGGAGCTCTCTTTTGCGGCGGGTTTTCTTGACCTTCCTCTCTTTGCCCCTCCCTGTGCCTTCGTGGTGGAGGAGGTTGTTCCCCCGGAGGATCTGATGCAGAGGGTCCAGAAAGTTGGCGGGTACGTTGCGCTGCCGACGCTCTATGGATGGCGGTTTGTGGGGAGATGCGGGGAGTCTTGGGAAGAGCTTCTTGTTTCCTATGAGGAGATCTGCCGGGAGGAGGTTTTCCGCCTGCTGGCCTGGGTCCTGAGCGCAAGAGGTGCCCGGCATCTGTACAGGGCGGGGAAGCGGTTCTCTGCTGATATCCCCCTTTTCTCTGGGGATTTCAGGCAGTTTCTCAGTGTGTTTTCGGAGCGGTTTCTTAAGGGAAAGTGGCGGCTTGAGGTCGTGGAGCGAGGGAAAGGGGAGTGTGAACTTCTGGTCATAGGAGAGGGAGGATGAACGTGGAGGTCGTGCTCGTTGCTTCAGAAGCATATCCTTTTGCCAAAAGCGGTGGTTTGGGGGATGTAGTGGGAGCCCTGTTCAAATACCTCCCCCGCTTTGGGTTTCGGGTCAAGCTCTTCCTCCCCGGATACGCCCGGATGTTGCAGGATTTCCCCTTTGTCAGGCAGAGGGCTCTGGAGTTCCCCTTTGGAGAGACCATGGCCCGGGCAGAATTTCTTGAGTACAGGATAGATGACAGCCAATCCCTTTTCGCCGTGGCCTGTGAACGCTTTTTTGAGCGTGAGCGGATGTACGGGTATCCTGATGACCTCGAACGGTTCATCTTCTTCTCCCGGGCGGTGTTTGAGTACCTGGTGCGCTGGCAGGAAGAGGCCTTCCTCCTGCACTGTCATGACTGGCAGAGTGCTCTCCTCTGTGCCTACCTTGAGCGGTACTGGCCTCAGTATCGGCCCAGAGCCACAAAAGTCCTTTTCACCATTCACAATCTCGCCTACCAGGGCATTGGACGGGGGGAGCTCTTCCGGCTGGTCAACCTTCCCAACCACTTCTTCACCCATGAATACCTCGAGTTCTACGGTAACCTCAACCTCATGAAGGCGGGTCTCCTTTTCTCCCACGTCATCACCACTGTGAGCCCCACCTATGCCCGTGAAATCTGCTCTCCCGAGTTCGGGGAGGGTCTTGATGGTCTCCTCCGGGCTCTGTCTCATCGCAAGAAAATCGTGGGGATTGTCAACGGCATTGACACGGAAATCTTCCACCCCGGTCTTGACCCTTTCCTTGAGGAACACTACGGGAGGGAGAACCTCGAGGGAAAAAGAAAGAACAAACTCCGTTTCCTGGAAAGACACTTTGGCCCGGAGGCGAAGGCAACTCTTCCTGTCATCGCTTTTATTTCCCGCTTTGTGGAGCAGAAGGGAGTACGGCTTTTCCTGGAGCGTCCTGAGGAGTTTTTCTCCCTCCCGGCGTACTGGTTCTTCCTGGGTATGGGTGAAGCCTTCTACGAGCGAGCACTGAAAGACCTTGAACGACACTATCCCAGATTGCGGGTGATGGTGGTATTCGACGAAGGCCTTGCCCACCTTGCCTATGCTGCCGCAGACTTCCTGGTGCTGCCATCGCTTTTTGAGCCCTGTGGCATCAGCCAGATGATTGCCATGTGTTATGGTGCGCTCCCCATCGTCCGGGGAGTGGGTGGGCTCAGGGATACGGTTGTTGACTATCCGTTCAATCCCCGTCTCAGCACCGGATTCCAGTTTGGGGAATTCTCTGCCAACGAATTTCTCCGGACGGTCAGGAGGGCACTCCATGTGTACTTTGAGGACCAGGACCTCTTCCGCACCATGGTGGCCAATGCCATGGCGAGCGATTTCTCCTGGGAGCAAGCCATCAAGAGGTACATTGAGGTCTACAGAGAGTAAGGGACCGAGAATTCTCGGTATCGGGGGCGCGGTGGCCTCGGGGAAGAGTACGGTCGCCGCCCTTTTTGAAGAAAAGGGAATTCCTGTCATTCTCCTTGACGACCTTGCCCGGGAGCTCTCCCGGAAGGGGAAACCTCTCTGGAGGCTCATTGTTCTCGCCTTCGGACGCTTTTTTCTGGACGGGCAGGGGAACCTCGAAAGGCGGAAGCTTGCCCGGCTGGTTTTCCGGAGCTGGCCAATGCTCTTTTACCTTAATAACCTTGCCCATCCCCTGCTTTTCTGGGAAGTGCGGAGGCGCTGCCAAAGGCTCCGGGCAGATTTCGTCGTGGTTGAGGGAGCGGTGCTTTTTGAGGCGGGTCTGTGCCCTCTCCTTTCGGACCTTCTTTTTGTGGACGCCCCCTGGCACGTTCGCCGTGAACGGTTACAGAAAAAGGGGCTTCAGGAGAAAGAGATTGTGCTTCGCTTGAGCGCCCAGAGGTTTCTTCCTGCCCTCCGTCGAAGAGCCTCGAAGGTCCTCATCAACGACTCTTCCATAGAGCTTTTGGAACACAGGGTTTTCTTCCTCTTCCCAGACTGGTTCTCCAGGAAATAGGAAAGGGGAATTCGGGTTTTCTATGGAAATGAGGGGTTATGAAGAAGGGCACTTTCCGTCTTGTGGCACCATACAGTCCCTGTGGTGATCAGCCTCAGGCCATTGAGCGGCTGGTTGAAGGGTTATTCCGGGGGTACCGGTACCAGACCCTTATTGGAGTGACCGGGTCGGGAAAAACCTTCACCATGGCCAACGTCATTGCCCGGTACAACCGGCCAACCCTGATTATCTCCCACAACAAGACCCTGGCTGCTCAGCTATATAGCGAGATGCGGGCGTTTTTCCCCGAGAACGCCGTAGAGTATTTCGTGAGCTACTACGATTACTACCAGCCTGAGGCCTACGTTCCTGAGTACGACCTCTACATCGAAAAGGACGCCTCGATTAACGAGTACATCGACCGGTTGCGTCTTCGGGCAACAAGCGCTCTGATGGAACGCAACGACGTCATCATTGTGGCCTCCGTTTCGTGCATCTATGGCATTGGTTCCCCAAAGGAGTACGCCCGCCGGGTTTTCCGCGTCCGGGTGGGGGACGTCTGCAAGAGGAAGGACTTTGCCCACCGTCTTGTGGACCTTCTCTACGAGCGGAATGAAGTGGAATTTGCGCCGGGGGTATTTCGCATGAAGGGTGATACCGTTGAGGTCTACCCGGCTTATAGCGAAGAGGTCTTTCGTTTCGAGTTCTTTGGAGATATGGTGGAGAGCATTAAGGTCCTCCACCCTGTGAGCGGCAAGGTTCTCAAAAAGCTTGACGAGGTCTTCATCTATCCCGCCCGGCATTACCTTGCGGACCAGGAGATTTTTGAGCGGGCGCTTCTTGGGATTGAGGAGGAACTTCAGGAGCGAGTGACCTATTTCCTCTCCCAGGGAAGACTCGTTGAAGCGGAACGCCTGGAGCGGCGGACACGGTACGACCTCGAGCTGCTCCGGGAGACAGGATACTGTCCAGGAATTGAAAATTACTCCCGGTATCTTGATGGTCGCCAGCCTGGGGAACCACCCTATACCTTACTCGATTACTTTCCGGAGGACTTTCTCCTTTTCATCGATGAATCCCACGCGACGATTCCCCAGCTTCGGGGGATGCACGAAGGAGATCGTTCAAGGAAGGAGAGCCTTGTGGAATTCGGCTTTCGCCTCCCTTCCTGTTTCGATAACCGGCCTTTGAGGTTTGAAGAGTTCGAGAAGAAGATTTCCCGGTGTATTTTCGTCTCGGCGACACCGGGGGAATTCGAATTGAACGTGAGCTCCCAGGTGGTGGAGCAACTTATCCGGCCCACCGGCCTTCTGGATCCGGAAGTTGAGGTGCGTCCCGCCAGGGGTCAGGTCGAGGACCTCGTGGGGGAGATTCGAAAGGTGGTGCAGAAGAACCAGAGGGTTCTCGTCACCACGCTTACCAAAAAGAGCGCCGAAGACCTCTGCGAGTTCCTGTACAGCCTGGGTATTCGGGTGAGATACCTGCACTCAGAGATTGATACCCTGGAACGGGCCCGGATTATCCGGGATCTTCGAGCGGGGAAATTCGACGTCCTTGTGGGGGTCAACCTCCTCAGGGAGGGCCTAGACCTCCCGGAAGTAGCCCTTGTGGCGATTCTTGATGCCGACAAAGAGGGGTTTTTGCGGTCTGAGGTGGCGCTCATCCAGACAATTGGGAGGGCGGCGCGCAACGCTGAAGGACGGGCTATCCTTTACGCTGACACTATGACCCGTTCCCTGGAACGGGCTCTGGCAGAGACAAAACGGCGGAGGGCTATTCAGGAGGCGTATAATAGAGAACACGGGATTGTGCCGCAGACCATCACAAAGGAAGTCCGGACCCTTATTCCCGAAGAGGCCGGCCTCTCTAAGGAGGCAGAGGAAGCCTGTCTTCTTGTGGAGGAGCTCGAGGAGAGCGAGGAGAACCTTGAGCGACTCATTGATCGGCTGACCCGGGAGATGAAGGAAGCAGCCAGACGCCTGGAGTTTGAGAAGGCTGCTCTCCTGCGGGATGAGATTTTCCGCTTGCGTTCCTTGCAAGAGAAGCGGGCACTGCACCGGGGCGAGAACGATGCAGGACGGTAAGATTGTCATTCGCGGGGCACGAGAACACAACCTGAAAAACGTGGACCTTGAGATTCCCCGGAACCGGTTCGTGGTCATTACTGGTCTCAGCGGTTCAGGGAAATCCTCTCTTGCTTTTGACACCATTTACGCCGAGGGACAGAGGAGGTATCTTGAATCCCTTTCTTCTTACGCCAGGCAGTTCCTGGAGCGAATGGAGAAGCCCGATGTAGACTCCATCGAAGGGCTCTCCCCGGCAATTGCCATCAATCAGAAGGTTTCATCCCATAACCCCCGTTCTACTGTGGGGACGGTCACGGAAATTTACGACTACATGAGGGTGCTTTTCGCCCGGTGCGGCAGGGTTTTCTGTCCCCAGTGTGGGAAGCCCATTGCTCGCCAGACAGTGCAGCAGATTACCGACGAAATCCTCTCCCTTCCCCAGGGGTCCAGGGTCCTCATCATGGCTCCTCTGGTACGGGGAAGGAAGGGAGAATACCGCAAGCTCCTTGCCGACCTTTTCAAAAACGGATTCGCCCGGGTTCGCATCAATGGGGAAATCTTTGACCTGGAGGAGTGGGAGAGCATAGAGCTTGACCGGAACAAAAAACACGACATCGACCTCATCGTTGACCGGATCATCATTGAAGAGGATATTGAACGCCGGGTGAGCGATTCCGTGGAAATTGCCCTTCGCTACGGGAAGGGTGTGCTCAAGGTTGGGATATGGGAGGAAGGGGCGGTAAAGGAGCTCCTTTTCAGCGAACGTTTCGCCTGCGTGGACTGTGGAGTGAATTTCCCGGAGATTACTCCCCGGATGTTCTCCTTCAACAACCCCTACGGCGCCTGTCCTCGCTGCAGTGGTCTGGGGTTTCTTGCCTTTGTGGATCCGGACCTTGTGGTGCCCGATTATTCGAAAAGCATCGACGAGGGAGCCATTGTTCCCTGGGACCATCTGGATCCCGAGAGCTACTGGGGAGCGCGGATTCGTCGGGCTTTCGCTGCACGGGGCATCCCGACCAACCGGCCATTCCGGGATCTCACCGAAGAGGAGCGGAATTTCATCCTCTACGGTGATGGCGTTTTCGAGGGCATCATCCCCATTCTTGAGCGAAAGCTTGCCAGCGCCCAGGACTGGTGGGAGCAGGAAGAGATTGCCCCGTTCCTCTCAACCAGGGTGTGTCCTGAGTGTCAGGGAGACCGCCTCCGAAAAGAAAGCCTTTCGGTGAAGATTCAGGGGTTCTCCATTGGAGACCTTTCCCGCCTGACCATTGGGGAACTTCTTGAGTTTTTCGAGAACCTTAGCTTCTCCGGGAATGAGGCGGTCATCGCAGAACCGGTGCTGCGGGAAATCCGTTCTCGCCTGGGTTTTCTGAAGGAAGTTGGTCTTGAGTATCTGACGCTCAATCGCTCTGCTGCTACCCTCTCTGGCGGAGAAGCACAGCGAATACGCCTGGCAACACAGATTGGTTCCGGTCTTGTGGGGGTTCTCTACGTCCTCGATGAGCCCACTATCGGTCTCCATCCCCGGGACAATCAGAAGCTCATCGCTATTTTGAAGAAGCTTCGGGACCTTGGGAACACAGTAATCGTGGTGGAACACGATGCCGAAACCATCAGGAACGCAGACTTTGTGGTGGATATTGGTCCTGGAGCGGGGGAAAAAGGTGGAAGAGTTGTGGCCTCGGGTTCACCCCAGGAAATCATGGAAAATCCTGAGAGTCTTACTGGACTCTATCTCAGCGGTCGAAGGTGCATCCCCGTGCCTGCCAGAAGAAAGCCTCCAGGAGATGAATGGCTTGTGGTGCGAGGTGCCCGGGCAAACAACCTCAAGAACATCACGGTAAGAATTCCCCTCGGGCTTCTTGTGGGCATCACAGGGGTTTCCGGTTCGGGGAAGAGCACGCTCCTTTACGACATCCTGTACCGGGGACTTTCTCGAATCCTCCACGGGTCCAGAGAGGTTGCTGGAGACCACGATGCCATTGAAGGTGTGGAGTACATCGATAAGGTCATCGTGATCGACCAGTCCTCGATTGGGCGAACCCCTCGCTCAAATCCTGCTACCTATACCGGAGTTTTCACCGATATCCGGGCGCTTTTTGCCCAGCTTCCGGAATCCAGAGCCCGGGGGTACAAACCGGGACGGTTCAGCTTTAACCTCAAGGGTGGGCGATGTGAAGCCTGTCAGGGGAATGGTGTCATCAAAATCGAGATGCATTTTCTCCCGGATGTCTTTGTGACCTGCGAGCAGTGCCAGGGGAAACGTTACGGCAGGGAGACGCTCGACATCAAGTACAAAGGGAAGAACATCGCCGATGTTCTGGACATGAGTGTTGACGAGGCTATAGGGTTCTTTGAACACATCCCCACCATCCGGCGCAAACTCGAGGTGCTCCAGCGGGTTGGTCTGGGATACATCAAACTCGGGCAGCCAGCCACAACCCTCTCCGGTGGGGAGGCACAGCGGGTAAAGCTCGCACGGGAACTCGGGAAGGTGGCAACGGGAAGAACCCTGTATCTTCTTGATGAACCGACCACGGGGCTACACTTTGCCGATGTTGAGAAGCTCCTCTCGGTGCTGCTTGAACTTCGGGACCGAGGGAATACCGTGCTCATCATTGAGCATAACCTCGATGTCATCAAATCGTGTGACTACCTGATTGACCTGGGTCCTGAGGGGGGAGAAAAGGGTGGCTACATCGTTGCTCAGGGAACTCCAGAAGAAGTCGCCCAGGTTCCCTCCTCCTATACAGGCCAGTTCCTGAGAGAGGTGCTGCAGGCTGACCGAAAGAAAGAACTATGTCCCCTTTGAGGTGAAACGGGAGGACCTTGACTGCCTCCCTGCGGAATGCGGGGTATACGTCCTGAAGGACAATAGAGGTCAGGTCCTTTATGTCGGGAAGGCCGTGAACATCCTCAAGAGGGTGAAGTCCCATTTCTACCGGGCTTCTTCTCCTCTCAAAGAGGGAATGCTTGAAGCTGTTGCGTCGGTGCAGTACTTTGTGACGGGGAACGAACACGAAGCGCTCCTCCTTGAGGAAGACCTGATCAAACGTTTCCGTCCTCCCTACAACCTCCGTTTACGGGATGACAAGAGTTACCCTTATATCCTTTTCGAGACAAAAGGGGATTTCCCTGCGGTTCGTTTTGCCCGGAGAAAAACCGGGGGTGAGGGGGTGTACTTTGGACCCTTCACGGATTCCCGAAAAACCCGAGAGGGCCTGAAGCTCCTCCGATCGATTTTTCGTCTGCGGGGATGTACCATTCCTGAGTCTTCTTTCCCTCTCCGTCGGCCCTGTATCGATTTTGAGCTTGGCCTCTGTGGAGCTCCCTGTATGGGTCGCATGAGCCGGGCAGAGTACCAGGAGAACTTCAGGAAGGCCATGGATTTCCTCAATGGAAAATACGAGGAGATTGCCCGGTGGATCGAGGACGAGATGTGGAAAGCCGCAGATGCTCTGGATTTTGAGCGGGCCATCTACTACCGGGAAAAGCTTGAGGCCCTCCAGAAGGTTGCAACGCGATACCGCCTGGTCCTCTCGCAGCCTGAAGACATTGACTTTGTGGAGGTTGTCTGTGACGAAGGGGTCGCGCTTTTTGTGGTGCTTCGTGTTCGCCAGGGAAGGCTCATCGGGAGCGAGAGCTTTGTTGCCTCGTCTTCGGGATGGCAAAGTAAGGAAGCGCTCCTTCGGGAGTTCCTGGAACAGATATATCTCCACGCTTTCCACTTTCCCAGGAGGGTATGCGTAACGGTGGAACACCCAGAGGTTCTCCAGGAACTCAGCGAGTTCTTCCCCTTTACGGTTACCCCTCCCTGCAGTGGTGAGGAAGAGGAAATGATGCTTCTGGCTCTGGAGAACGCCCAAAGGAGCCTTGAGGCGGAGGTGCTCAGACGCAAGAAACGTGAGCGAGCGTCAACCGAGCTCCTTCGGGGTCTTCAGGACCTCCTTGGACTTCCCTCTTTCCCCCGCCTTGTGGAAGGTGTGGATATCTCCACCTTTCAGGGTGAAGAGGCTGTAGGAGTAGTGGTGGCCTTCCTTGATGGGGTTCCATACCCCAAAAGGTACCGAAAGTTCATCGTGAGGAGTGAGGGCCATCCCGACGACTTCGGCATGATGCGGGAGGTCCTTGTCCGGCATTTTCGGAGCTTGCAGTCAGGAGGAAGGGACTTTCCGGACCTTTTGCTTCTTGATGGGGGACGGGGGCAGCTCAACGTGGCGCTTGGGGTATTCCGGGAACTTGGCGTTTCCTGTCCGGTGCTTGCTTTGGCCAAGGAGTTTGAGGAGATTTACCTTCCCGAGAGAACTCCACCCCTTGTGCTTCCTCCTCACTCCGAGGTTCTGCAGTTCCTGCAACGGGTGAGAAACGAAGCACACCGTTTTGCCGTGACCTTCCACCGGGTGCGGAGGAACAGGAAGTCCTTTGGTTCACTCCTTGAGGAGGTGGAAGGTATTGGGCCAAAGCGGCGGGAGAAGATTCTTGCCGCCTTTGAGGATTTGCGATCACTCTGTGAAGCGGACCCTGAGGAGGTGGGCAGGCGCCTGAGGATCCCCCGGGAGGTTATTGCCCGTCTCAAAGAGCGGCTTCAAGAGGTCTACCAGCATGGACTTTCGGGCTCTTCTTCAGGATGAGCTCTGTGCCCTTTTCCCTTCCGAGAGAGAACGGCGAAGGGCGGAATTTGCCGGTCTTTTGCGGAGCGGTGTGATCCGCAAGGGAGAAGAAGGGCTTTTCCTTCGCCTCTCACACCCCTCTCTTGCTCCCCTGAAGAAGTGTCTGGTCCTCAAGAGGGAATTCTCCCCTCTTGCACCTTATGAGCTTGGACGTTCCAAGGAACGGGGTATTCACTCAGGACTTTTCTACCACCTGGAAATCGGCGTTTCCGAAGCAGTCCTTGCGGATTTCGGGTTCTACGATGTCTCCGTCCTTGCTGATTTCCTCAAGGAAGAGGTTGCCGCAGATTTTATCCGGGGGGTTTTTGAGCTCCGGGGATACGTGGGAGACCCTCTGCGGAGCTACCAGCTCGAGGTTCGATTCTCCTCAAAGGCGTGGGCGCTCCTTGTCCAGGAAACCCTCAAAGCTCAGGGGATACCCTTTCGTTGCCGCCAGGTCAAGAGCGAATGGCATCTCTACACCAAAAACGCGGAGGTTATTGGTCTTTTCCTGGGGTACCTTGGGGCCTTCCGGAGTCGCCTGGAACTCGAACGCTTTCGTGTGGAGAAAGAGACAGTCAATGACCTCACCCGCTGGGTGAATTACACTACCTCAAACCTTGAGCGGACCATCCAGTCTTCACTGCGTCAGCGGGAGAAAATTCGGAACCTCCCTCTGGAATTGCTTTCGCCGAAGCTCAGAGAGATTGCGCTTTTGCGAATCCGTTACCCCTATGCCTCACTTCGGGAGCTTGGGAGTTACTGTTCGCCTCCCATTTCCAAGAGCGAGGTGTACCGTCGGCTGAAAGCTCTGGAGAAAGAAGCAGAAAGGTTCCAGGAGAAATCCACATGACCTGAAGAGTGGATAGGTTCACAGAGACCTGCGGCGGGGAGACAAAAAGGGAGAGAGCCCTGTATCCTGACTCAGTGTCGAAAACCCTAAAAGAGGAAAGGTCCTGCACCTGTATAAGGGGAGCACAAAGGGAACAAGGATGCTTCAGGCATATTCTGGAGATCCTCTGCCTTTTGAGCTTCCCCACAAGGGATGCCATTGCTAAGCTTGCTCAAGTCCATGGACTCTCGAAGAAGGGAGAATCCTTGAAGTCCTCGACTTTGCTCAGCCCCTCCTCTTAGCCGTCACCTGCGAAAGATTGAATAGCCCGAAGCCTCCTTTCGGTGGAAGAAAAAGCAGAACCCCAGAAACCTCCAAGG
>Ga0072500_148794_pt1 | contig 47896 bp, 51 predicted proteins | sample GBScelen77Swater_FD_63803 | JGI IMG/M metagenome (GOLD analysis project Ga0072500, IMG submission 63803) | Hot spring microbial communities from Great Boiling Spring, Nevada - cellulolytic enrichment S 77C v2 (version 2) | ecosystem: Environmental > Aquatic > Thermal springs > Hot (42-90C) ...
CCAGCTTCGGCTTTGGCTTTTTCAGGATTTCCCCGATTTAAAATAGGCTCTCATATCCGGAGTTTTTCCCCATCGTGGAATCCTTTTTGGCTAACACCGATAAACACTTACCGCCAGAACTTAAAAACAGATTTCTGCCACCATTATACCTCAAGCCCTACACTTGCGAGCAGTTCAAGGAAGTGGCTGTTAACATGTTCGAGCTGTTTAAGAAGTATGGCTGAGAATATGGCAGACGTGCAAAACAAGGAAGAATTAAATATTGGAATTACGCTGTGGTGAGTATGCGCATTGTGAAAAAAGGTGATAGTTTTGAGATATTCGTAAGGGAGGAGCAGCCTTATTTTGAAGATTACGCCCTGAGCTGCAAGTTAGGGCTCTCGCCGCTATACTCGAAAAATCGCGAGCTGGTTAAATTCGGGGTTTGGCGCGGATCTGAAGACTATGAAGAAATCATCCCCGAGATCATGCCCTTCAGAAAATACGTGCTCACCTTTGGCAAGGAATACACAACGCCGAAGATCTGCATCGATGATTTCAACGAGATCAGTCTCTGGAGTTACTTCGAATTTCCACAATTGATGATAGTGGAAAAGATGGATGAGTCTGGATTCGATTACTATGAAAGACGGAATATCAGGGAGATTTTTCTCAGGGAATGGCTCGAAGAGCACTGGTTTATAGATTTCGAAAGGAAACTAATCGAGAGCTACTACTTCAACAGAAAGCTTTACTTCTTCTTCTCTGACGAGAGCTACTACATTGAGTCCTTTGAAGAATTTCTTAAGACTTTCTCAGAGTACCTCGAGCTGCTAAAAGGCAAAACTCCAGAAATCAGGAAGTCGGAAGAAGACCACGCCTTTGTGAGTTGCGAAAGAGAAGAATACCTTCTACTTTACCGAGAATACGACGAGAATATGACCCGTGAGGATAAATTTTCAAAGGAAAGGATTACCAATTTGCTTGGAAAATGCAAAAAACCGATAAACATCATTTTGGAAGACTACGAAGTGAATGATGCCCTTGAAAAGGATGCGATCGATTGGATCCTCGAAAGGAAGTTTAATTTGAAGACCTTTGACGAGTTCATGGTAGAATACATGCTCAGAGATTGGGATGAAAACGATGAAATCGCTTCTTCAGATCCGGAGTGGGTAAAGGAGATAATCGAGTCCATTTTTTATTGATCAAATCTCAAAAAGCATTTGGGATGGGTACCGAGGATATGACTTGCAACCCTGCATCGATATTCTGCGGCTCAGCAGCATGGCAACTCATGATGAGAGCAGCCTATAATTTAACCTAACCCCAAAACACCACACGATCCCCGGCAAATTTGTTTTCATCCCCCCATCCAACCTTGTGTCCTCCTCTGCATTCAGCAAAATATCTCAATTGTGGATTCATACTAACCTTTAGGACAACCGAAAACTTTAATAGCATTTAGGTATACCTAAGAAACGATGCCAGTGGTACCGCTATCAGCCCTCAGAGAAGGACAGGAAGGCACAGTTGTTACGATTGATGGAGGCAGAGGATGTACAGCGAGACTCATGTCAATGGGAATAGTTCCGGGTAAGAAGATCAAGATTGCTGGACGGAGAGGTGGGGCAGTTCTTGTTTCCGTTAATGGCACAAAATTCGTCATTGGAAGAGGTCTGGCTATGAAGGTGATAGTGGATGCCGGGGAGCAGGGCTGAAGACTACATAGAGGCAATCCACACCCTCAGCATGGGGAAGGGTTTTGCAAAGGTTATGGAAATATCCGAGTTGCTGAATGTAAAACCCGCAACAGTTTCAGAGATGCTCGAAAAGCTCTCCAAAATGGGTTACGTTGAGTACAGGAAAAGGTCTCATGTAAAGCTTACAGAAAAAGGAATAAGAAAAGCCATGAGGCTGATAGAAAAAAGGAACATTTTAACAAAGTTCCTAAAAACTTTGGGAGTTTCTGAAGATGTGGCAGAAAGGGATGCCTGTGCACTGGAGCATGTTCTGCATCCCGAAACTCTCAGACAGCTCAGAAATTTTGTAAGGTTTGTTGAGTCAAGCCCTGCAGTAAATCCGAGATGGCTGGAACATTTCAGGGAGTTCTGCAGAACTGGAAAACATCCGTGCAGCCAGAGGTGATTTTTTGAAGGTTGCCATGGTTGGTAATCCAAACGTTGGTAAAACGAGTTTGCTGAATGCTCTAACGGGTGGGGACTTCTCAGTTGGTAACTTTCCCGGGGTGACAGTGGAGAAAAAGGAAGGAAAAGGTTTGATAAATGGTAGGACAGTAACTTTTGTTGATCTGCCCGGAATTTACAGCCTTCAAGCGGAGAGCATTGACGAAAAGGTTGCAAGGGATTATTTGGAGAAGGAAAAACCGGATTTAATTCTCAACGTGGTAAATGCGCTCAACCTCGAAAGAAACCTCTACCTCACGTTACAGCTGACAAAATTCGGCATACCCATGATTATCGTTCTGAACATGATTGATGAGGCGGAAAAAAACGGAATCAGGATTGATGAAAAGAAGCTTAGCGAAATTACAGGTGTCCCGGTCGTCAAGACCTCTGCAGTTAAGGGTGTGGGCGTGGAGGAGCTCAAAAGGGAAATTCTGAGAGGAGGGGGTATTCCCAGAACTTTCCTCGGTGACCTTCAGGAGATCATCAGAATTGCAGAAAGGATCGCCAAGAATGTCACGGTGGTTGAAAAGTTTGAAAAAACGGAAATTGAGGGGGCTCTGGATGAGGTTTTTATGGACAGACACCTTGGAATTCCCATATTTCTTTCCTTCATGTGGATGATGTTTACGTTTACTTACTCCGTAGCCCAGCCACTTCAAGAATTTCTCGAGTCTGGATTTGATTTTTTGGCTTCCTACATTTCCGGTTTTGATGGCTGGTTTTTTTCAATGCTCGGAGATGGTGTTATTGCTGGAGTTGGGAACGTTCTGTCCTTCGTGCCAAATATTGCCTTTCTGTTCCTTTTCCTTTCCATCCTCGAGCTCAGCGGTTATATACCCAGAGCAGTTTTTCTTGTTGACGGTTTTATGTCCAGATTCGGCTTGCACGGGAGATCAGTAATCCCCCTGATCATGGGGTTCGGCTGCAATGTACCTGCAATTCTTGCAACGAGGAGTATTGAGGACGAAAAAGTTAGAATCGCCACAGCTTTGATCAATCCGTTCATGTCCTGCTCCGCAAGACTTCCAATTTACGTACTTTTTGCCGGGTTGTTTTTCCCGAAGAACGGTAGCGTTGTGATCATGGCGCTTTATGTTATAGGTGTTCTCATAGCCCTAATTTCTGCCTTTATTATGAGAAACACCCTGCTCAGGGGAGAGAGCGAATTTATCATGGAACTACCGCCTTACATGATTCCCAATCCAAAAGAACTCTGGCTTATGACCTGGTCAAGGACGAAACACTTCATCCAGAAGGCAGGAACGGTGATTCTGGTTATGTCAATCGTAGTGTGGTACATCACAACCTATCCGGGAGGAAGTATTGAGGAAAGTTACGCCGCAATGCTCGGCAAGGCTATTCAGCCACTTTTCCATCCAATGGGCTGGAGCTGGGAGCTTGTTCTGGCATTGATATCAGGATTTGTGGCAAAAGAGGTTGTGGTGGCAACGATTGGAGTGTTGAACATCGATATTACAGCAATCATGGCTCCGCATCAGGCATTTGCATACATGCTTTTCACACTCCTCTACATGCCCTGCCTTGCAACGATAGCTGCAATAAGGGCTGAGATAGGAACGAGATGGGCTGTGTTTGCTGTAGTATTCAGCTTCTCGGTTGCATATGCTGTAGCCTTAATTGCAACTGAGGTGGGAATATGGTTCTGGCAGTAGCTTTTATTGCTTGTTTCTCTCTCCTCACAATTCTTGAGATTCTATCATCTCTGAACCTGTTTGGTTTTGAGGGAGGAATGATTGTTAATTCGTTTGTACTTGGAACAATCACTGCAACTTTTCTGAAAGGTCTGATTGTAAAGAAAAATTCATACATTCTCGTGGCATCTTTGATTGCATTGGCTTTCTCAGCTCTTACAATTATGGTTTACCTTGCTTCAGAAAGCTTCAGCTACGGAATTTTCGGATTTATTACAGCTCCATACGTTGTCAGAGAGTTAAAAAATAAAAAAAAGGTCTAAATTACCTTCCGAGTTTTTCTTTAAGCTCTTCAATTCTCTTTTTGATATCCTCAAGCTCAGCTTCTAAATCTTTTTTCATGGCTTCGAGCATCTCGAGCTCATCTTCAGGTCTGAAGGCAGGTGGATAACCGTAGCCCCACCAGCCCCATCTCATCCATCCTGGAAGGCCAGTGGCTTTAAAGCAGCAAATTTTTTGAGTTAAGAACAAAAATTATATAAAAAATAAAATTTTTAAAAAAATTCAGACACAGCAGGGAATCTGGAGAATTCCTGCCTCAAGAACGACGTATCTGAGCAGTGCCCCTCCTATCAGCACGAAGATCGCTGAAATTGCAGTTACTGCCGTCACTCCCTGTCTTTTCACTTCATAGCCGAAAATTAGCATTATTGGGATAGCCAAACCAATCAGCAGAACTCCTCCAACAAAGTATGGTGCAAGCCAGCCGAACAGAATCGTGTTCACGGACTCTGCCGCCGCAACAGGTCCGTAGCTTCTTATTAGCAGAAATATTGAGATTACTATAAGCTCGAAAATCATTGTAAAACCGTCTGTTTTTGCCATTACATGAATTTCGTGTGCTTCTCTGTCGAGGAATAGCATCATTAAAATCAGCGAGGCGAGACCGGTTGAAAACGCTGAAATCATGAATATCACTGGCAAAGCAGGAGCGTTCCAGAATGGAATGTTGAAAACTATCCCGATGAGAATTCCTGTATAAGCTGATACACCTATTCCCGTTATGAAGCCAAGCCAGCCAAATGTTCTGATCACAGTTTCATTTTTTGCCCATGGCAACCATCTGAACCAGCGGAGCATTGGTGCAACGAATAGGGCTGTGAAGATCATGAAAGCTAAGAGCAGTATTGAACCTATTGCAATCCAGGATGAAAGGTTCAGTTTAGGACTGAGAAGGACGAGGTAGAATCTCTCCGGATGTCCGAGATCCAGGATGAGGAATATCGTGCCGATCAGCACCGCTATGAGTCCGAGAATGGAACCTCCCACTACAAGCGACCCGTTCCCTTTCCGTCTCCAGAAGTAAAAACTTGTGCAGAATGCCATTGCTCCCAGACCGCCGAGGAAGAGGTATAGGGCAATCAGCATCCCCCACCAGGGCTGCTGGAGTAGATAATAATGCTGTGGTTCCAGCACGAGCATACTATCACCCCGGTCTTATATAAAACACCTTGGGCCTGGTACCGTACTCAGCACCCATCGGAATTGCTCTGTTCTCCGCAACCAGCTTTGCCACTTCACTTCCTGGATTATCGAGATCACCGAAAATTCGGGCATTTGCCGGGCATGTTTCTACACATGCAGGAAGCTTTCCATCCTTAACCCTGTGCTCGCAGAACGTGCACTTGTCGGGAGTGCGTCTTTCAGGATGGATGTATCTTGCCAAATATGGACAGGCAACCATGCAGTACTTGCATCCTATGCAGATCTCGTAATCTATCAGCACTATCCCGTCCTTGTTTACAAAACTCGCACCGGTTGGACATACAGTGACGCATGAAGGATGTTCGCAGTGCTGGCATATTCTGTGCATGTATATCGTGGAGACGTTCGGGAACCTGCCTGTAACAATCCTGTGAACCTGAGTTCTCAGACCCTTCTCGTACGGTACGTTGTTCTCCTCAACACATGCTGCAATACATGCTTCACAGCCAAGACACTTTTCCAAATCAATTACCATGCCATATCGAGCCATTTTTACCACCTCAATTTCAGGCTTTGCTTATCCTGACAATCGTCTCCTGGCTCATGCTTCCACCACTCAGCCTGTCGAACTGCAGTGGAATCAGTCTCACCATCGTCATTCCCCTCTGCGGGACACTGGTGAGTTTCTTGCTTTCATGCCCAAAACCCGATACTGTGAATATCGTGTCCTTTCTGACAAGCTCGTTGACAAAGGCTATTGCTTCGGTTTTATCGCCGGTGTAAATGGATTCAACAATAACTCTGTCACCGTTTCTAATTCCAAGCTCTGCTGCTCTTTCACTGTTTATCCAGATACCTTTGTAGTAAAGCTCAGAATCGTTTATCAGCTTGGCCAGCAGCGGGTTGCTGGAGGTTGATGAGTGTGTTGTGAATGGGCTGCGGCTGTAAACCATGTAGAACTCATTTCTGCCAAGCTCTCTCTCGCTGATTTTGGGTGGAACCCATTTAATCAAGGCGTCCCAGTAAGGATCCTGAACTTTCGAGGCAAGATTTGCAAGCATGAAGCTGAAAATTTCAACTTTCCCTGTTGGAGTTGGCAGTGGCTGCCTGTATGGCATGTTGTAAACAAGCTTTTCACGCCCGGCTTTTACCACGTAACCTTTTGATAGCAGCTCGTTGTAGTTCACACCTTTTGCCTCAGCCTGAGCTCTTCTTATCCCCGCAACACCCTCTGCTTGGTAGTAGCTCTTCAGCTTCTCCGCATCAACCCCAAGTCCCTTGCTGAGGGCTTTGAAAAACGTGTCCTCTGTCCCCAATCTTGTGGAGATCTCCACCATCATCTCAATTGCATGTTTGGTGTCGTAGAGAGGTTCTATTGCCTTCACTCTCGTGCGGAATCCAAATGCCGGAGCGTAGGCTATTGGAAAGAGCGGATCATCCTTTTCAATGTAGGTTGACTCGGGAAGAACCACATCTGCATAGTACAGGTGATCCTGCGGGAGAATGTCAACTGCAACCATGAAGTCGAGCTTCTTCAGAGCTTCCTCCCATTTCCTCCTCTCCGGCATGTTCATGAGAAGGTTGTGGCCAATAACGAAAAGCATCTTTATGGGATACGGATCCTCGTTGACAATGGCATCGTAAAACGCCTGCACTGTATGGCCAAGGAAGGCTGTTGCTATACCTCTTTTTTCAGCCCACATTCTGAGGACGCTTTGCGGTGGTGCCTCGCTGGATGCAGCTTTTGCCGAGACAAACTGTGCGAGGCCTGTGAAAAGTAACCCTCCATCGCTGTTAACCGAACCAACTAAGGAGTTAAGAATTGCTGCCGCCCTCCATGTGAGGAGGCTGTTTCTGTACTTTGGATCGTGCCAGCCAGAGTCAATAACACCTCTGTGAAGTGCAAAATCCCTCGCAATTTCTCTGATCTTCTTCGCCTCAATTTCCGTAATTTTTTCAGCCCACTCCGGGGTGTACTCAGCTACCCTCCTCTTCAGAGCCTCAAATACCGGAATTACCTTCTCACCTTCTACCTCATACTCCCCTTCAAGAGCCGGAAGCATGGCAGAGTCGTGCTCCACTGCCGTCCCTTTTGCAAGGTCGTAAACCAGATACTTCTTCCTGCCACCATCATCCCAAACTTTGAACGGTTTACCGTCTTTCAGGAGCATGGGTGCGTTGGTGTATTTTGCGAGAAAGCTTGAGTCGTAGAGCCTTTCATTGATAATGACGTTCATTATTGCCAAAAGAAACGCTAAGTCCGTTCCCGGTTTGATGGGGAGCCACAAATCAGCTTTTGCTGCAGTTTCACTGTATCTGGGATCCAGAACTACGAGTTTGAACTTTCTTCTGTTCTGCCCAAATCTCCATCCGTGAACAACACTTATGCTGCCGGCAACGTTTCTGCGAAGCATTATCACGTATCTTGCGTTTTCATAGTCTGTTAAGAGCTCAGAATGTGCTCCGAAACCGTATGCAGACTTCCAGCCAAGGGCTTTGGGTAAAAAGCAAAGAGCTTCCGGTACGCCGGTTCCATTGGGAGTTCCGAGGGCTGCAAGAAAAGCCTGAAAGAATGGTTTGTAGTAGCTGCAGGGCAACCAACCGCCGAGAATTCCGATGTACTCAGGGTGTCCGGACTCACGGTACTCTCTCACCTTGCTGACGATTATTGAAAAAGCTTCCTCCCAAGTTGCTTCCCTGAAGCTCCATGTCCCTTTTTCGCCCGTTCTTATGAGCGGTTTTTTGATTCTATCCGGATTGTATACTCTCTGAACTCCCGCATTGCCTCTTGCACAAATTTTTCCGTTGTTTATCGGATGATCGGGTGTACCGTGAATTCTGCGAACCCTACCGTCCACGACTTCAACCTGTATGCTGCACGCTGCAGGGCACATACCACATATGCTCGGAACAAATTTTGATTCGTCACCAGCTGTTGTGGCTCCGGCATACGACTTTGGCTGAAAACTGATACCAGCAGAAATTGCTGTTGCTGTTAAGGCTGTAGCTTTCAGAAAATCTCTTCTTGTAACCATACAATCTTTTCACGGTTTTACTTAATAACCACTCTGCGGTTTTGAAGCATAATCAATACCGAAATACCCTCACCATTCAATCTTGCAAAAAATAGAACCCTCTTTACATGTTTGTAAACCTTTTACAGGCTTCTCTGTCACACAGCTCTGGATAGATAGAGGGAAACAAAACGTAAACTGGCACGGCCCAGCAGGCTGAGCCAATGCAGAAGGTGTTGCTGAGTTCGATGTTTCTATCTTCGAGATATATTTCGTATTTAGACTCATCGACCTCATACGCCATCAGAAAGTCATCTTTCTTACCAAATAACTTGACAATGACTGTTGCTTTTACACCATTGAGCTGTCTGCAAACCGCAACAATTCCTTCGTCAGTAAGTATAAGCTTACCCTTTAATTTATCAAAATCTAAGGACTTGAGGTTGTTCAAAAACTTTTTTGATCTTTTATCACTAAAGATACTTGCAAGATCTTCTGCTGTAAGGGTGAGAGGTTCAAAAACAACCTTTGACTCGGCAGTTCCACCAAGGGTGCATATCGCAGTCATCATTTTCATGTTCTGCTGTTGCAGGCGGAATATAAAAAATTTTTTTATTTGTTTTGATTAAATTTTAATATCTGAGGTTATTTTTTTACCTAATCGGTTAATTGTTAACTTATTAGGTAATGAGAAGTTCAGAAAAATAGCGGAGACTCTGGACAAGGACCCTGAATTCTGGAAGATACACGACTTTAGTGGGATTCCAGACGAATTCAAATTAAGAATAGACGAAATCGGTAATTACAAGATACTGAGAAGCGGTAAGGATGAAGTGCTGAAACACTACAAGGTTTTCGCCTCAATTTACACCAGCTCTGAGGTTGTCAGGGTTGCTTCAGCAATCTTCTTCCCTTCACACCCCAAAATGTTCGTAGAAATTTCAGCAAAAGCAGATGTTGAGGTTGTTGTACCATCAAAAGTTTTGAACACGCTTAAAAATGAGTACAGTGAGGAACTTGAACAATACCTTGCAAATGGAGGTAGAGTTTACGTAAACAACGATGTAAGTTTAACGCTGATTGTTACAGAAAAGGCGCTTTGTATGGGTTTCTTTCTTCGAAATGGTAAATACGATACAGAGAGTGGTCTGCTGAGTCTGGATGAGAGTGCAATCAGATGGGGTTTTGAACTTTACAGTTATTTCAAAAAGAGTGCTCTCCCAGCAGAAATTTGCTATTGATTATCATGAAAACATAATTGTTTAATGCAGAAGTGATGTAGTATATGCAGAAATAATAGGGAAGTGAAAGAATATGGTAACAGTAGATTACGTAGTAATAGGTGCGGGGTATGCAGGATTGATGTGTGCTGAAGCTCTAATGAAGAGGGGATTCAGGACTCTTGTGTTTGATATGAGAAGCAGTGGAGGGGAGATAGCTGTTTTCTCAAAGCTTGAAGAATTCAGGTCAAAATATGAAAAATATATTGAAAAGGTAGAAGAAATAAAAGAGGAGATTCCTGTTGATATTGGAACCGTCATTAAGTCAAAACCTGTTATAGTCAACTCAGGAAACGGTTTGAAGAGATATGAGGCAAGGAGGGTTATACTTGCCACCGGTGCAGCTGATTCTGCACCCGTGAAGCTTAACGTGCTAAGCAAGAAGGTCAGAGGTATCTACACACTCGACAGCGCTTTAAGAGAGATTTCCGAGAATAACAGGATAGGTGAGAAAGTTCTTCTGGCAGCCAAAGACGATGCGGTTGTGAAGCTCGCTGAATCACAGCTGAGCAGGCTTGACTATGATGTGGAAATCAGCGAACTGACGGGTAATGTTGAGGTTATCGGAAAGGAAAGGGTCGAGGGGGTGGAGATTTCGGGCGTCAGGTACAGCTGCGATACTCTCGTTGTTTATGGAGGTAGAAATTCATTCAATCCTCTCAAGCTCAGGGGAACCCCAGTTGGAAATATTGTAACATGCACCTATGATTATTCCAAAGTTGAGGAGAATGTAAAGAACTTCATTGCAAAAATTTAGAACTTTTTTACACTTAAATTTCAAAGATAACGAATTAAATAGAAAAACTTAATAGATGCAATACCTATGATGATGCAGGTGAGATTATGGATGTGAGAGAGAGAATAAAAACCGTAGCAGTTCTCGGTGCCGGGATAATGGGTCACGGAATAGCAGAAGTTTGTGCAATGGCTGGCTACAATGTTACAATGAGGGATATCAAGCAGGAATTTGTTGACAGAGGAATGGACATGATCAGGGAAAGCCTTGCGAAGCTTGAACAGAAGGGGAGGATAAAGAGCGCTGAAGAAGTTCTGGCGAGGATAAAGCCGACAGTTGATCTTGAAGAGGCTGTTAAGGATGCTGATCTTGTTATCGAGGCTGTTCCGGAGGTTGTGGAGATAAAAAAGCAGGTGTGGGAAGAAGTGGACAAGCTGGCCAAGCCTGAATGCATCTTCACAAGCAACACTTCAACCATGAGAATAACAATGCTCGGTGGCTTCACATCAAGGCCCGAGAAGTTTGCCGGTCTGCACTTCTTCAACCCGCCAGTTCTGATGAGGCTTGTAGAAGTGATAAAGGGTGAAAAAACGAGTGATGAGGTAATGGATTTGCTGGTGGAGTTCGTCAAGAGCATAGGCAAGGTCCCGGTTAGGGTTGAGATAGATGTGCCGGGATTCATTGTTAACAGAGTGCAAGCTCCTGCGAGCGTTCTACTGATGGCGATTCTTGAGAAGGGGATAGCAACTCCTGAGGAAGTTGATGCAACTGTTAGAAGACTCGGTTTGCCAATGGGGCCATTCGAGCTTGTTGATTATACTGGAGTTGACATTCTGTACAATGCTCTGAAGTACTACGCTCAGACAATTAGCCCTGACTACGAACCGCCAAAGGTACTTGAGGAAATGGTTAAGGCGAACAAACTTGGAAGAAAAACCGGACAGGGATTCTACGACTGGAGCGCCGGAAGGCCGCAGATTGATTCAAGCAAGGCAACTGACAAAATCAGCCCGATGGATTTCACCTTTGTTGAGATAAATGAGGCGGTAAGGCTTGTTGAGATGGGTGTTGCAACACCGGAGGACATTGACACTGCAATAAAGCTCGGTCTCAACAGACCTTTTGGCCCGTTCGAGCTGGCAAAGCAGTTTGGTGCTGAGCAGATAGCCAAAAGATTGGAGGAGCTGGCAAATCAGTTTGGAAAGAAGATTTTTGAACCTGCAAAGACCTTGAAGGAGGGAAAGCTGGAGGAGTTGCTTAAAGCTGGAAAACTGGAGAAAGAAGGAGAAAAGAAGGAGGATGAGTTCAAAACGATAAAGATCGAAAAACTGGAGGGTGGAGTAACAAAGCTCATACTGAACAGACCTGACAGGCTTAACACGATTTCACCCGAGGTCCTTGATGAGCTTGACAGAGCAATTACACAGCTCTGGAATGATAAGGATACAAGAGTTATTGTCATAACCGGAGCTGGAGACAGAGCTTTCTCAGCCGGAGCAGACCTCGCAGGAAGCATAATCACACATCCCTTCGATTTCCTTGAGCACAACAGGAGGGGTGAGAGAGTATTCACAAGGCTGAGAGAAATTCCAAAACCTGTTATCGCAGCAATAAACGGCTATGCTCTTGGAGGAGGACTTGAAATTGCAATGAACTGTGATATAAGGCTCGCCAAGAAGTCAGCAGTTCTTGGCCTGCCGGAAGTTGGTCTCGGCATTCTGCCAGGCTGGAGTGGAACACAGAGAATGGTGAAGCTCATTGGAATCAGCAGAGCCATGCAGCTTGCTCTGACTGGTGAAAGAATAACAGCAGAAGAGGCAGAGAGATGGGGACTGGTTAACAAGGTCTTCGATGATGACAAGTTTGATGAGGAAGTGATGAACTACGCCAAGAACATCGCAGAACGCTGTGCTCCGCTTTCAATGGCTTTAATCAAGAGACTTATCAACAAGGGCGGAGAAGTGCCAATGGATGTTGGCCTTGAATGGGAATGCACAGCAGCAGGACTGCTATTCGCAACAGAGGACATGAGGGAAGGGATCTCAGCCTTCCTGAGAAAGGACAAGCCTCAGTTCAAGGGACGCTAAATTTTAATTTTTCTTTTCTTGATTCGTTCAACTTCCGGAAAGCTATCATCCGCTAAATAATTAGCAATATGGCTAAAAAAACCAGATCAAGAATTAGCGTAACGACTGAATTTAACAGCACTATCTTCACACCAAACTGACCGAAAAGAGAGAGATGCATCGGTAGAGAATGCTTGACTGACCTTGTAGAAAAGCTGATGACGTTACCGAGAATCAGGCCAGCGACCACCCACTTCCATTCCAAGCCTGAATCCATGAAGCCAGCAGCAGTTACAACAGCAGACCTGACATTGAAAAACTCAATTATTGCGATGGTCAGAACTTCAGCCCTCAGGGGTAGAAATTTCAAAGATTCAGTCATGAGATCAAATACTCCAAGCAGGGAGAGCAGGGAAACAGCGAAGTACGTTACTCCCATAATGGCAGCAATTCTGAAAATATTTTGAGAGGCTGAAGTGCTTTTTATTTCCTGAAAGCTTGGAGTGCTGTGGTTCCATTTCCTTGATAAAAATAAGCCCAAAAGCGACTTGACAATTGCAACAGCGAATCTTATTCCGGTGTAAACAACTCCGGCAAATCCCAGAACAGGTATGATGAAGGGGATGAAGAACGTGTAGAGATGGCTGAAAACGCTCGGGAAGGAATTGAGAAATGACACTGCAATGACTTCTCTGTCATCAATCTTTTTCTCTCTCCAGGCCTGTGATAGCATGGAGTAGCTGGCCGTAGGGCTGATGAAGCAGGTTGCAAAGCTTATTACAGCAAACTCGCTAACTCCGAATTTTCGCAGTGCAGGCTGGAGGGAGAAAGCAAGCTTTTTAATGTAACCCTTCTTTATGGAGTAGCTGACCGCATATATGGCAACAATGACTGCAGGAAGAGTTTTGATCAGAAAGAGAGCCGTGAGAGTTGCAGCTTGAACGATTAAACTGATTTCAATCATAAATAATCAAAGAGAGTTGGTTGCTTCCTTTTGCACAGCTCACCAATTTTTCTGAAATCATTCTCGTATTCCTCCCTCAGCTGAGGTTTATAGAGAACTGCTGCAGGATGGTAGAGAGCAACAACCCCTATCTTTTTGCCCCATCTTTCCACCTCGTAAACCTTTCCCTTCACTCTGGAAATGGTCGTGAATTGGAGACCGATCAGGTTGAAAATGAACTGTGCAGCGAATCTTCCAAGGCAGACTATTACGTTCGGCTTAATAACATCAAGCTGCCTTACCAGATAATCGCCACACTTCTCAATTTCATCCGGAGCGGGATCGCGGTTGTTGGGGGGGCGGCACTTCAGAATGTTAGTTATGTAAACATCCTCCCTCCTTAAACCAATTGATGCCAGCATCTCCGTAAGAAGCTTTCCTGCAGCACCAACAAACGGTTCTCCCTGCAGGTCTTCATCCCTCCCCGGCGCTTCTCCAACGAAGACGATCTCGGCCCCTTCATTCCCCACTCCGGGAACGTAATTTGTTTTGGTTTTGTGCAGGTCGCATTTCTTGCAGCTAAGAATCTCGTTCACTATTTCCTGCATAAGCATCGGAAAAGCTTCGAGTTTAAATTAAAATAGTTTGCTGAAGTTAAAGAATTCATCCCACCAAACAAAATTTATTTCCTCAGAACAAGAAACAAACATGAACCCCTTAAAGGTTGTAACTGGCTTTGCTGTTGTTATGCTTGGACTGACCCTGCTTGTTTTAAGCAGTGCGGAGAACATTCAGTATGGGGGAGTTTTAATTATAGGGCCTGTTCCAGTAGTTTTTGGCTCCTCTCCTGACATTGCAGTTTTCATGGTCTTCATCGCTTTAATTCTGATCCTTCTCCCCCTGCTGATGAGGTGGTAGCATGCTCGCCCTGCTTTCAATGATAATAATACTTCTCGGAATTTACCTGATCATTGCAGGATTAAGGGAGAAAATGCCTGAGTTTGAGGATGAAGGGCTTGAGAAGAGGGAAGCTAAGGAATACAGGAGAGAGGATAAAGAGATAAAGGGGGGAGGAGTGATTCTTATAGGCCCCATTCCGATTGTCTTTGGTGACAGCAAGTACGCATTTCTCTCACTGATTCTTGCCATAGTGCTGATGCTCCTCTCAATCGCCTTAATTCTCATGCTGTAGCGATAAGCACATCCAAACATATCGGAAATTATTTATTTTTGCAAGTCAATATAGTAATGGTGATTTTATGGCCGGAGGATATATGGGCAAAATTTTGAAAGTGAATTTAAGCGAAAGCAGTATAAAAGAACTTCCGATTGAAGAGGAAATTGCCAGAAAATATCTCGGTGGAAAGGGATATGCCGTAAGAATCCTCTACGACTATCTTGTCGAGTACGAGAAGCTTGGAATTGCTCCTGAAGATATAGATCCTTTTGGAGAGAAGAACGTTCTGATTTTTGCAACGGGACCGGCAACTGGAGTTGCTGGCTTTCCGGAATCAGGAAGATATCACGTGATGACCCTCAGAAGCCCTCTGACTGGTGGTGTGGGTTCCGCCAACAGCGGAGGCAAATTTGGTCCCTACCTGAAATTTGCTGGCTATGATATGATTGTAATTGAGGGCAAAAGTGAGGAACCGGTGTATCTTGAAATCATTGACGGTTCAGCAGAGATTAAATGTGCCAAAGATCTCTGGGGCAAAAACACCTTCGACACAACCAGAATTCTCACAGAAAGAGCCGGTGGGAACTGCAGTGTTGCCTGCATTGGTCCTGCTGGGGAGAATCTTGTACACATTGCTTGCATAATCAATGATGAGCACAGAGCGGCTGGAAGGACCGGTGTGGGGGCGGTAATGGGATCAAAGAAGCTCAAGGCAATCGTAGTCAAAGGATCAAACAGGCCCGAGATAGCGAGACCTGATGAATTCAAGGCAGCTTCAAAAGAAATGCTCGAAAAGATCAAGCAAAACCCCGTAACGGGTGAGGGTTTGCCCAAGTACGGAACAGCCGTTCTTGTTAATGTGATAAACAATGCTGGTGCCCTTCCATACAAGAACTGGCAGGAAGCTTACAACGAGAAGGCTGATGAAATAAGCGGAGAAACAATGGAAGCCAAGTATCTGAGAAAAAGGGTTGCCTGCTGGGGCTGCAGCATAGGATGCGGAAGGGCAACAGAAGTCAAGACCGGTCCTTTCAAGGTTCTCAACACAGAAGGACCAGAATACGAGTCCATCTGGGCTCTCGGCAACGACACAGCAGTCATCAACCTTGAGGCGATTATCAAAGCAAACCACTTCTGCGATGAACTTGGCCTGGACACGATCTCAATGGGTTCAACAATAGCATGTGCAATGGAGCTTTACGAGAAGGGTTACATAAAGGATGAAGACCTGCAGGGACTCGATCTGTCTTTTGGCAACGATGCTGCAATGGTTGAGGCTGTTTGGAGGACAGCTTACAAGACAGGCATCGGGAAGTATCTTGCCCTTGGAAGCAAGAGGCTTGCTGAGATATTCGGCGCCCCTGAGCTATCAATGAGTGTTAAGGGACTTGAAATGCCCGCATATGACCCAAGAGCGATTAAAGGAATTGGTCTGAACTACGCTACCGCAAACAGGGGTGGCTGTCACGTTACGGGCTACACCGTCTCACCAGAAATCGTTGGACTGCCCGAGAAAATCGACCCGCTAACATACGAGGGGAAGGCAGCATGGGTTAAGGCTTTCCAGGACTTTACGTGCGTTGTTAATTCAGCGGTCAACTGTCTCTTCACAACCTTCGCTCTTGGAGCAGAGGATTACGCAATCCTGCTCTCACACGTTACTGGCTGGGATTTGAATGCTAACGAAATAATGAGAATTGGAGAAAGAATTTACAACCTTGAAAGAGTTATATGTCCCCATTCTCGAAAACGTTCCTCGGACATGCATTGATGCACTCCCCGCATCCATTGCATTTCTCGCTTACATGAATTTCAGGAATTATTTTGTAAACGCAGACTGAAACTGGCTGGAACTTCGCATGCTCTCTTCCAGTTCCAAGCCTTGCAATGGCTTCGAGCATCAGCTGCTGACCCTCGAAAAGTTCCAGAACGGGAATGTTTTCTATCGCAAATACAACCTCGGGATCATCGCTGATAAAATCTCCAGAGTAAACAACCTTTGGTCCCTCAACATTCAGTCTGAAAGAAATCTGGCAGCTGGGACAGCCCTCTCCACCGCATGAGCATTCATTCTGCATGTTGAACCTGTCAAGGTAGGTTTTTATCGGAACCATTGCCAATCTGTGAGCAATCACCTCATCATAGAAGTAGCTTGAATTAAGGTAGATGTCAACGTAATCAACAGCCATGGTTGGAACTTCAGCCTTCATCGCTCTCCTGAATGAGTTGGCCAAGGCGGGTGATGCATTTTTCAAAATAAATTTGATTTTAAAATCCGATTCTTCAAGAATTTCAATTTCCGGCATCATCAGACTCTCCTGCCCCTCTTTCCTCCCGGAGGTCTTGTTCCGTCATGTGGAATTGGTGTGACGTCCTCGATTCTCCCTATCTTGAGCCCTGCCCTTGCAAGAGCTCTGATTGCAGCCTGAGCTCCGGGACCGGGGGTTGTGTGCCTGTTACCTCCAGGTGCTCTCACCTTTATGTGAACACCCTCAATTCCCTTTTCCTTCGCCACTGCTGCAGCCCTCAGAGCTGCTTGCATTGCTGTATACGGGTTGCCTTCATCCCTGTCAGCCTTTACTATCATCCCACCGCTCACTCTCGTTATAACTTCAGCTCCCGTTATGTCCGTAATCGTGATTATCGTGTTGTTGTATGAGGAGTATATGTGGGCTATTCCCCATCTTCCCTTCTTCTTCTCCGCCATCAAACCACCTCAGCAAAGGGAGAGTTTCTGTAGAATGATATCTTGCCCTCAAGGTCTCTGGTCACAATAAAGCTTGGAGATGTAACTCTCCTCCCCTCAACGGCAATATGACCGTGGGTTATGAGCTGTCTCGCCTGCTTTATCGTCTTTGCCAATCCCTGCCTGTAAACCATTGTCTGAAGTCTTCTCTCAAGGAAATTCTCGACGCTCAGATTCAGGATATCATCGAGCGTCGCCTTTTCGGGAAGTATTCCCATCTTGTTCAGCTTTTTTATAACAGTCTGAGCTTTGGCCTTTGCAATCTCTCCCTCCCTGCCGGGAAGGTTGATTTCAGCGAGAAGGTCTCTGGCAACTCTCCTGTATTTTCTCAGAATGTTCTGGAACCTCCACAACTCTCTCTTGTTCCTCAAGCCATACTTTACTACCAGCTCCATCTCCTTTTCAATCCTTGTCTTATCCCAGGGACGTGTTGGGGTGGTGTACTTCTTCCTGTGCCTCTTCGGATCACCCATAAAATCACCTCTTCCTCCTCACAACACCAACAGTCCTTCCCTTCCTGCCGGTTGATCTTGTCCTTTGCCCTCTGACTTTCTTGCCCTTCGCATGTCTTACACCGCGGTAAGCTTTCATCCTGATCAGTCTCTCTATGTCAAGCATCCTTGCAAACTCAACATCCTTAGAGAGAACGTGAAGGTCCTGGCCAGAGTACAGATCTTTTCTCCTGTTGAGAAGCCATGATGGAAGGGATTCGATTTCCTCCTCAACAAACTTCTTGAGCTTATTTATGGTTTCATCATCAAGCTCTCCGAGTTTTGCCCTTGCATCAATTCCAAGGTCATTTACTATGCACCTTGCAACCCTGAGCCCTATTCCCTTTATCCCGGTAAGGGCAAACATCACACTTTTGTTTCCATCCAGGTCCGTATCGGCAATTCTCACGATATGCTTGAACGTCATGATATCACCGTCTAAGAAGAAGCAAGCCCGGAAGGATATTTAAAGATTGTGTGCCCATACGGAATTAAAAAAATCTTTAAGGTTGGCATTAAAATCTGCATTCATTTTTTTCTCGTGACAAGGAAGTCTGTGAGTTCGAGCAGCAACTCTTTTGCTTTACTTTCTGGCAAAATTTCAAGTTTCCTTTTCGCCTCATCTGCCATTTTTCTGGCCTTTTTTGAAGCATAATCAATTGCTCCGCATTCTCTCAGTTTTTCAATGTCCTCCCTGATGTCTGAAGCGTCAGCCTTACCTTTGCCAAACGTTTTAAGCTCTACACCCCTCTCAAAGGCTTTTATTACAATCAGAGTCTTTTTACCTTTAAGAATGTCGCTTCCCCAGTCTTTTCCCGTCTCTTCTGTTAAATCCAGAAGATCATCCTGTATCTGGAATCCCACTCCGCTCAGAAGACCGTAGTCCCAGAGTGCCTTAAAGATTTTCTCATCCTCGCCAAAAAGTATTGCCGGCATTGCGGCAGAGGCTGCTATAAGAACTCCAGTTTTAAGCTCAACCATCCTTAAATATTCCTCCTCAGAGACCGCTTCCCTCTCTTCAAAACTCATGTCGTAGAACTGTCCTTCACAGATCTTTATGCAAACATCCGAAAGCATCTCGGTAGCCCTTCTTATTCCCTCGCTCTCAACATCGCAGGCAGTAAGAAGTTTAAAGGCTTCTGCAAAAAGCGTATCTCCCGCAAGAATTGCTGTCGCCTCACCGTAAACTCTGTGCACAGTTGGAACCCCTCTCCTCATCTCATCTCTGTCCATTATATCATCGTGTACCAAAGTGAAGTTGTGAATTACCTCAATGCTCAATGCCGCAGGAATGACCTTTCTGTAGTCCCTTCCAAGAGCTTCCGCAGTCAAAAGGCTGATTACAGGTCTCAATCTCTTTCCTCCAGCCTTTATAAGGTGTCTTGCTGCCTTGTAAAGTCCGACCGGTTCTTTTTCAGGCAAAAGCTCCTCGATGGCTTTGTTGATAATTTCAGCCCTTTTTGCTATTTCTTCCTTAAGCATGACAATCAACCCCTGAAATTCATCCACTCTTTCAGTTTTCCGGTTACAAACACCCTGATGTTCCTTAGCTCGTCCAAGTTCCTGCAGCCTGTTAAAAACATTGCCGTTTTTAGCCCCCTTCTGAAGTACTCGATTTCCTCCTTTACCTTCTCAACTCCCTCAACAGCAGCTCTTAAGAATGGCAGTGCAGCACTGCCCACATCCGCCCCAATTGCTATACTTTTCGCAACATCGAGACCGCTCCTCAGACCTCCTGTTGCGATTAAGGGAAGTATTCCCCTGCAATCGACAATACTGAAAGCTGTTGGCAGACCCCAGTCCCAGAAATCTATGCCAACTGATTTTGAAATTTCATCAGAAACCCTGTAAACTTCAACACCGCTGAATGTTGTCCCCCCCTTCCCCCCAACGTCTATTGCTGAGAGACCAGCTTCTTTGAGCATTATTGCAACCTCCCTGCTTATTCCAGCACCAGTTTCCTTGGCTATAACCGGAACCTTCACGGATTTACAAACTTCCTCCAGCACCTCCAAGCCCTTCTCAGCTTTTAAATCGCCTTCTGGCTGAATGGCTTCCTGAAGGTAGTTGAGATGAATTGCAACAGCATCGGCATCGATCATCTCAACAGCCCTATCAACAATTTCAACTCCCCTCTCTATAACCTGCGGAATACCGATGTTGGCGTAAATGAAGGCCTTGGGTGCTTTTTCTCTGACAATTGTAAAGCTATCTGCGAGCTTTTCATCCTCAATAGCCGCCCTCTGACTTCCCACACCCATGCCTATTCCTGTCTCCTCAACAGCCTCAGCGAGGCGGGCGTTTATTTCCCTCGTTTCAGGATGCCCGCCGGTCATCGAAGCTATGAGAAGGGGAATTGAGAGTTTCTTTCCGAAAAATTTTATCTCAGTATCGATTTTCCTGTAGTCTATTTCGGGAAGGGCTTTATGAATCAGCATAACATCCTCAAGCCCCGTGTAGCCGGACTCAACTTCTTCCTCAAGACAGATTCTGATGTGGTCGATTTTCCTCTTCGAAGTGTTCAGATTATCACCTCCGTCCCAACCTTCTCTCCCTGAAGAAACTTCTTTAAGTTTTCGTAGTTTCCTCGGAAAACGTACGCATTACATTTATGCTCCATTTCGTAAAGCCTCTGAAGCTTTCTCAACATACCACCCGTAACGTCCTCCTTTCCCTCACCCTTGCTTTCCCCAATTCCGGCAAGCATCTCCTCAAACATTTTCACGTCAAGCCTTTCCAGCACATTACCGTTTAAATCATAAACACCATCAACATCAGTTGCAAAACCGATTCTTTTCGGCTTAAAAACTTCTGCAAGACGGACAACAATGTCATCCCCGGAAAGAACTTCAAATTTCTCATTAATGACAACATCACCGTGAAGAACTGGAAGGAGTCCATTTCTTATTGCTTTATCCACAATTTCCGCACTAAAAATCAGGAAGGGATGTACGGGATATGCTGGAACACCGAATTCCGTTAGATAAGAGCAAAATCTTTCACTCAGCCTTAAACAGCCCAGATGCACCTTTGATGCTCCAAGAGGGCTCAAGCCAAACTTTCTAACGTGTGGATGCCCGAACGATCCCGCACCATGCACCAGAATCAAATTCTTCCAGCTTTCAGATATCGCCCTGCAAACCTCCCTTAGATCAGCTTCCTTCAGTCTTTCAAAGGCTCCTTCACTCTTGTCAGTTATCACAGAACCCCCTATTTTGAGAATTGTCAGCTCACTCCTCAATCCTGACCCCCTCCTTTTCAGGCTCAACAACAAAACTACCCTCCGGTTTTTCACCCCTGTAGAGGCCAAAAATGCAACCTCCACCACCGGCTCCTGTTATCTTCGCCCTCAGCCCTTTTCTTTCAAGTTCTGCAATGGTTCTGTCAATTTCCGGGTTGCTCACTCCTATGGCTCTTAAAAGAGACTGGTTTATCGCAATGAGTTCCTCAAGCCTGTCCTCACTTGTTATTTCGGCAGCCTCAAGCGAGATGGCGTCTATTGAATCAAAGATCCTCTCAATAACTTCCGGATGCTTTTCTCTCAGCTCCGCAACCCTTCTCACCATCTCCGCAGTTGACCTGCTGCCAAGGTTGATCACGAAGAACTTAAATGGCATCAGAACTTTTTTACGCTCTGGAAAAAGCCAGGAATCACCAAAAGTGGATATAAAAGGATCTATTCCGCTCGCTCTACCCTGAACATCAATCTCAACCTGCCTTGCCATCCGGAAAATGTCCTCTTTATCCATCCCACCATCAAACTCAGCATTAAGGGCAGCAACTGTTGCAACCGTAACAGCCCCGGAACTCCCGAGTCCTGATCCAACCGGGATATCACTTTCGATTTCAATTTCAGCACCCGGTATGTTCTTTACTTCCATAAATCTCCTCACAGCCTGGACAACGTATGGATGCCTGTCAAAATCAAGGCCGGTTTCTCCCAGCACGGATTTGATCTTAAAAATTGCTGATTTTTTAACTTTAACCCTGCATCTGAGGTTGATTGCAGACACCACCGCATGCCTGCCGTAAACAACTGCATGCTCACCGAACAGAATTATTTTTCCCGGTGCCGATGCAATCATTGTGTTAAATACGGGGAAAAATTAAAGAATTTTGTGCAAACGTTATCTCATGAAGATCGTTTTTCATCCAAAGTTCTACACCGTCTACACCTCAGATCCGGCAGCGGAAGCGGGAAGAATGGAGGCTATAATGGAGGAACTCAGGGATTACGAGGTTGTCCAGCCTGAACCGGCAAGAATGGATGACATTCTCCTGATTCACACGAGAGAGCACTACCTTTATGTCAGAAGCGAACCTGAAATTTACGAAGTTGCAGTTCTTGCTGCTGGTGGAGCAATTCTTGCTTCTGAGATAGCCTTCAGCGAGCCTGCTTTTGCAGCAGTACGCCCTCCCGGGCATCATGCAAGCCCTGACAGCAGCTGGGGGTTCTGCTACTTCAACAACGTGGCCATTGCCGTTAAGAGGCTGCTGACTGAAGGGAAGATCAGGAGAGCAGTGATAGTGGATTTTGATCTGCATTACGGAGATGGAACAGCAAACGCTTTTGCGAGAGCTGAAGAAGTCAGATATTACCACATGAAGGGTGCGGATATAGCTGGTATAGAGCACTTTCTTAAGGAGAACGACTACGATATAATTGCAGTGTCTGCAGGCTTTGATCGACACAAGGACGACTGGGGAGGCATACTTGAGACTGAAGATTACAGGGAGATCGGGAGAATCGTTAAGGAGTATGCCGAAGAGAAATGCAATGGAAGGAGATTTGCGGTTTTAGAGGGTGGCTACAATCATTCCGTGCTTGGAAAAAATGTCCGTGCTTTTGTTAGAGGTCTCGAATAGACGGTGGCATCTAAGAACTCATCCTCGCAATCACATTCATCCATTACTCCCTTCAGGAACAATTCCTCATATCTTTTTCTCTCCACCCCAAAGTAGTCTCTCTCACTGGTTCCTCTGAAGTAAAGTCTGTTTACCGGGTTTGTTGGATCTCTGAGCACATCCGGTGGACAGAAGGGTGCGCCGTAATAGTACTGCACAAAGCTCCAGTTGCTCGGTCTTCTCTCAAACCTTGTGACGTCAAGCAAAACTATTTTACCCTTGCAGTACATTGCTTCATAATCCTCCCAGGGGCTGTAAGAATACCCCTCTCTCCAGAGCCTGTAGAGAAGTCTTGCAGTCTGGTAAATCGACTCCTCAATTATTTTTTTACTTTCATCATCATTCTTCATAACGTCCCCATCCCTGAGTTCTGAAAGAGGCGTGCCGTTAATCCATTCCTGCAGCATGAACTCATCAGTATAAGCTAACGGTACTGCAATGTTTTCCTTGAACTTCTCAAAGAGGGTTTTTAAAGGATCAAGCACTTCTTTAAAGCTCCTTACTGGAGAGTTTGGTGAGAGAACATTCAGAACAAAAGTTTTTCCTGCAGCATCGATTCTGAAAACGTAGTATCTAACCCATGCCGAAAGCATCGAAATGCTAAATTCATCTGCCAGCTTTTCGAGACCAAGCTCCTCCACAGCCTGTGAAATCTTCTCCTCAATCCTTCTCTTCCTTTCCTCCGGAGTGGAACCAAAAAGGGAAGTTTTAAGAAGTGCTACCGAAATTCCCCAGCAGACAACGTGGTCAGATGCAACGCTTTCATCAATCCTCAAACGGAAACTCATAGCTTTCCATCTTTATCTGCTCCACCCTTCTTACTATCCCCTTTGTACCGCAATCCCGGCAAATGACGATGTAAATTTCAGCATCAAACTCGGCATTTCTCCTTCTGAACTTCCCCTCCCTCCTTTCAAGAACTTCAACTCTGTGAAGCTTTCCATCATCACAAATTGGACATTCTATCTCAATGTAGCTCATAAAAAAAGTTCTCCATTCCACTTAAAATGTTTTTGATTCTGAATTATCTGCTTTCCTGAATTTTGCGGTCATTGGGAAGCAGTAACGTGAGGATGAAGGCTATGGTAATGGGGATTGTTAGATAAGTGAAGTACAGTTCAGCACTTCTGATAAAGTACATTGCGCCAAGTGTTAAGACTACAGAAATTGCTCTGCTCGTCAATCCAACAAAACCTGTAGCACTGCCGTGAACCTCTTTTTTGCAGAACTTTCCTATCCAGTCCATTATTATAGCATAAGCCGGCAGCATCAGCAAACCGCTAATGCCGAGAAACGTGAAGAGCAAAGCAGCATTCGTGGCAATGGCCAGGATGATAAAGAAGACTGCAATCAAAGGAGTTATGGTTCTCATGTAAACAGTCCTCAGATTCATTCTTGCTATTCTTTCGGGAATTACAGCAACACCTACCAGTCCGAGAACTATTGCGAGAGCAACAGCATCTCCCGCAATCTCCTCCAGTTCAGCACTCCTCAGTGCGGGCTGCAACCAGGTTGCCAAGTTGTCGAAAGTTGCAACACCAAAGCCGAGAATTGCCCCAATAATCCAGAGGTCTCTTCTCCTCAAAACTTCACCAAACTGTTTGAAAGCAAAACTTTCCGCCTTTGAGAATTCAACACCCCTCAGAGCCATCAGTACAAGCACTATTCCAGCAGTTGCCACAGCCGCTGACGGCAAGACAAGCATCGTTAACCCACCAGCAGTGTAAAGCTTCATACCGGAAGCGAGGGCAAATACCGTTCCGAGGTACATTGAGAGGCTGAGAAGAGAAATTACGAGCGTCCTCCTTTCTCCGTAAAGCTGCGACGCGTATGGAACAAAGGCGTTGAGCAGAAATGGCTGTCCTACAGCACCTGAAAGCTGGCAAACAAGGAGCCAGTAGTAATTGAAGCTCAGGAACCTTCCTGCAGCGGCAAAAAAAGTCATCACACTGCCGAACAAAAACCACCTCTTGAAGTCCCTGTCGAGAAGCAGTCCACTGGGTATGGTTAAGAGCAGGAAAAAAATGGGATAAGTTACTGCAAGCAGTCCGAGCAACTCCACAGAAACATTTATTTCCTCCGAAACAAGTGTGAGGACTGGGGAGAACGTGACCCAGACTGCCTGTGAGGCGAAAACAATCAGAATGAAACCTGCGGTAAGTAATGCTTTCATCTGAACCACTCCATGACCACGTTCTTTATCAGTTCTGCAGCAAAATCCTCAGGAATGGATTCGAGAAGAATTGTTACAATGCTTGAATCCAGTCTGCCCTCCTCTATACCCTTTACAATTTCTGCAAACTCTCCCCTCTCAACCATTGCGTAGATCTGCTTTGTGTCCACATCTGGCTTCATTTCCACCGCCTTTGCGGCATCCTCCAGAAACTCCTCCGCCATTTCATCATGAATCGGGCTGAGAGTGAGGTGTATGTTGTCGGGAATGCCATACTTTTTCAACCCCTTCTGAAGGTGAAGCTGCCAGCCAAGCCTCTTCATGTTATTCACAAATCCTATAAGGTCAACTTCCGGATTTGACATTGCCAAAACGCTGCTCTCAACCCTGCCAACGCTTTCAAAGCCCAGCGCCTTCAACCCCTTGTATATCTTTTTTCTTGCTGAGAGGACTTTTGAGGCAAGTTTCTTGTATCCCTCAATTCCGAGGTATTTAATCACAGCAAATGCAGCAGCCAGCGGTCCTTCCGGGCGAGAGGAGAGTACTGCCTGGTTAACGAAAACGTAACCGGGTGAGGTGACATCTACAAACATGGAGCACTTCTTGAGTTCAGCATCTCTGAAAAGAACCACGGAAGCTCCTTTCGGTGCATAGCCGTATTTATGAACATCGAGGGAGATTGAGGTTACTCCTTCAACTCTGAAATCATATTTTGGCACATTTTCACCAAGCATTTCGAAGAAGGGCAGAATGAAGCCCCCCAAACATGCGTCAACGTGAATGAGAACATTTTTCTCTGCTGCGATTTCTGCTATCTCCTCTACAGGGTCTACTGTGCCGAAAGGCCAGTTTGGTGCGGACAGGGCAATCAGAGCAGTTTTATCACTGACAGCTTCAGCAAATTCATCTGTATCGGCTTTGGCATCCTTTACCGCCAACCTCACAACCTTCAGACCAAGGTAATCAGCAGCCTTCAAAAAAGCCGGGTGGATTGAAATTGGTGCAAGTATTTCAGGAACTTCTGCTTTCCCCTCTCTCTTTCTGTAAAAATCTCTGGCAGCTTTAACAGCGAGCATTATGCTCTCTGTCCCTCCAAAGGTGAACGTGCCCGCAGCATCAGCACCATGCATCAGGTTTTTAGCAAAACCAACAACTTCCTTTTCGAAGAAAACCGCACTCCTGAAAACCGTAAAGTCAAGAAGGTTTTTCTCGGCAAAGCGAAGCAGTGCTTTTTCTGCAACCTTTCTGATGTTTTCATCTCCTGTCTCGTAAACGTAGGCAAAAAGCCTGCCACTCTTCGGATCGAGATCTTTCAACTCGGCTCTCTCAAGAAGTGAAAGCACTTCATCGATCTTCATCTTTTAAATTGATTTTGATTAAAAAATAAAGGTTTCGATTTCTACTTCACCCAAACGCGCCTTCCCTTTTCTATGAATATCAGTCTTGCACCGATTTTCGCAAGTAGATCTCCTATTCTCTCAACTTGTCTTGCAGTTAACACGGCGTCGATGTTACAGTCTTTCTCCAGCACCTCCATCGTTTCAACGTAGATGTTATCAACACGCGTGTCGAGTTCAACAAGCCTCTCCCTTAACCCATCCGTTTCCCTGTATCCTCTCCTGACGACTTCGAACATCTCCATCAAGTGCTTCTCCGTTTCGAAGAAGATATCCGGCATTCTGCAATCGTAGAGCGCAATCTCCTGAGCCAGATCAGCTATTCTTTCGTATGAAGAGGAGATTCGAATCATGCTCAGTGCAAACCTGAGATCTCTCGCAACAGGCTGAAACATTGCTATGAATGCCGTGCATGCGAAGTTTATGTCCGTGTCAAGCACGTCCGTGTGCTGTTCTATTTCCGAAATCTCGCGAATGATACTTTTATCTCCTTTAATCGCTTTGAAGCTGAGCTCGACAGCTTTTTTGCTCAGTTCGTGCATCTGCAAAATCTCCATTCTGATTGCTTCAATCCTTTCATCAATCCTCCTCATCCTATCCTCCCCGTTAGATACCTTTCTGTCAGCTCATTTTCGGGCTTTTCGAAAATTTTCTCGGTCTTCCCAACTTCTACAAGCTCTCCGAGATACAGAAAAGCAACGTAATCGCTCACTCTTGCTGCCTGGGCTGGTGAGTGAGTGACAATTACTATCGTGTACTCTTTCTTGAGCTCGTAGATTAAGTTCTCTATTTTCTCCGTTGCGATCGGATCGAGGTTTGCAGTGGGCTCATCCATCAGCAGAACCTGAGGCTTCATGGCCAGAGCCCTTGCTATGCAGAGCCTTTGCTGCTGCCCTCCGCTCAAAGCTGATGCCGGATCGTGAAGTCTGTCCTTAACTTCATCCCAGAGCACCGCCTTTTTTAACGCCCACTCCACAATCTCACGCAACTCCTTTTTTGATTTCACAAGACCGTTCAGCTTTAAACCAAGAGCAACATTGTCGAATATGCTCATGTGCGGAAATGGATTCGGTAGCTGGAAGACCATTCCAATTTTTCTTCTGACTTCGATCGGATTCATATCGTAAACGCTTCTGCCGTAGAGCCTGACATCACCCTCCACTCTTGCGTTCGGATTGAGCTCCAGCAGTCTGTTGAAAGACCGAAGTAGTGTTGACTTCCCGCAACCGCTCGGACCCATTATGGCAAACACGACGTTCTCGGGTATCTTCAGATTCACATTCCTTATCACACACTTCTGACAGTAGTAGATGGTGAGGTTTACAGTTTCTATTGCCATTACAGTCTCACCTCTTTCAGGCTGAGTCTCAGCGGAAGAAATACCGCCAGAAATATGAGCAGCAGAACAAGTGAAGCCCCCCAGGCGATTTCGTGATAGTTCTCGTAGGGCTGCTGAATAAGGTTGTAGATCAGCAGCGGTACCGCACCGACAGGCTTATCGAGACCAGCAAAGTAAATTCTATTTGATCCACCGGCCGTGAACAGCAAAGGGGCGGTTTCGCCCGCAACTTTTGCCATTCCAATCAGCATGCCCGTCACCATTCCCTTCCTCGCCATTCCTGCAAGTACTCTGAAAACGACTTTGAATCTCGATAATCCCAGTGAAAAGGCAGCCTCACGGTACGTGAAAGGAATGTTTCTGAAAGCTTCTTCCGTGTAGACGGCGACGTAAGGCATCATGACAAGGGCAAGGGCAAGAGCTCCGGCAATGGCTGAGTAACTGCCCATCGGGATTACGAGAATCTGCATGACAAACAGTCCAACGAGTATCGTTGGAAATTCCATCATTATAGTTAGAAGAGTTCTCGTCAGCCTGCCTATGATGCTCTCAGGATATTCAGCTGCATAAACTCCGGTTATCACCGCTACTGGCAGGCCGAGGAGCGATGCGAGAGTTGTGATTACCAAAGTCCCAAAAATTGCAGGTCCTATGCCACCCAGACCTTCGCCTGGAGGAGCGAGTGTGTCGGTTAGGAAATTGAGGCCAGCTTTCATCAAGACAGGTATCCCTTCAACCGCAACCGTGTAGATTATGTGAAACAGCGGCATGACTGTTAGAACTGCTGCCACAGCGATTCCGCAAAGAAAGAGCCTTTCCTTAACCTCCCTTAGCATACACATACCTCTTCAGTATGATTAAACCGCCTATATTTACAATCAATCCTATTACGAAAAGAAATAGTCCGGCAGCGAAAAGTGCGCTCACCATGTACCCGTAGATGAACGCATCACCGAACTGATTTGCGATTAGAGATGATATCGTGTAGCCGGGGGCAAAAAGACTTGGATGTATGTTAAACGTGTTCCCGACAACTAAGCTTACAGCTACTGTCTCTCCCACAGCCCTGCCGAATGCGAGAAGGATGCTCGCAACAATCACCGGTTTTATGTAACCAAGGAGAATTTTCGTAACCTCATATCTTGTTGCCCCAAGACTGAAAACCGCTTCCCTGTATGTAAAGGGAACCATTCTGTATCCTTCCCTTATGATTGATGAAGCGAAGGGTGTGACCATTATTCCGAGCAAAACCCCTGCTGTGAGGTAGCTGTAGCCTCCGGCAGGTTCGAAAGAGAACAGCGGGATGAAGCTGAAATTTTCGTAAAGCGGACGCATGACGTAATCTCTGAGAATCGGGACTAAAACAAAAACTCCCCATATGCCATATATTATCGTTGGAAGACCTGCCATTATGTCCGTAATGACAATTAAAGGCTCCTTTATTTTCTGAGGGGCGTAGTCGATAACAAAGACGGCAAATCCTATGGAGAGGGGAAGGGCTATCAGCACTGCTAAAATTGAAGTATAAACGCTTCCGTATATTGCGGCGAGAACTCCGTAGAATTCCCCCTCAGGATTATCCTCAACTGCAATCCAGACGTTCGTTATGTAAATGTGAATGCCCTCCTTCTGGAAAACTGGAAGTGATGCGGTGAAGTAGACCGCAACCATCAGGGTAAATATTCCAAATACGAGGGCGCAAAAAGGAAGAAGAGAAATTTTAAAAGGGTCTCTCATCCCTAACCCTGCCCAATTTCTGCAAGCAGTTTTGATGTCACATCCTCCGGAAGGCCAACGTATCCATTCACGATATTTTCAGACTTCTGCCCCTCTGTCAGAATCCACCTGACAAAATCCATTACTGCATCCTCCTTCGCCTTATCCTCGTATCTCTCCCATACAATCATGTGGCTGAAAGCAACAATCGGATAGGAGTTGTCCCCACCGGCGTTCAGCAGAACCTTTAAATCCTCCCTGTATCCCTCACGCGGCGAGGGTATGTTAACGCTCACTTCCGAAACCGCTGATTTGATTGTTTCCTCGTTTGCTGTGACGAATTTTCCAGCTCTGTTCTTCAGCATAACCATTGTAAAGTTCTCTTTAAGTGCAAAAGCTAATTCTACGTATCCAATCGAATACGGATTTTGCTTGACTGCTGCTGCTACACCCGGATTGCCCTTGGCACCAACACCTCTGCCGATTTTATCAACAGGCCAGTCCACTGTTTTGCCGGCTCCGACTTTTTCAGCCCACTCCTTGCTGACAAGACTGAGATACATCGTGAATACCTCCGTGGTTCCACTTGAATCACTTCTGTGCACAACTAAAATCCTCTCGTGAGGCAGATTTGCTTCTGGATTCAGCTGCTTTATCGCACCGTCATCCCAGTATTCTATTTCTCCCATGAAAATCTTTGCAAGCGTTTCTCCGTCAAGCCTCAGATTCTCAACACCGGGTAGGTTGTAGACAACAACGACTGCACCTACTACTACCGGAAACTGTAGCGGTTGCCCCATTTTTTCAAGCTCTTTCCATAAATCCTCTTTGAGTGGCGGATCTGAGCATGCGAAGTCAACAAGCTTCTGCTTGAAGTCGTTCTGCCCGCTACCGCTTCCTTTTCCAGTATACTCTATCACGACATTCGGTTTTTGCTTTGTGTAGATGTCAATCCACTTCTCAATTTGCGGTTGAGGAAACGTTGCCCCACTGCCCGCAATAATGATTTTTGACTCCGGTTTCTGAGTCTGTGTGCATCCGGCCAGCAATATAGAGAAAACCAAAGCTACAAATACAAATTTTCTCATGTCCGTAAATGCCCTTGAAAGTATATAATTTTTTCTTTTTTCGACATTCCCTCCATTGAGATATATACCCACTTGAAAAATATATACCCAATACCCGTGGATAAAAATCCAGAAGGGGGCTTCAGCTTGCTGGCTCGGGCTTTACTGCCATGCAGTCAGAATGGAACGTAAATGCAGCAAGGCTCTTCAGCAAGATAATCTCCGGTAACAGCATAAGCCCTTGCTCTACTTCCTCCACAGATTTTTCTGTACTCGCAAACCCCACACTTACCCTTAAGCCTGTCAGGATCTCTCAGATTCACGAAGATTTCTGAGGTAAGGTAAATCTCGGCCACTCTCTTCTCTCTAACATTACCCGCAACCAGAGGCAGAAATCCGCTTGGATAAACCTCTCCAATGTGACTGATGAAAAGCATCCCTCTCCCATCTGTTATCCCGGCACTTCTCCTTATTCCATCCATGCTCAAGCTTCTTCCATATCCTCCCGCTACGATCTGAGAAGCCTTACCTTCAGGGAGATCCTTTAGCCTTTCAAACAGCTGCCAGTAAAGCTCACTCACCTGTGGCATCTCTCCCCTGTCCCTCATTAGCTCGATTCTTCTCAGATGTGTTGCTGCCGAACTTTTAACGTTCAACCCGGTTTTCCTGCTCACATCATACATCCAGCAAAGGATGTCCTCAAACTGCTGGGGAGATGGCATCATCTCGGCTCTCGCTCTGCCTGTGGGGACAACAAAGAAAACATCCCACATCACTGCCCCAAGATTCAGGCATAATCTGGCTATTTCCGGCAGATCATGAATGTTATCCCTTGTTACGGTTGTGTTAATCTGAAAGGGCAGTCCAGCCTCTTTTGCATTTTTAATCGCCTCCATGCTCATCCTGAAAGTCCCCTTTACCCCCCTGAAAGAGTCGTGCCTGTCTTCATTGCTTCCATCTATGCTAACAGCTATTCTTGCCACTCCAGCTTTTCTCAGTTCCTCAAGTTTATCAACGCTTGCCATATCAGTTCCGCTGAATGCTATTGCAACCCTGAACCCTTTGCTGGATGCATAGGAAACAATATCCGTAACGTCATCCCTCATCAGCGGGTCTCCACCGGTTATGATCAAAAGTGGCTTTGGATTGAACTCAGATAGCTGATTTATGACATCAAAACACTCCTCAGTTGTCAGTTCATCCGGATGTCTTTTTTTCACAGCTTTCGCCCTGCAGTGCCTGCATGCGAGCATGCAAGCTCTCGTCAGCTCCCAGAAAACGATAAATGGGGAATTCATGTTTAATCTCCTTCAAAAGCCTCCTTAACGAGCTTAATCGCACACAAATCTCCACACATGCTGCAAGCATCGCTCTCAGACTTTCTTTTACTGTGAATTTCTCTTGCTTTTTCAGGATCAATTGATAGCTCGAACTGTCTCTCCCAGTCGAGATTTTTTCTCGCTAAGGACATCTCGTAGTCCCTTTTCCTTGCCCTCTCACTCTGTCCCTCCTTAATCAGGTCGATTGCGTGTGCAGCTATTTTAGCAGCAATAACACCCTCTCTGACATCTTCAACCGTTGGAAGGGCAAGGTGTTCTGAGGGTGTGACGTAGCATATGAAATCAGCCCCGGCCATTCCGGCTATTGCCGCACCTATGGCAGCAGCTATGTGGTCGTAACCTGCGGCGATATCTGTAACGAGAGGGCCGAGGAGGTAGAGAGGGGCGTTGTCGGTCACGCTCTTCATCGCCTTAACAGAGGTCTCAATCTGGTTGAGGGGGACATGTCCCGGGCCTTCAACCATGCACTGCACTCCTGCTTCCCTGCACTTCTCCACAAGCTCTCCAAGCACTATGAACTCCGTGTACTTTGCCCTGTCTCCGGCATCGTGAATGCATCCCGGCCTGTAGGCATCCCCAAGGCTGATTGTGACGTCATACTCCTTCAGAATTTCCAGTAAGTAGTCGAAGTCTTTGTAGTACGGGTTCTCCTTCCCGTTGTGGAGCATCCAGCCGATTATTATTGCCCCACCCCTGCTTACAACCCCCAGCAGTCTCTTTGACCTTTTTAATCTCTCAACGCTGAACCAGTTAACTCCGGAGTGAATTGTCATGAAATCAACTCCATCTTTCGCGTGTCTCTCAACAGCTTTGAAGAAATCGTCCTCGCTCATGTCAACAACTCTTCTGCAGTCTCTTGCAGCCTGATAAATCGGTACGGTTCCAAAAGGGACCTTAACAACATCCATTATCCTTCTCCTTATCTCATCCAGATTTCCTCCTGATGATAAGTCCATAACAGCATCTGCTCCAAATTTCTGGGCGACAATTGCCTTCTCAACTTCCTCCTCAACATTTATGTAGTCCGCTGAAGTCCCAACGTTGGCATTAACCTTTGTTGAGGTGAGCATACCTATGGCTCTTGGCTCAATATCCTCTCTTCTCACGTTTTTGGGTAATACCACGTAACCTTGAGCGATAAGCCTTATAAGCTTCTCAGGATCAAGTCCTTCATATTCCGCAGCCATTTTCACGAAATCTGAGATCCTGCCTTTTCTGGCTTCCTCTATTAGAGTCATGATTACAAAAAAGACCTGAAGGCAAAAAAACTTTGCCCGCTAAAAGTGACTCATGATTTCATCAATCAGAGCATAGGAAGTTTTTATCTTGCTCACATCACCAAAGTACGTGAGGTTCCATACGACGATGTGGCTGACTCCGAGCTTCTCGTACTGCTCGAACTGCTGGACAATTTCTTCGGGTGTGCCGGCAATGTATGCTATCCTCATAATCTCATCCGGAACCTGCTTTATCGCCTCCATAATCTGCTCCTTGGTGTACTTCGTGGGAATGTAATCCAGCAGACCGTAGAACTTGCCAAATGGATGCCTGTAGCCGAGCATCTCGTAGAACTCTGATGGCATCAGCAGAGCGTGAATCTTAAGTATCGGTGACTGGAGCAGTCTGTTTACCTCCTCTGGCTTTTCATCCACAATTAGACTGACAAAAATGGCCTTTGTTATCTCTTCAGGCTCTCTGCCAAACTCCTTCGCAAATCTGTCGAGCTTCTCAGCCCTTTGCCTGTAAACCTCAGGTGGTAAAGTTGTGGGAAGCCATCCATCGCCGTGCCTGGCGGTAAGTTTTAACATTCTATCACCGTGAGCTCCGAACCAGAAAGGAAGCTTTCCTAAGGGTTTTACATCAAAAACAGCATCCTTAAGGCGGTAGAACTTACCCTCGTAGTTTATTGTTTCACCATAATCGCTGTTCAGCATGAGCTTCATGATCTCCACCGCCTCCTCAAGTCTTGCTACAGGTTTGCTGAATTCGATACCGTAAGGAACGATGTTCTCAGCCTCTCCCGCTCCGATACCGAGAATAAACCTCCCTCCGGTTGCGTGGTCCGCTGTTACAGCCTGCTGAAGCAAAACTGCCGGATGCCTCCTGAAAACCTCAGTAACGGAGGTTCCAAACTTTATTTTTTCTGTTGCAGATGCGGCATAGCAGATCTCGCAGAATGCATCATAGAACATGTGGCATGAGGGATAGCGCATTGCGAAAATCGTTTCTTTCCAGAGATCGTGAGGATACCATCCCATAAGGTGGTCTGCAACCCATATTGCATCGTAGCCCTTTTCCTCCATCCTTTTTGCTGTTTTTGGTATATCCTCAATTGGCGGGAAGGTTGGTGCAACAGTCCCGAACTCCATGGGTGAAAAATGGTTTCACATTATATGAATTTTTTTAAATTAACGATACATGGGTAAATCATGCCCGCCTTTTTCACCTGAAATTTTCTGCATCTTCCAGATAACGTAGAGCTTGCAGCGGTGAACCTGTTTTACAGCATCCATGAAAATGTTCTTGTTAAGGCCGTCGAAGTACAGCTCCCTTGTGAACTGAAAGAGCTGAGGATCGTTGACGTTTGGCAGAATCTGAAAGCCTGTGGGAAGGAAAAGCAGTGTAAACCTCATTTCCCAGAGCAGTTCGTTTCTTCTCTCGGAACTCATACTCATAAGAGAGCGGTAGTGCTCATCAGCAAGCTTAATCCCGGAGGCAACAACGACCATATCATACCTGTTCTTTGGAAAAAGAACATCAATGTACTGCCTCGAATCCGGAGGAACTTCAGCAATGAAGTGGTAGTCAGCATTCTCGTCCGTAATCCTGTCCTTATAAATTCCCTCCTCAACCAGCCACTCTCTTACCTTCCTTGCTACCTCCTCCTTCATAGGATAAGTTGTATCAGGCTTTATTTTTCTTCTCCTTCATGACTGAGCCGAAATTCAGCAGTTTTTTAAAACCTTAAGCATAACTTAATCAATGAAATTATTCGACAGGGTTTATGCCTACACCTGGGGAAAAGCGTTCAGAGACTCCTCAAACTGCTACATTATAGCTGATGAGGAACTGCTTGTTATCGACCCCGGAAGGTTCAAGAGCTACACCAACCTGAGGGGTCTGATGAGGAATGACGGGCTGAAGGATGTAAACTACGTCTTCAACACCCACCTTCATCGGGATCACTGTGAGAGCAATATCCTTTTTGCTGAAGGTGGAGCATTACTCGGTTTTGATCCAAGAGAAATGGCAGTATCTCAGTATCAATTCAACCTTGACATAAGGCTTGGAAAGGTGTTCGTTATCGGGAACACCGAAATTGAAATACTCAGAACTCCTGGCCATTCTCCCGGTAGCCTCACTTTCTACATTCCCGAATATTCTGCAGCTATAACGGGAGACCTGATTTTTGAGAACGGTGTTCCCGGAAGGTTCGACATTTATGGAGGTGATAAAAAAGAGCTGGCAAAATCCATAGAGAAGCTTCGGGTGCTGGAGGTTGAGTACATTCTTCCGGGGCATGGAAGGATAATGCAGGGTAGAGAGGGTATTGATGCCATGCTCGAAACTACTGCTGAAGTTCTGCTTCTCTGAGAAAAAACAATTAATCCTCACGACCTAAGCTTTAAAGTGGACGAACTGTTCTGCCCCCAATGCGGGATGCTGAAAAAGAGGTGCAGGTGTAGAGAGCGGAGCACAAGGCAGCGTAACCTTGAAATTCTGAGGAAAACAGGTTTTAAGGAAACTCTTGTCCCCCTTTTCAACACAGATGATGAAATTGTACTTTACAAAGTTCTCAGACCATTCAGGGAAACTCCTACAGAGGATCTCAGCTTTTTACCATCTCAGCTTGCCGAATGCTTGAGAAGGAGGGGTATTGAAAGGCTCTTTCCATTCCAGAAGGAGGCGATGATTCGCTTAATGAGGGGTGAGAACGTCGTCATCACAGCCCCCACAGGATTCGGCAAGACGGAAGCTTTCGTCATTCCCATGCTCTGGAGGATCTTAAAGGGAGGAAGGGCAATTGTCTTCTACCCCACCAAAGCCCTTGCGAGAGATCAGGAGGAAAAAATAAAATTCTACTCCTCACATCTCGGCTTGAAAGCGGTAAGATTTGACGGAGATTCCGGTATTGATGAAAGAAATGCTGTCCTCAGCGGTAAATGCGATGTAATCCTCACGAACCCGGACATGGTTGATTATCACCTCAGAAATACTCCAGCGTTCAGAAGAATCTGCAGAGATGTAAAATTTATTGCGGTTGACGAGCTTCACGTTTACACTGGCATTCTGGGAAGCAACATGCACTATCTCGTGAAAAGGCTATCAAGGTTTTCTGAATTCCAGATTGCATGCGCTTCAGCCACACTCTCCAATGCTGCGGAATTCGCGGAAGAACTTTTTGACAGAAAGTCCGTTTTAGTTTCAGGAGAGCACAGGAAGGGAACACTTCACCTGATTTTTCGCTACACTCCAAGTTTGTATTCAGCAGTAAGAGATATCGTCACAGCCCTGAGAAACAGAAAGATAATTGTTTTCGGAAACAGCTACAAAACAGTTGAAACTGTAAATCTTATACTAAGAAGATACGGGTTAAAATCTGCAATACACAAAAGCGGATTGCCAAAAGATGTCAGGCGGGAGGTGGAAGAGAAGTTCAGGAAAGGTGAGATAAACATCGTAGTCTCAACTCCAACTCTTGAGCTTGGGATAGACATCGGAGATGTTGATGTTGTTATTTCTGAACTCGTGCCTTACGGCCAGCTAATCCAGAGAACCGGAAGGGCGGGTAGAAGGGGGCAGGAAAGCATAGGTGTTGTAATTCTCAGGGAAGAGGATTCAATAAGCACGTACTACAAAGCAAATCCTGAAGATTACTTCAGGGAGGAGGCCAACGGTTATGTTGAGAGATACAATGAGGAGGTTATGAAGTTTCAGCTCCTTTCCATGTGCATTGAGAAGCCAGTCAGCTTTGAAGAGCTCGACAGGCAGTCCTTGGAGTTCATGCGAAATCTGAAGGCACAGGGATTAGTGTTTGAGACAGGGGGAGTTTTTTATCCCACCGCAAGGGCATTAGAGCTGAGCAGAACCTTCAGTTTTCGTGGTATAGGGGATCCGGTAAAAATCTACCATGATGGAGAGCTCATAGGGGAGAGAGCTTTACCAATAGCCGTAAAGGAGCTGTTTCCGGGAAGTATTTTGATACACAACGGTGTTAGATACAGAACTCTTGACCTCAACCTCGAAAAATTGAGGGCTGAGGTTGTGAAGATTGAAAATGGATACGAGGTGACCGACCCGCTTTACACAACCATCCCGAGAATTATAGAGGTTGAGGGAGAAATTGATGATCCGGTAAACGCAATCTACTGCACATTAGAAATAAACTATCTCATTCACGGTTATATTGAAAGAAATGTATTCGACAGAGAAAAAAAGGATTTCAGATACCTTGATGAACCTGTTAGCTACACGTTCAGAACAAAGGGATTTCTTTTTTCTGCCCCTTTCCCCGATCCTGAGGATTACGAGGACTATTATGCCGGAAGCTTCCACGCTCTGGAGCACGTTCTCATTGAAACAACGGATGCCTTAACAGGAGGAGGAAGCAAGGAAATGGGCGGGATATCTGTTCCTGAGGGAGATATTTTTGTCTACGATGCCGCTGTTGGCGGTAGCGGGTTATCCAGACTCCTTTTCAAAAGACTCAGAAGAGCATTCGAGATTTGCGAGACAATTCTCAGAAATTGTGAGTGCAAAAGGATCGACGGCTGTCCGAGATGCACGTACAGCTATCAGTGTGGAAACAACAACCAGCCACTCAACAGAATTGGAGCGCTCAGCATTGCTGAAAAGGTCTTAAAAGGTATAAAAAGAAAAACAGACTGGAGGAAGTATACCGATACTATCGAAATCAGGTATTTTCCCTAATACATAGCTCTTACCATTGCCAACCTCTTAAGACTCTTGCAGAGCTCCTCAGCTTCTTTCTCTTTCCCCATCGCTTTCATTATTCCCATGCAGAGCTTAAAAATTGCTTCCTGATGTTCGTTTTTCTGCCGGAAAATCTGCACAGGGGATATATTCAGGCTGTCGTATTCGCTGAAATACTCGTTTTCCAAGCCATAACTTTCAAAAGTTTTTTTCACATGGAAAAGAAGCAGGTGGAGATGTACCAACTCTTCTTTGCCAAACTGGCCGGACATACCTTATCTTGCACTTTCAGCACTTAAATTTATCGGTTAAGGGAATTGGAGGATGTTGAAATTTTAAAAAAATGTATAATAATTTATCATCCCAAAACTACAATACTGAGAACAGTTGTTCAAGCACATTTACGAGCCTCTTTCCGCTCGTTGTGAGTTCATAGCAGTCATCTTTCTTTTCAACAATGTTCAACTGCATTAATGCCTTCAGGTGTCTGTCAAGTATACCCGGATTCAGTTTTGTCTCAAACATCAGCTGGGAAAATCTGAGGGGAGCCCTTTCAAGACTGAAAAGGATGTTACTAACCCCATTTCTGGAAATAACTTTCAGAACTTTCTGACTCCCCTCATCCGGCTTTTTTCCAAATAAGGTAGCGATGTCAAACATCGGCTCACCTCACATCAATGATAACTATGATTGTAATCACCTACACGATTAAAAGGTTTTTGGTTTGAGGTGTAATTACAAAAAAACAATAACAGAAGTTGAATTATAACATTTAAATCTCTAATTTGTGAAAAAAGTCTATATTTGTAGCAGAGAACTTTCTCTAATGCTACAGCCGGTTGAAGCCAATCTTGTCAGACTTGCTGTTGTAACCAGAAGGACAAAAGCCCTTGTTATTTTAAACTCCGAAAACTTTCACTACAGAGTGGTTGACTGCTCAAGAAAGCATTTTTGCAAAGTTTACGTATCCAAAAACTGTCCTCCCTACTGTCCAGTTATTGTGGCTGCAAAGGACTTTGTCTCGGGCAGAAGGGAACCAAAGGCTGAAGTCTCAGTTCTTGATTAGTCTCTTAATCATGTAACCACCACTGAGCCTGTAACCGAGCTTTCTGTAGTAGTTTCTCACCCCCACACCGCTTATCACGGCAATTTTATCATATCTTTCTTTTGCAATCTCCTCAGCCTCTCTCAGCAATCTCTCTCCAAATCCTCTGTGCTGGAACGCGTTGCTGATCTCACCAATCGGAACCGCTCTGCCATAAACATGAAGCTCCCGAATAAGGGCGGAATCTTTCAACACACTTATGAACGGCTCTTTTGGAAATCTGAGCCTTGCAAATCCAACAAGAGCGTCATACTCCTCAATTTCAAATGATATGAAGAACTCCTTACCTCCGGATGCTCTGTACTCCCTCACCACAGGTTCGGCCTTCGAGTACTCCTCTGGCCTGACGCCTTTGTGTCCCACCTCCCTGCACCGGATGCATCTGCAGCTGTATCCAAGCTCTTTTAATCTTCTGTGCACAAGCTGTCTTATGTTTCCCTTATCCAGCCCTATCGCTGCTTTAACAGGGATATCTCGCTGAATTCTCTGAACTCTCACCCACTCAGGGAAGTAACGCTTTGCCATTGCTATCAGCTCAACCACCTCCTCTGTTGTGTAAGGTCTGTACTCCCCACACTTCCACATTTCGTAAAGTTCTGTACCTTCCACAACCACTGTGGGGTAAATTTTTAGGTAGTCAGGCTTGAAGTTCTCGTCTTCAAAAATTTCCCTGAACATTCTCAGGTCTCTTTCAAAGTTGGAGTCAGGCAAACCCGGCATAAGATGGTAGCCAATCTTGAAGGCCGAGTCTCTCAGCAATCTCGTTGCCTCAGCTACATCCTTAACCGTGTGTCCTCTTTTTATTCTCTCAAGAACGTCATCATAGATGCTCTGAACTCCAAGCTCAACCTTGGTTCCTCCAAATCTCAGCATCTCTCTTATGTGTTCTTCTCTTGCATAATCTGGACGAGTTTCGAAGGTTACTCCAACGCATCTTGCCCTTGCCCTCTCGTTCTTCTTTTTCACTTTTTCAATGTCATTTTCAATCTTTGCACGGCTGTTAAAAGTGTTGAGAGCATTGAAAATGCCGAGCATAAACTTCTCCTTGTATTCAGCATCCCTTGCCGGGAATGTTCCACCCATCACAATGACTTCTACCTTGCTTACATCATGACCTATGCTCTCAAGCTCCCTCAGCCTTGCGGTTACCTGTTTGAAAGCATCGTAACCATGCTGTTTCCCCCTCATCGCTGCCGGCTCAAGTCCTATGTAGCTTTGAGGAGTGTTTCTCTCAACCCCTCCCGGGCATGGCAGGCATTTGCCATGAGGGCATGGGGCTGGGGAGGTCATGACAGCAACAACTGCAACACCGCTAATTGTTCTTACCGGCTTAATTCTGAGAATTTCCTTCAGCTTTCCATAAAACTCGGTGTTCTTTGCAGCCTGCAGTATTTCTGCATCCGAAGGAATTGTTGAAAGCTTTTGCTTTCTGGCAAACAATCTCTTTATCCTGAGAACATCCTCCTTGTTCTTTGCATTCTCTGCAATCTCCTTCGCAAGTTCAAACACCTGAAAAGTATAGATTAGCGGTTAAAATCTTTTACTCTCTCGACCTCCGCTCTGATTCTCTCCACAACCTTCTCTCTCCTTTTTCTGTTCCTTCGCTCTATAATTGCCCTCTCCCAAGGGAATGACAAAGTTGGGATTCTCTCATCTTCGTAGTTTATCAGAGGAGACAGTATCGCAGCAAGCTTCTGAAATTCTGCATCAGACAGAGCTTTAACAAGGGCTACTGTGAGGGGTACTTTATAACCATTCTCCACAAACACCTTTTCACCAAACTCCAGCTCAGAATAAAGCCTGTCCCTGAAGACTTTATCCTTTGGAACGTGGGATGCTATGAATTCCGTCTCGTCAACTTCAACTCTTTGTCGAAAATCTCTTGAAATTTTGATGAATGTGATCGCTATGATTGACCATTCAATGAAATCAGCTATTCCCGGTCTTTCAGAGAGAAGCGGTTTGATCAGAAGGGAGTAAAATGTTAAAATGAAAAGGATGAGAATAAGAAAAGACCTCTCTGATCTTATCCACTGGAAAATCTCACCTTCAAAGGCTGTCGAGATGGCTGTAATTGCAAGGATCAGGAAAAGTGCAAGTGAAGAAAAAGCAAGAGATGGAATTTCAAAAACCTGAGAAAGGTAGGAGAACAGATAGTAGGATGCGAAACCTGCTACTGCAAGAGATGCTGAGGAAATCAGAGTTTGATGGAGCTGTTTATCTGTAAACTTGATGTACGAAAATGCCAGTGATGCTGATAAAATCGCGATGTGCCATCTTACACTCTGATAAACCGCAAAATACTGCATGTAGCCGTGTAAGATCAGAGATTTAAAGGCCACGTCCAGCGAAATGATTAGTATCAGTGGAATCAGAACAAGCCTGAAATGGCTCAACCTCTCAAATGATGCGAGAGCTGAGTAAGCAACTATCATGATTGAAAGCAATGCCTTCTGCATCTCGTCAGCAACCACAAGAACATTTCCGGTCAGAATCTCCTGATTATGAAGAAAGAAGTATATGAAAAACGCAAATGCGAGGCCAAAGATAAGCCTGTTAAATCTCATCGCTAACCACCCTCAGGTAGTCGTAAAACGCATCAAGGAAATCTTTTCTCGTATACTCCTCTCTACCGTAAGTTCCTCTCTCAAAGTAGTTAAGCAATACCTCCGCCTTCACACCGAGATTTTCCATAATCTCCCTTGCGGTCATGCTCTCAACCTTATCAAACCTTCTTCTTCCAATATCCTCAAGTCTTCTTACAATTTCTCCAATTGCCTTGGAATAAGGAGCAACTTTAATTTCCAGCTCACCTCTCTTCCTTTTTCTACCATCTTCCCTGAAGGCGTAAACCTTTATTGTTCCGTATTTCTTTGGCTCAAGAGTTAGGGTGTCTGTAAATTCCTCATTTCCGTTGTAACTGACAAATGCAGGCTCGCTCAAACTGATTCTTATCCTTTCCCCAACATCCCAGATGTTCGGAAGATCAGGATGCTCTTTTTCAACAAAAAAATCAATTCTTTCAACTCTGAAAAGCATGTGGTAAATTATAAAGGCTGCAAAAATCGCTACTGCTACAAAAACTGGCAGAAAGATGTATGGCGATACCTCAGTCATTTCCCTGACAGCGGGGAAGTATTTTTCACTGCCGGAATAAACTATGAGCTTTGGTGAATCAACATCGAATTCTGCAACACCGTTCAAAAGTTCTTTTCTGATGCCATCAATCTCAACAAACCCATCAGCGGGTTTTCCGTCTTTATCAACCACCTGAACAATCAACCTCCCGTTAAATTTCTGAGTCCTGATATCTACCGGTTCCTTCATGTAAACAATTTTTGTTTCGGAGTACAGAAAATCAGGAATCTCCACTCTCAGTTCATTCTTTCCCAGATTTAATGGTACTTTAGCAGAAAACTCTCCGTTTCTGGCTATTGCTGAGACATTTCCAATCCTTACCGTTGCGTTCACGGGCTGTCTGTTGAAGTAAACCATTCCGCGAACATCCTCGTTCCTGCCAACGGTTTCGTTAACAATGATCGTTATCTCGCCTGCCTCTATCTCTTTTCTGAACTCGGCAGGGAGAAGGTAGCCCATTCCTTTGAAAATTAACACCAATTCATGCTTTCCGCTTCTTAGAGAAAGTTCTTCTCTGAAGTATCCGTCTTTCAGATCAATTTTACTGCAGTAACCGTCAATGCAGAGGTCTATTTTTCCGGTAAAGGGTGGTGAGGATTCAAGCCTTCCTTCGAGTGTGAAGTTCTCGGGCACTTTTTCGGGAAGTGTTATGTTAAAAAAGGGCCGGTAATAAATTTCAACTTCCGGATCGCTCCATGACTCCATGTGGTAAAGTGTACCGGTGAAGTGGGCCTGAACGCTGAATCTTCCTGTAACCTCAGGAACTTTAAGCGAGGTATCGAATTTACCGTCCTCAACCAGTGCAAGTCCGGCAAGAATTCCATCTGCGGACTTCTTATCCTTTTTAAGAAAAATTTCAACATACCCTGAAACAGCATTGCCGTACTCATCCCTGACGTAACCTTTTACAGTAAAATTTTCCCCCGCAACAAGCTTTGAATCAACGTGGGTTATTACGGTTGTTGTGTTGATTTTCTCTCCTTCCGGTGCGGGATCGAATTCCATCCAGCCCTCCCTGAATCTAACCTCCGCCCAGATGTGGGCATCACTGGCAAATACGGTCTGGTTTGTCTCAACTGGATCTGCAAGATAGCCGAAAACAGCTCTTGCTGGAATTCCCACTGACTGAGCTAAAAGAACAAAGGCTGTTGCAAATTCTCTTGCCGTACCTTTTTTTGTTTTGAAGAGAAACTCCTTTACATCCCCCTTCTCTACATAGGTGTTGACGTAGTTGCTCTTGAGGTAATTCTCTATGGCCTTAACTTTATCAAGGTCAGATGTTGCGTTTGCGGTTATTCTTCTTGCTAAATTCCTTATTTCTGGATCGGGGTAGCTTGCCTCACCTTCAAAGCTCGTGGGTTTGAAGGTCTTGGCTGTAGTAAAGCCATAATACGGAACTCTGGTAGAATTTATTCTGAAAGCTCCGGTTTCGGTATCATAGCACCGGTCAATTTTACCCCCTACTGGAATTATCCCCTTCGTGTCCTTTGAAACTGGGAGGTAGCGGTTCAGCTCGGCAATTGGTGTAACCCTGAACCTCTTTGCAATGGGAATGTGTTCATCACCGCAACTGTAAGCGTCCTCTATCCAGCTACCGTTCTCGTATCTTGTTGCGGTGTAAAGTCTAAGATAGTTTGTCGTGAAATCAAGACCCTCCACGTAGAAAAGAGGGATGTTCGGCGGGTTAAATGAGCGCGATGAATCGCTCAGGCATGCTAATCCTCCATATTCTCCCTCTCCACCAAAAACCTCCTCCTGTCTGAAGGAATAGTAGAACAAACTGCCGCTCACCTCAAAGCTTCCAGCCTCGCCATCCTTAAAATCTCCACTTCCTATGAGCCCCTCAAAGCCAGTCTTGCTGAAATCAATTGAAAGGATAAAGCTTGAAAGTAGTGAGATTGAAATTAGAATCAGAGCCAAACCCGCAAGTTTCTTCAGCATTGGTCAGAAGTTTTCATGGTAATTAATAATTCTGTCGGCTGAGGCAGTAGAGAACTATTCCCGCCGCAACGCTCAGGTTTAGGCTGTTTACCTTTCCAACTCCGTTAATTCTCGCAACAGCATCGCACTGCTTTTTGACAGGCCTTGATACACCTTTATCCTCACCACCAATTACCACAGCTGCGGGAAGCGAGACTGACACTTTTTCGAGATCCTCACCGTCTAAATCTGCGGCCATAGCAGCAAATCCGAGTTTTTTCAGCTTTTTTATAGCCGCTGCAAAGTTCTCCACCCTTGCTATTGGGATATGGAAAACAGCACCAGCGGAAGCTTTCAGAGCTCCTTCCTGCACACTTCCCCCTCTTCTCTTCGGTAAAACCACTCCTGCTGCCCCGAAAAATTCAGCGGTTCTTATGCAGGCTCCTATATTCCTCTGATCAACAACGTTGTCGAGAAATAGAATGAAAGTGTTTCTTGAAATGGCTCTTTTGACGATGTAGTCGAATTCCGCGTATTTTATAGGAGAGATCTCAGCAGAGAGCCTCTCTCCCTCTTTTCTGTAAACAGGAACTCCCTTTTTTCTTGCGATTTCGATGATTTCTGCTATTTTTGGGCTTTTATCCCCTGAGTGGAAAATCCTGACAACCTTTCCCTCAAGTAAGGCACTTTTTATGCTGTTCAAATCCGTGATTTTCACACCCCTCAGTTAGAGGATAGTATGAAAGATTTTCCCCTGAACTGTTACTGACTCAACAAAAAATTTAATATCCTGCACACCAAAACATTAGCGAGGGGTCGTGGCGTAGCCAGGAAGCGCGGCGGGCTCCAGCGGCGTGATGATTGACGGGTCTGCTGAGCGGTGATGACCCGTTGGAGCTCTGACCCGAAGAGACCCGCCAGTCGTGGGTTCAAATCCCACCGGCCCCATTAAAAGTTTAAGCTTTATGGAAAATGAGATCTGGAACGCGATTTATCCATGGATAAAGTTTATAGATAAAGTTTGCAGTTTTAAAAGCAAAAATAAAAAATTTAGAGTTCCGCAACGATTTCGTCAAGAAGCTTCAGATATTCTTCTTCTTTTCTCCAGAGGTTTCCGAAGCTCATTGCAGCGTTTGGATGATAGTAGCGGTCAATAGCTAAAGCTCTGATATGTGGTGCGAAGTTCTTTATTGCTGCAAGCATCTGTGAGCCATGGTAATAAATGCTTCCAATCATCAGGACGAGGTCGTAATTGCCCTTTCCATCGAATCCGGGCCAGTTTGGATCCAGAAGGAAGTTTGTAAGTTCGTGAAGCACCGCATACCTCACCCTGTCCTCCAATCCGGCTTCAATGAACTTCTTTATTGCACTTCCGGTTGCGACCACCGTAATGCTGTCCTTCTCAACGAACTTCTTTATTCTCTCGAACATCCCGTCTGTTATGTCTGGCCCCACGATGAGCAGAGGTCTCTTAGCTTTCTTTATCATGTTCGCTACCGGTTTTCCTTTCTCAAGCAGAGTTGCGGTCTTCGGTCCGGGTATGTTGGCGACATCAAACGGCTGCTCGAGTGCTTTCGCCATCTTCACCACCTCACACCGTCATGAACCCATCTCTTAAGCATCTTTCAAGGTTTGTCGGATTGAAGCCCGCATGGTAGCTTCTGATTGGCCCCTCGATGATTTTCTTCTTGCTCCAGTCGATCTTCCAGCCGTACTTGTCTTCAAGTATTTTCAGCAGTTCCTCCTTCTTTGCCAGAGGTAGATCAGCTTCAGTTCTTACGAACAGATGCCAGTCGTCAGGCATTCTGTTTAGATATTTCAGGCTGAGGTCAATGTAGTGTGTCAGCTTGACTGACCTTCCCTGTGTGGTATCATTGGGTCTGAAGCAGAGTTTCGCCATCAGCGGAATTGCCTCCTCAATTGTTTCGGCAGCAACAAGCAGATCCTGCGGAGCTGGCTCAATTCTCACCTTCTCGCCAGTTCTGACATCCCAGACCATCCAGTCTTCATCGTTGTACGGTCTGCCAAGGAAGGCTCTTCTGTACTTGCTGCCGTGCGGTCCAACCACCACGGGTATGCCGAGCCTGTTAACTCCTGTAGCAATGCTTGCTGCCTTCTGGCTGTATGCACCCCATGCAAGTCCGCAGGCTCCGACTCTGTTCAGTATGTAGTCTGCAATCTCCTCGAAGTTCGCCCTTATATTCCTCTTTGCGAATATTCTTGCAACCTTTATTGCAGCACCGTGGATATGGGCATTAGCAACACAGCTTCCGAGATTTGCAACACAGCCACCATCGAAGTTGTCGGGGTATTTCTCGTAAACTGTAAGTCCTTCCTCATCCTTGTAAAGACCAGCATCCATTGCCATGCAGCCAGTTGTTACAACGATGAAGTTTCTCGAAGCAAATTCGTTCATGACTGTGTATGCATCTTTTGTGCCATTCGGATAGTTGCTGCAGCCAACTATGGCTATAATTCCCGGGATGGTTCCAAGAACGATTGGTGCACCGACATTCCTGATTTCAGAATCTCTAACTGGTCCCCTTCCTCTCCTTACCTTACCTTTTTCATTTATCAGTCTGTTCCATGCAGCGAAGTTCAGCATGTCTATGATCGGAATGTTCCTCGGACAGACCTGTTCACATCTTCCACAAGCAATGCAGATGTCCCATTTCTCCTCAAGCTTGCTCCTGTCACCCTTCTCAGCAGCTTCCATAGCCTCTCCTATCCTTATTCCCTGTGGACAGGCCATCGTGCAGTTTCCGCACTGCGTGCAGGCTTTGGCGTAGTTCATGAACTCTTCCTCACTGAGAACCGGTTTGAAATCCTCACTTCTCTGCTTCCTCCTCGCCCTTGCAACTTCAACCGCAACCTCTCCTACTTTAAGCGGATCAAGAATTACACAGCCAGCATTTCCTGCAAGAAGGTATTTTACAGCCTCTTTCGGATCCTTCTTCGTGAAGTCTGGCAATCCGTGCATCGCCTTTTCGTTTGTGCAGATAACAGGAATTCCGAGCTTTCTCGTGTGATACAGAATGTCCGCTCTTATGCACTGTTCGTCAATTACTATGACATCAGCAATTCCAGCCCTTATTGCCTTCAGCTGCCTTCCGAGAGAGCCAACTATTTTTGCCTTCTCGTAGTATCTTGTGGTGTCGTGAGCAGTGCAGCAGATTCCTGCAAGCTCAACCTCATTTTCCAAGCCGTTGCCTTCTATGTAATCAGCGATATTGAAAGCTGGAGGAGCATGGTGGCCTATTACCAGAACAACCGCCTTGCTTCTGTCAATTACGCCCATTCCCACTTCTATAAGTGGCTGATTGCTTTCCCCCTTTGGTAAGTTGAAGGCGCAAATCTGAGCTATATCTGCAATTTCCTTACCGAGTGCATCCATCATTCCAAGATGAAAAGCTTTGCTTTCAAAATCCAAATAGCTTCCTTCCTGCCCAGTATGCACGGCATCCATCACCTGTGTAATCTGCTCCTCCACGTATTCGAGAGCTTTTCTCAAGTCTTCAAGTGTTTTCGGCTTTATTCCGGTAATCAGCTGGGTCAGGGGTGCAACTTCTGCAATTTCCGGCCCGAGGTCAACCGGAATTTCACTCAGCTTTTTACCTGTTACATGCTCAATGTCGTGAAGCATGTGCCTTGCATGGCCGGTGTGGCAGGTAGTACCCATTGCTACCGCAATCGTTACAATTCTACCGGTTTGAGCAGCCAAATCAATACCGCATGCTCCTCTCTTATTGCCTGTCAGGTCACACTTACCCATCGTGCAGAGGCAGCACATATCGCAGTAAGGGGCGTAGAATGGCTTGTATCTCCTGAGCAGGAAGAAGTCCCAGTCACGAAGTGTTGCAATGCTTGGCATCGGTGTTGGACCCATTGGAGCCCATTCTTCCTCCTCTTCAACAACTTCTCCAATTCTTATGCTGACGTTTTTCATGTCATCTAAAACAAGAGCTCCCTTCCCTAATTCTAACACCATTACGGCTCACCTCTTGTATGGTTAACGTAATTTTAGCATATTAAGAACTTTTCGATTTATTTCCGAATTTCACAGCGGATAATACTTTTTCAGGAGATGTTGTTACCAAATTAAAA
>Ga0072500_136547_pt1 | contig 46860 bp, 49 predicted proteins | sample GBScelen77Swater_FD_63803 | JGI IMG/M metagenome (GOLD analysis project Ga0072500, IMG submission 63803) | Hot spring microbial communities from Great Boiling Spring, Nevada - cellulolytic enrichment S 77C v2 (version 2) | ecosystem: Environmental > Aquatic > Thermal springs > Hot (42-90C) ...
AGGTTCCCGATATCCTCCTTGCCGGGGACCACGACCGGATCCGGCGGTGGCGGGAAAAAGAATCCTGGAAGAAGACCCTCCGCCACCGCCCCGACCTTCTTGGCCTTAACCTTCCGCCGGAATCCCTGTCTGGTTAGTTCTTTTTCCTTTTCTGCAGCAGCTCCTTGACCTCCTCTGCCTGCTCGGCGAAATAAAGATCCAGTGCCTCTGAAATGATCTTGGAATACCCGCGGAGGCCGCGCTTGGCCGCCAATGCCCGAAGAAGCACTTGGTGCTCGCGCTTGATGGCAACCGTGGTGCGTACAGTCTTCCTCGCCATGCCCGCCTCCTTTTTGGGGAGGGCAGGTTTTAAGCCTGCCCTCCCCTCTCTAAAGCCTCATTTGCAAGGACCGGTGGGAGTGCCTGTCTCACAGCAAGGAGCTTTTTTCGTGCAGTCGTCCGTGGCGCACATTGGGTTGTAGATGATCTGTAGTGCTGGGCCGGTTCCCGCAGGGCCACCGCCGAACAGGGCCACGGCAAGATCGGGGATGCCGTTGCGGTCAAAGTCGCCTACGGCCAAGGAGATCGGGTCCTTGCCCACAGGAATCAGGCGCTCCACCCCGAACTTTCCGCCCAGGTTCACAAGGAGGGTAACGCGATCACCACTGTACTCGGCCACAGCAAGGTCCACTTTCCCGTCGCGGTTGAAGTCCGCAGGCACGATGAAAACTGGCTCACCGTCCAGCTTGATCCTCTGGGCCACGGAGAAGCGCCAACATCCGTCGTTATGGACATAGGTGAACGCGGAGAAGGCAGGGTCCACTACGCCGAGGTCGGCCTTCCCGTCGTCATCAAAGTCGGCCACCGCGATGCCCCGCAGCATGTGGCCAAGGACAATGCTCGTCTTGAACTTGAACTTGCCTAAGCACTCATTTTCAAAAAAGAGGAGGCTATTATTGGAAGCTACGACAAGGTCCACATCGCCATCGCGGTCGAAGTCACCCGGAGCGATGAAGGCTACGTGACAAACCTGAGCAAAGGGAGAAAGATCAATGGGATCAATTTTTGCCGTAGGGAAATAGACCTTAAGTCCCAGGGAATCGAGGACAGCCAGATCCAAAATTCCGTCGCCATTGAAGTCCGCAAGGGTGATGTGGGTGGCGGTGACAGTAGGAAGGGTGGCGAGCTTAAGCCCAGTCGGGTCCGCTACTTTGAAGGAAGTCCACCCCGGCATGTATTGAGTGGCTGTAAAAATGCGAATTTCGTAAAAGTCTTTGTATTCACAAGCACCCTTTTTCTCATAGGGCACGAAAACGAGACCCCAGGCCAAAGCCACGGGTGAGTCCGGGAGCGTAAAGGCCTTTGGTGCAGACCAGGCTACAGGACACGGCACGGGACACGTTGCACTTCCGGGATTGAGACCCACCAAGATGGTATTGCAGGAGTGGCAAGCTACTGCGAGGTCATCCCAGCCGTCGGCGTTGAAGTCTCCGGCAATGATGTATACCGGCCGCACACAATCCCAGTTAAGGTCCTGAACAAGGGGCACCTGCGCAAAAGCCCCCAGTCCCAAAACCGCCAACAACCCCAAAACTGCGATCCGCTTCATCCAAACCACCCCCTTATGATTTGCCTACCGAAGTGCTAACCACACAAGCAAAGCTCCCACCAAAAGCCCGCCCAAAAGCCAAGGGAAAGGAGACGGGCATGGCTCGCACTTCCCGTAGATCCCGCGGATGAGGAGGTACTCACAGCAGGGGCCAAGCTCGATCCGCAACATCCCGGAATCCGGAAGCTCCGAAAGCTCCAACCACCAGGGACCGCTTGTGGGAACGATTTGGGTAGCGACAAGCTGGCAGTCCAAGTAGATGCGGATCTTTCCCCCGAGCTCCGGCGACTCGAGGAGGAAGAGGAGGGTTTTGTGCGGGATGAGCTTCAGGTTCAGTTCATAGGCGGTTCCCGGCGGAGCCTGGAGAGAGCGGAGCTCCAAGCCCTTGTCGGTCAGGGTACCCTGGCCGATAACACAGCCGCCTCCCCAGCCGAGCTCGCACCACCCTTCAAGGCTTGGTTTCCCTACGCCCGAGCGAACACTGATCGCCGGCGGCGGGGCCTTGCACGGCCCATAGATGCCCTCGATGAAAATGGCATCACAATAAGGTCCAAGCTCGATCCGTAAGATCCCGGTACTGGGGAGATTGGTGATTTGCATCCACCACGGCCCAGGGGCAGGAATGGAGGCGGTAGAAACGAGCTCGTTATCAGCATAAACCAAGAGTTTCCCCGTTGGGCCGGGGGATTGAAAGAGGAAGAGAAGGGCGCGTTGAGGAAGGAGCTTGAGGTTGATCTCGTAGGCGGGCGTGGGCGGAACCTGGGCGGCGCTGAGGAGGAGGCCCTGATCGGTGAGACCACCATGTCCGACAAGCGAGCCCGTTCCCCAGCCGAGGAGACACCATCCCTCCAGGCTTGGCCTTCCCGCTCCGGTGCGGACGGTGACGGCCATCACCGGAACGGCCCAGAAAACCAACGCCGCAAGCAAAACGCGCCTCATGAGGCCTCCTTCTTGGCTCCTATGGGGCGCTCATGCGCCATGTCCGAACCTTTGCCCCTTCTTCCAAAGTGAGGACCTCTTGGGTTCCGTTTCCATCAATATCTCCGACAGCGATGGCTTTAAGCCTTGTTTCTGTACCGATGCGAATTTCGGCAACGTCCTTTTGACCTAAGGTCACAAAGATCTCCCCAGGGTTTGAGGAGTAGTGGACCAAGGCGATCTCGTTTGGCCCCAAAGCGGCATAAGCCTGCAAGGGACTCGTGAGCGGGGCAAGCGAGGCCAGGTAGGGAGGGACCTGGGGCAATTCCACAAAGCCTCCGTGGGGCAAAACGCTCCACACGAGCGGCTTATCCCCGGTGATCCAGATGATCTCGACCCCTTTGGAATCGTTGACTTGGAAAGCCCAGACATCCTTGGCCTTCAAGGGAACGGAGAAGAAGCTGCTTTGGCCGATCAGGAAAGGTCCCTTAAAGTAGCAGATGACGGCATCCCTCGTTTGCCAGTTCACTGCGAGAATGTCGGAAAGTCCATTCCCATCCAGGTCAGCCACCAAGATCTTGTCGGCTTTGAATCCTACAAATACGTCGCCCTTGCCCACGAAACTCCCGTCGCCGAGGCCTTGATAGAGGTAGAGAAAGCCGGTTTTCTCAGCGACCACGAGGTCCGCCTTGCCGTCTGCACTAAGGTCACTCAAAGCCAATACTTCAGCCCCGGCAAGCGCCAGGTCGAACGAGCCCAGCTCTTTTACGACGACTGCTGGCATTGGCTCGGGAGCGGAAGGAGCGGCCTCAAGCTTTACAGGCTCCCCGGTCTTCTGAGGCTCAACGTCCAACATCCCAGCTCCCGAGGGCTTGCTGCATGGGATCTCTCCAGAACAATCCTGGCAGAGGAGCGGGTTATAGATGACCTGCACAGCGTTGTCTCCGTAGAGGGCCACCGCTAGATCCGTAATCCCATTCAAGTCAAAGTCATCGACGACCAACGCCACAGGAGCCTTTCCCACCTCGATCACCTTTAGGATGCGGAAGCTCTGGATGTCCACGTGCTCCGGTGGGTTCACCGTGTTCGTGCAAGGGTCAGGCCGCGAGATCTTCCCTAGTTCCGAGAGCTCGTTGATGACAATACTAACGCGGTCCCCATCCTTTTCCGCTACGGCCAAATCTGGAAGGCCATTGCGGTCGAAGTCCGCAACCACCACGAAAACAGGGCCAGCGTCGAACTTGAACCTTTGTCCCCGCTCGAACTTCCAGCAGCCCCCGTTGAACACGATGGTCAGGGCGGAAAACTCCGGGTCCACTACGGCAAGATCCGGATATCCATCGCGGTTGAAGTCCGCGATAGCGAAGGACTTTATCTTCTTCCCGAGCTTCACCTCCCCAGCCAACGTGAACTTGAGCTCAGTGGCAGTGGATTCATTCCGGAACAAATAGACATACCCGTCTACGGCCACAGCCAGATCCAATAGCCCGTCACGGTCGAAGTCACTTGCCCCAAGGAAATTCGCGTCTTCGCCCTTCAGCTCAAGAATCAGAGCGGGGGCGCCGGAAACACTTCCCTGAGCCGGCGCAGCTGGCCGCAGGCCTACCCGGTCACCTGCATAGATTCCTACCTTCATGGAAATCCCGTCCAGTACAGCGATGTCGATAGCGCCATCGTTGTTGAAGTCCGCTAAAGCGAGGTGGGTTAGGGTTGTGTAAGGAAGGCTGTTCACTTTGACGGGACCACCGGAAACGAGCTTTAGAAAAGGAGCCTTTGCCTCAACCGGGGTGAACCGCACCACGCCCGGTTGGTACTGGGTGACGGCCACGAGATTTGGGAATGCCGAGGTGTACGGGAAACAAGCGGGCGCGGTAGGCGAACACACGGGATCCATGAAGTACCCCACGGCCAGGGCCACCGGCGAGTCCTCCAAGACCCATTGGACCTTTTCTTTGAAGCTGGTACAAGGAGCACGCGTGTTTTCAAAGAGGACAACGTTATTCGAGGAGTGACAGGCCACAGCAAGATCGGGAAAGCCATCGCGGTTGAAATCCGCGGAAACGAGGTAAACAGGCTGAATAGCATCCAGCTTAAGGGTCTGGATGGACTGACCAGCGGCCATAGCCATCCCTAGGCCAATGGCCAACACTAAGACACCTGTCCGCATGACACCTCCCTTTTGTCCCGGGATTTATGGTAGGCATGGGAGTGCCAAGGTCAAGAGATGCAGATTACATCCGCAGTGTAATGTTCATAACACTTCAGTGCTCGAATGCCGAAGTGCTCGCGATTTCTCCGGGCTCCAGGTCACGGTGCTTGGCTCTATCCTGAGCGCTGGAACGAAAGGAGGGTTCGCAGATCTGAAAAACAAGCCCCTTAGCGAAGCGAAAACCTTAGTAAAGCGGAGGCGTTTGCCTTATCCCGAAAAGCAAAGGGGAGTGAGGATCTCTACTTGCTTGCCCGCGCAGAAAAACGGTCCGCTGCTTGCTAGGTGCCCAAAATCTTCTGGATGTGGGAGAGAAGCTTAGGGTAGTGGGTGCCGGGCCAAAAAATGCGGCCGCAGGAGCGGCAGCGCAGAAACTCCGTGCACCACTCCCGCACCCTCGGCGGGACTAAAGGTAGTGCTTCCTCGCGGCTTAAGGGCTCCAAAAGGCCGTTACACGAAAGACAGCGGGTAAACGGGGAAATTCGATCCCGCAGATCAAACCTCCGCACCACCTCCCGCGCCTGCTCCAAAGGCTCAATCGCCCGTACCCAGTACCCGTGGGTTACGCCGCCGTGCTTGAGGAGCTGACGGTCCCTGGTGAGGAGGATCCGGCCGCTCCGGGAAAGGGCAACAAGTTCCTCATCGGTGATCCCGGGGTTGTGAACAGTATCAAATCCCAAAAGGCGTAAAAGCCGGGCAAGCTTTCCAAGATGCGCGTCGCAAGCAAAGGAAATTTCCCGAAGAGGCTCGCGCCGAATTTTCAGGACCGGTCCGATGTCCAGGCTCTCGAACACGGGATAAACAGCTACTCGATCGCCATCCTGAAGCCGGTAAGAAAAATCCACGGACTCTCCATTGACAATGATAAGCTCCACTTCCACATGGGGAACGCCCAAGGCTTCGATAGCATCCTTCACTGTGGGGTGGCCGAGGAACTCGTAAGAAAAAGACTTCGCCCGGAGCTCTTCGGGCAAAAAATCGTTGAGCTCCGCGTAGAACCGGAATTCCGCTCTCCCCATTACAGCCGGAAAATGGCTTTGGCGCGGGCCAAATCGTCTACCGTGAAAATGATCTGGTTTTTCTCGGTGGAGAAATAGCAGGAAAGGACGTTAATCCCATCCCGGGCGAGGCGATCCAGGATTGTAGCGAGCTGCCCGGGCTGGTGGGGAAGGCTCATGGCCAATGCTTCCCGCTCTTCGTAGTCCACACCCAGCTTTTTCAGGACCTTGCGGGTTTTGTCGGGAGCGTCGGTGACCATGGCCACCACAGCTTCGTCCAAAACGGTGAGGGCGGCGATGGCCTCGATATTCACCTTCTCCTCCGCCAAAGCGGAAGCCACTTCCAAGAGAGCTCCAGGCCTATTCCCCAAATAAAAGGTGAACTCCTGCATGCCCACCCCCTTTTTGCTAATGGTACCCGGAGCGGCGGCTCTCAAGCCAGACCTGGAGGATGAGGACCGCGGAAAGGGCATCTACTTTCTCTTTCTCGCGGCTTGGCTTCTCGCCCGCTTCGCGCATGGCCCGCTCCACTTCCTCTGTGGTCCAGCGTTCATCCACGTAAAACACTGGAACTTTCACAGCCTCTGCCAATTTCTCCGCGAACTCCCGTACCTTCTTTGCCTGAGGACCCTCGGTTCCATCCATGTTTAGAGGGAGGCCGACCACGAGGGCCTCGATCCCGAGTTTTTGGCAAAGCGCGGACAAGGAGGCTACGTCCTCAGCCAAATTTTTTCGATGATAAACGCAGTAAGGAACCGCTAAAGTTCCGGTCTCGTCGGGCTTAGCTATCCCGATCCGCCTTTCCCCCACATCCAACCCCAAGACCCTCATGAGCCGGCGAGGATGGAGAGGGCGCGGCGAAGGAGTTCCTCCACCGAGGCCTCGGGGCATTCTTTCCGCACAAGCTCCAGGGCGCGGCGGGCCTCTTCCATTTTGAACCCCAGGGCCTTCGAAGTGAGAGCCTGAAGCACGATCTTCTCCTTTTCGCTCGGAGGAGGGGCTTCTTTCGGCGCCCACTTTTGGACGCGTTCGGAAAGCTCCAAAAGGACGCGTTGGGCAGTGCGGCGGCCGATGCCTTTCACCGCGTCCAGGGCGGAAAGATCGCCCCGCCGGATCGCGGAGACAAACTCCGCGGGCGGCAGCGCCGCCACGAGCTTAAACGCAAGGCGCGGCCCCACCTGAGGGACAGAAAGAAGTGTTGCGAACATTTCCCTTTCTTCCGGAGTAGCAAATCCGTACAGGGAAAACTCGTCCTCGGAAAGGAGAAGCTGGGTATAAAGCTTGGCTTCTTCGCCCACGGAAAGGGTCGCTACGGTACGGTTGGGGACGCTCAACCGAAAGCCTATCCCGTTTACGGAGAGCACCACGCCCTCTTCCGCGAGCTCTATTACTTTTCCCTGGAGGAAGTCGATCATCCTTCCTCCCAAGCCGGTTCCCTTTCCGTCTCCGCAAGATAGGTCAATTCCTCGAAAGCCTTCTTCACCTTCTCCTCTTCGCCGCGCAGAAGGAGCACGACGGCGCCCTTTCCCTCCCCCACCCCGCCGGTAGCCAGGTGCCAGGCCTCCACATCGTAGAGGAATTCCACGGCCTCCGTCTCCGTGATTACCGTGCCCATAAGGGGAAACACGCCAACCTTAGCTCCGCTTGCCCATTTTATGCGCCCTTTCCCTAGCTCGCCCACGATCTCGCTTACGGAAAAGTGCACGGATTTGGCGCGGGAAATGGGGATGATCACCTCCACCCCGCGGGCCAAGGCCGCGGGATAGAACTTTCCGACGGTGCCCCCGTCGTCCGCCGCCATGAAAACGCCCACCACGCCCTCCGGATCCAGAATGTTTCCGCCCTTGATGACCACGTCGCCCGGGGAGAGCCGGGCCAAAATTTCCGGCCACTCCAGGGTTTTGGGCTGGCCGCGCTCGAAAACCACCATGTTCAGCCGGCGCTCCGCCGGAACCACTCCCAGCTTTTTCCCCACATACCCTGCGCAGTACCTTCCCTTTTCCACCGGCTCGCCCAGAAGCTCCTCAAGCACATATGCATTGGCGGTCCCAAGGCCGACGACGATTAGGCCATCCCGTTTGGCCCTTTCCACTTGAGGAAGGTGCGCCACCGCCCGGCCGATGAGCCTCTTTGCCGCAGGCTGCGGCAGAACCACCAGCGCCCGAACCACTTCCCTTGCCTCGCTCCTCGTTTTCATGCTATAACACTAGCCGGAAGGAATTTTTCGGGCAAAAGGAGGAGGTATGCCATTCACAAGGGAAGAGTACGAACGGGAACGAAGGGATTTCCGCTGGGATATCCCTGAGAACTACAACATTGCCGCGGTGGTGGACGCCCACGCCCGGGAAAAAGGGGACAAGCCTTGCATCCTCTGGGAATCGGAAAAGGGCGAGCGCCGTACCCTCACCTGGCGGGAGCTTTCTCAACTTTCCTCCCGATTTGCCGCGGTCCTCATGAAGCTTGGGGTGAAGAAGGGCGACCCAGTCATCCATATTTTCCCGCGCCTTCCCGAGGCGTTCATTGCTCAAATTGGAACTTTTAAGGCCGGCGGGGTGGCGGTGCCTTGCGTGGATATGCTTCGGGCCAAGGACATCATTTACCGCGCGGAGGTCTCGGGCGCGCGGGTGGTGGTGGCCCACGTTTCCGCAGCGGAAGAGGTGGACGCCACCCGCGGGCAATGCCCGCTGGAGCATTTCATCCTCATCGGCGGGAAAAGGCCGGGCTGGCTTTCTTTTGAAGAGGAGATCGAAAAGGCCCCGGAAGTTCCGCCCGTTCCCCTTTCCGTGAACGACCCCATCACGATCAACTTCACCTCCGGAACAACAGGAAATCCTAAGCCCGTGATGCACCGGCATCGCTGGCTTTACGGGCATCTTAGGATCACCGCCCGCTATTGGTGGGAACTCTCACCGGATGATCTCATGTGGGCGACCACTGCGCCCGGCTGGGCCAAATGGTACTGGTCGCCCATTGGCGTGGGCCTGAATGTGGGCGCCACCCAGTTCATCTACTACGGCCGTTTTGAGGCCGAAAAATATTTGGAACTCCTTTCCCGCTACCCCATCACCAAGCTCTGCGCTACGCCCACGGAGTACCGCATGATGATCCAGGTGCCGGACTTGGGTCGTTACAAGCTGAAGCTTAGGGACGCCCTTTCGGCGGGTGAGCCTTTGAACGTGGAGCCAATTGAGGTATTTCGGGAAGTTTTCGGCGTGACCATCCGCGATGGCTACGGTCAGACGGAGTCCGTGTGTTTGGTATGCAATCCTCCGGGGCTTCTGGTGAAGCCGGGGTCCATGGGCCTTCCCACGCCCGGTCCCAACGCCACCCCCATCGATGAGGAAGGGAACCCCGTGGGGCCGGGCGAGGTGGGAGAAATCGCCGTTCCCGTGGGAAACCCCGGGATTTTCGATGGCTACTGGAAGGACCCCGAGCTTACTCAAGCTGTCTTCTCCGGAAAGTGGTACCGCACGGGTGATCTCGTGCGGGTGGATGAGGACGGTTATTTCTTCTTCGAGGGAAGGGCGGACGACGTGATCAAGGCTTCTGGGTACCGCATCGGCCCCTTTGAGGTGGAGGATGCGTTGGTGTCCCATCCCGCGGTGGTGGAAGCGGCGGTGATCGGAAAACCCCATCCCACGCGGGGCCAGATCGTCAAGGCCTTCGTGGTGCTGGCGAAAGGGTACGAGCCTTCCGAAGAGCTCGTAAAGGAGCTTCAGGAGCACGTGAAACGGGTTACCGCGCCATACAAATATCCCCGGGAAATCGAGTTCGTGACGGAGCTTCCTAAAACGCCGAGCGGAAAGATCAAGCGGGCGGAGCTGCGCAGAAGGGAGCTCGAGCGCCTGCAGCAAGAGGGCTATACGCCTTAGGAAATCCATGCGCGTGGAGCTTTTGTTTGTCACACCTGAGGCCGAAGCCCTCATCGCCCGTTGCGCCCGGGTGAGCCACCGCAGCCAGGGAAGCGGAATGGAGGATGATCGGCGCCTCATTCGCAAGCTTATCAGCCTCGGACACGAATCCGTCCTGGAGCACGCCGTGGCCACCTTCGAGATCTCCGGGATTTCCCGGGCCTGCGCAAACCAACTCACCCGGCACCGCTTGGCAAGTTTTGTCCAGGAATCCCAGCGCTATGTGAATGTCGAGGACCGGGAACTCGTGCGGCCGCCCACTTTCTCCGATGAGGACTGGGAAAAAGCCCGAGCTTTGTTCCAGGAAGCCAAGAAGCTTTACCAAGCGCTCCTCTCCAAGGGCGTCCCCAAGGAGGATGCACGGTTTGTGCTTCCCATGGGGATTGAGACGAGGCTCGTGCTGACCGCGAACTTCCGGGAATTGCGGCATATTCTGCGCCTTAGGCTCCACCGCTCGGCCCAGTGGGAAATTCGAGAACTTGCCCGGAGAATGTGGGAGGTCCTTTACGCTTGCGCGCCGAGCTGCTTTGAGGACCTGAGGGCCTTGGCGGAGACCAGGGAGGAACGGTGAAGGACCTAGAAACCTTGGCTGCCGGATTTTCGCTTCTTTCCGATCGGGAAATCATGGAGCTCTGCCAGGGCGAGCGGCCCATGATCTCGCCGTTTGTCCCGAGACAGGAGGGGAAGCCCTCCTACGGGCTTTCCTCCTTTGGGTACGACATCCGCTTGGGAAAAAGGTTCCTCGTCCCCCTGGGCGGAGTAAACGCCATTTTGGATCCCGTGAACTTTCCCAGGGAGCATTTCCGGGAGATCGAGGCAGACACGTTGTTCGAGCTCGCCCCGCATTCCCAAGTGCTTGCCGAGTCCGTGGAGGTTTTTCATATGCCTGACGACGTTTTGGGTGTTTGCTGGGGAAAATCCTCGTATGCCCGGTGCGGGCTTTTGGTGAACGTGACGCCGCTTGAGCCCAGGTGGCGCGGCCGGCTCACCCTGGAGCTCGCCAACCTCTCTCCCCTTCCCATTCGACTCCATGTGGGCATGGGAATCGCTCAAGTTGTGTTCTTCCGGGGCCGGAGGCCATTGCGCGGCTACGACGAAAAGGAAGCAGGCGGCCTCTACCAGGACCAGCCGGGCGTGACTTTTCCCCGCTAGCCATGGTGGATGAGGTGGAGCTCGTGCGGAAAGCGGTGGAGGCGCGAAAACTCGCGTATGCGCCTTATTCTCGGTTTCCCGTGGGCGCAGCCCTTTTGGCCAAAGACGGCCGCATCTTCACTGGCTGCAATGTGGAAAATGCCTCCTATGGGCTCACCGTTTGCGCGGAGAGGGTGGCCCTGTTCAAGGCCGTTTCCGAGGGAGCACGGGAGTTTTTGGCCCTCGCGGTGGCCTGTGGAAAAGGGCCGTGCGCGCCATGCGGAGCCTGCCGGCAAGTGCTGTACGAATTCGCCCCGGACCTCCTCGTGATCATGGCCGATGGCGAGGGAAAAGCCTGGCAAACAAAAAGGCTCGGGGAACTTCTTCCCCAGGGCTTTGGCCCTTGTGATCTAGAACAATTGCGAACCGAAAAGTAAGCCCAAGGCGAGAGCAAAAGCGGGAATTAGCGCAAAAAGACGGCGCTTCGGAAACCGCCCACTTTTGTGGAGAAGACCTCGAGCTACTCCGATGAGGCTGATTTCGAGACTTATCTCCAGTGCCCCAAGAAGGGGGCGCACCACCCTTTCGGGCAGAGTCGAGTGCGGGGAGAACTCATAACCAGCCCAAGAGGTGGGCCAGGGCCAAAGCGCCGGCCATCATCAACGCCGTCACACAGATTTGCTCAAACTTGACCAGCGGAAGTTGCACTTGGAAACGCCGGGTCAGGAAGTACAGTCCATATCCTAAGGCCACTGCCAAAACCGCTTTCCCCCAGGTGGAAGGAAAAAGGGGCTCGGGAAGGCTCACCAACCCCCACGCGGAGAAGCCCAGTACTCCTGCGCCGAGGAGGGCCACGCCCCTCCATTCGCCCTGAGCTGGTCCAGGTCGAAGAAGAGGGAGGAGCTTCGCGAACGAGGCTGCCGTCCCCACCTCCAACAAGGTCAAGGCCCAGCCATAGAGGGGCGGAACAAGGGTTCCCAGGAACTCCTTGCCCACAAACCCCGCGAGAGGCGGAAGGCCGACAATGGACCACGTCCCGATGGCCAGACCCCACGCGGACGAGCGGGGAAGCTGTTCCTTCAAGCGCGGGATCTCCCGGATGCCCACGCGCTCTGCCCCCGTCGCCGCAGCGTAGAACAGGAGGCCCTTGAACAGGCAGCTGGCAATGGTGTAGTAGGTCCCACCCAGGAATGCCGCTTCCCCGAGGCCAAAACCCACGAGCATGTACCCGTACTGGGAGATGATGATGTACGCGAGAAACCGCATGATATCCAGTTCCCACAAGGCGTAAGCCAGGCCGCCGAACCCGGTTGCAACGCCTAACAAGGCCACCGCGGGTCCCACGGGGAGGGTCTCGCTCAGGCGGGCCAGGGCCACGATCCCCATCTTCCCCGCCAGCCCCGCGAGAAGGGTCACCACCCCCACCGGGGCCTCCCCGTAGGCCCTGGGAAGCCAAAAGCCGATCAGGAAAACCCCGGCCTTGACCGCCGTCCCCACCACGAGCAGGCTCGCCCCCACCGCCAGGGCGGGGTCGGCGAGGGAGGGTGAACGAGCTGCGATCTCCAGGAGGGAAAGGGTCCCCAGCGCCCCGTACACGAGCCCCAAGCCGAGGAGGTAGAGGAGCATCCCCAGGGGCGAGAGAAGGAGGTAGCGCAGCGCGGCCCACACCGCCCGGGAGCGGAGGTCGAAGGCGATAAGGACCACCGAAAGAAGGGAGCCCAAGTCCAGGAGCACGTACAGGTTGAACAGGTCCCGCGAGAGCACCGTGGCCAGGCAGGTTCCCACCAGGAGCGTGACCAGCCCGTGGAAGGTCGTGGAGCGATGCCGCTCGTGCCACCACACGACGAGGTGCACAAGCGGGGCCAGGCACCAGAAGGCGAGGGCCAGCGCGTCCCCCGCGAGGGTAATCCCCCACGGATCGCCTCCCACGAGACCTGGGGGAAAGGCGGGCGCCCACAGGGCGAGGGAGACGAGCGACCCCAGGATGGCGAGGAGGGCTGTGACTCTTCCCGCACCAAGGAGTCCTGCTACTCCCAAGGCGAGGTAGGCCAACACCCCAGCCAAGGCCGCGGTCATGCCCTCTCCCCCTCTCGGTGGATCATCGTCCTTTTCAGGAGAGCCAGCCCAGGGCCACGAGAGCCGCGATCCCCACCGTCCCCAGGAGGATGCTCACCAGCATCCGGTCGAAGGTGAACCGGGCGAGGGGAGGGGCTACCGCCCGCAGCCCAAGGTAAAGGGCGTATCCCATCGCCACCGCGAGAAAGGCTTCGCCCCAGGCCCGCCAGCTCGTGAGCTCGGGAAAGGCGAGGATTCCGGCCAACCCGAACCCGACCACCGCCCCTGTGAGGACCCCAAGGCCTCCCACCCTTCCCTTGCCCACGGGCCGAAAGAGGGGCAGGAGCTTCGCGAACGAGGCCGCGGTGCCTACCCCCAACGCGAACAAGACCGTCTTTGTCCACGCAGGAGCGGCCTGGGCGAGAACACCTTTGGCGGCGAACCCCGCCAGAGGGGGAAGCCCCACAATGGCCCACGTTCCCACTGCAAGAGAAAGCGCCACAGGGACGGAGAGCTGCCCCGCCAGGGCCGCGATCTCCCGCCGCCCCGTGCCTTCCACCGCCTCGCCAGCGGCGAGGAAGAGGAGGCCTTTGAACAGACCATGGGCTACGACGTAGAGAAGGGCGCCCATCCCCGCGCCGAGCCCCACAGCGATGATCATGTACCCAAGCTGGGACATCGTGTGGAACCCAAGGAACACCTTGAGATCCCTCTCCCAGAAAGCGTAGGCGAGCCCCCCGAACCCGGTGATGATCCCCAACGCCACGAGGAGGTTCCCCACCGGGAATGCCTCCGCGAGGCGGGCCAGGGCCACCACCCCCACCTTGACCACAATCCCCGAAAGGAGCACCGAGACCTCGGTGGGGGCCTGGCCGTGGGCCTGGGGAAGCCACAGCCCCAGGAGAAAGACCCCGGTTTTCACGGCCGTCCCGGCGAGGAGGAGCCCCGCCCCCACCGCGAGGGCGGGGTCCCGCAAGTCCACCCCGCGGAAAGCGAGGGACGAAACGGAAAGCGTCCCCAGCTTCCCGTACACGAGACCAAGTCCGAACAGGTACAGGATCAGCCCGACCTCGGTCAGGACGAGGTACTGGAGGCCCGCCCACACCGCCCGCGGCCGCCGCTCGAAGGCGATGAGGACGAGGGCAAGGAGCGACGTGAGATCCATGAGCACATACAGGTTGAAGAGGTCCCGGGATAAGCCTGCGGCAAGGCAGGCCCCAATGAGCACGGTGGTCAGAGGGTGGAACGCGCCGGCGCGGCCGCGGGCGTGGAGGAGGACCGCGGCGTGGAGGACGATCCCCAACGCCCACAGCCCCAGCGCCCACATGTCGCCGGCCACGGCGATCCCCCAGGGAAGCCCACCCACCAGGGCCTCGGGAAACCCTGGCGCCCAGAGGAGAAACGCCGCGGATCCCGCGAGCAACGCGAGCCACGAGAAGAGGCGCGGCGCCCCGATGAACCCAAGGAGCCCGCACCCCACGTACGCCAAGACTCCGCTCAGGGCTGCGGCCACTCTTCCTCCCGCTCCAGGCGGTGTACGTCCTGGGTGTGGCGGTGCTCGGTGAGGAAGATCACGTACACGAGAGCCAAGGCCAGCGTGGCGAAGTCGATGACGATGGCGGTGAGGACGAGGGCTTGGGGAAGGGGGTCCGCAGCGGGGCCGGGGCCGAGACCCACGATGGCCGGCCGGGCGCCGGGCCGGTAGGCCAAGGCCACGAGAAAGAGAATGGACCCGCCCGCAGCCACGTTCAGGCCAAGGAGCTTCCAGATGAGGTTCCGCCGCACGATGAGGGCCCAAAACCCCACCCCCACCAGGGCAATGCTCAAGGCCAGGGCAGCAAGGCCGTCCACCCTACACCTCCCCGCGGGAGCTGGCGAACCGGTGGAGGACGACCCAGGCGCCGATGGCCACCTCCACCATGATGAGGAGGTTAGCAGCAACGAAATAGGAGGCCCCGCGCTGGCCAAGGAGAAGGAGCCCGGAAGCTAAGCCCAAAATGACCGCAATCGCTCCGTATTCCACCCACTCCAGCGACGGCTCATGGATCTCCGCACTCAGCCGCTCTACCCCCTTGGCCATGGCCAAGATGAGAAGTCCGGTACCGAGAAGCGCCCCAGCGGGGAATCCGCCGCCAGGCCCCAGGTGTCCCGACACCGCCACGTACAGGGCGAACACGAAAACTGGACCGAGAAGAAGGTCCGCGGAGCGCCTAAGAAGCGGCGTCTCCGCCAGGGGCGGAACCTCCCGCTCCCAGCGGAGAAACCGCAGCCCCAACTTCACCCCGGCAATGGTCATGGCGTAAATGAGGATCTCAAACAACGTGTCCCAGAGGCGCACCCCAAGGACGATGGCCGCCACGGCGTTCCTCGCCCCCCAACTCAAGGCTATAGGTTCGGGGTCGGGAAGCTCGAGCCGGGGGAAGATCCCGCTCACCCCTAGAGCCAAAAGTGCCATCAATCCGAGCACGGCCAGCCCTGAAAGCCATTTCATCCCAGGTACCTCTCCACGAGTTTTTTCCACTCCCCTGTGCGCTCCAATTCCTCAAGGAAGCTGTCCAGGGCCTTGTGGATCTCGGGCTCCGTGGGGGCCACAGCGATTCGGAAAGCCGTCTCCTCGCCGTAGGAAGCCTCCTGGGGCTTTAGGCCTTGTAGGAGCCAGCCCCTCAGCCGCAGGATGTCCACCACCGCCCCGCCCAACTCCCCCCGCTCGAGAACCTGCCTTAAGGTTTCTGCGTCTTCGAAGGTGCGGCCTCCCGAAGGGAGCTGGTCCTCCCCGGGATCTCCGGCCACCGCTCCCAGTGGGCCCGCGCCAGAGCGAACGGTCACTAGACGGGTCGGCAGCAAAGGTCGGGAGAGAAGGACCTTTTCCCCTGCGCGGGGGAGGTACCCGCCGGCGCCGAGGTCCGCTTCCCCGGATTCCAGAAGCCGGGGGATTTCACTCCTTGGGACCCAGATCACCTCTAACTCCCGATGGAGCGAACGGGCGAAACGCACCAGCATCTCCCACTCCAATCCTGCGATGCGTTCTCCCTCTTGGTAGAGGAGGGGATAGGCCTCGCAGGCCGCCACCACGAGCTTTCCCGTGTGGCGCACGGCCAAAAGATAGATGAAGGTCACCAAGCCGAAGCCGATGGCCGCCTGGGCCAAAGCCACGTCGGGAGCCGCCAAAACCAGATATAGCCCCGCTAACACCAGGGAGTGGGCCCCCACCCCAATCACCCCCCAAAGGAGGCGCTTGCGGGTGAGGGCGAGGAGGGCAAGGGCCAGGGCCAGAGCCGAAAGGAGCACACCCACCATGTCAGTCGCGGATCTTACGCACGAAGGCGCTCTTGGCTACCGCATGGGTGGCCAAAGGCCCGGTGAAAAGAAGGAAGAGAAGCAACACAATGGTCAATCCGCCGGTGGCGGCCCACCCCTCCCGCAGGATAAGCCCCAAAAGGAACAGCGCGGCGCCCCCGATATCGGCCACGCCGGCCACCTGGAGCCGCACATACGGGGAGCGAAACCGTACCATCCCCAATCCCCCGACCCAAAGAAAGGCCAGGCCCAACGTGAGGAGAATTTCCCCAAAAATCCTCATCGTTCCCCCCTTTCCCCAAAGCGGGCCACGAGGACGGTTCCCAAGAAACCCAAAACAGCGTAGGAAAGAGCCACATCAAGGAGAATCCCGTGTCCGGAGAAAGCGGCATGGGCCGCGAGCACCAAGGCCAACCGCACGGTCAGCGAGGAAGCCCCGCAGACACGGTCCCAGAGGCTCGGCCCACGCCAGATCACCAAAAATGGCGGGATCGCGCTTAACCCCAGAAGAACTTCCATAAGGAGGCTCATCCCCAAATCCTTTCCAAAAGCCACATTAAGCGGGAAAGACCTAAAGATTGAGGTTCCGAAGGCCGGTGTAGACAGTGAATGTAGACGGTGTCTTTTTCCACAAGGAGGGCAATGGTCCCAGGGGTCACGGTTATGGCCCAAAGCAAAAGAAGCTGCCCTATCTCGGAGCGCAGGGTCATGGGTATGGCCACAATGGCAGGAGAAACGTGGCCGGAAATGGCCGCATATCCTGTTCTGACCACGGCAAGGGCCACACGAAAAGCCACGAGCCCAAAGAACAAAAGCCAAAGATCGATACGGAAAGCACTTAACGGGAGGTTGAGGGAAACGCGGCCGCTACGCAGAAGGACAATCAATCCCACTGGGAAAACTGCTCCGGAAAGAACCACAGGCCAATGCGGAGACCGCCAAAGGAGAACCCAAAGCCCCCAAAGAAGAGCACCTGTAGCGCAAGCTGCCAAAACCCTCGCCATGGCCTTTTTCAGTTTATCGGAAAAACGCGCTTGACTCAGGCCCCCCATTGAGGTTAGCTTTTCCCAAGCCAAAACTGAAGGAGGAAAGCATGGAGAAGTGGTGGCAGGATTTTCGTGGGTTCAGAAGGTTCATCACGCCCAAGCTCATGCCTTTCGTGTTTTGGGCGGGAGTCGTGATTGCCGTGGTGATGGGCATCATCACCATCATCGAGGGTGCTCTTTTTTCCAGTGCCCGCCTCATTTTCCTCGGCATCGTTACCCTATTTTTGGGCCCCATTTTCGTGCGCGTGCTCTGTGAGCTTGTGATGACGTTCTTCCGCGAGCGAGAATAGCCGCGGAAAAAAGAAAAACCTTTTTCCCTTAATCCGGTAAAATTTTGCGATGCGCTGGGTGCGTTTTCTCCTTTTTGCGCTTGGGGTTTTCGCCTTGGCGGGGGAGGTGGTGAAGCTTAGTCTGGATGGCACCGTTAATCCAGCCACCAGCGCCTATATCGTCCGAGGGTTAAAAGAAGCGGAGTGGACAAGCGCTTCTTTGGTCATCATCGAGTTGGATACCCCGGGCGGGCTGGACACGGCCATGAAAGAGATCGTGGAAGCCATAATGAATTCCACGATCCCGGTCGTCGTGTGGGTTGGACCGGCTGGGGCCCGCGCGGCCTCCGCGGGAACATTCATTCTCCTTTCCGCCCATGTGGCGGCCATGGCCCCGGGCACGAGCACCGGCGCCGCCCATCCCGTGGCCCTCACCGGGGAAACCCCGAAGGAAGAAGATCCCACCATGCAAAAAATTGTGAACGACGCGGTATCCCGCATTCGCTCCATCGCTGAAGCCAGAGGCAGGAATGCGGATTGGGCGGAAAAAGCCGTGAGGGAGTCCGCCACCGTGACGGCTACCGAAGCCCTTCAACTTGGGGTGATCGATTTGATCGCCGATTCCATCCCCGATCTCCTCCTGAAGCTCGACGGCTTTACCCTTCGCGACGGCCGCGTCCTTTCCACGGCGGGGCTACCGTTGCGCGAGATCCGTATGACTTTCCGAGAACAGTTCTTTTCCTACCTCGCGGACCCAAACCTCGTCTACATTCTTCTTATGCTCGGGCTCTATGGCCTCATCTACGAATTCCTGACCCCAGGAATCGGCCTTGGATTCGTGGTGGGAAGCATTTCCCTCCTATTAGCCATATTCGGTTTGCAGCTCCTTCCCATTAGCTTTGTAGGCGTGGGGTTGGTTCTCCTTGGGTTTGCCCTCATTGTTCTGGATGTTTTCGCCGAATCCCACGGCCTTCTGACCCTGGGAGGGGTGGCGAGCTTGGTGCTCGGGTCTTTGTCCCTCTTTGAGGTGGAATCACCGGCGGTGCGGCTCTCCTGGACCACGGTTGCCGCGACGTTGGGGACACTTACCTCCATTTTGGTCTTCATTTTGGCTAAGGGGCTTGCGGCCCAGCGCCATCGGCCCCATCCCCTCACGACCTTGGTGGGCCTTGAGGGCGAGGCCCGGGACGATTTGGCGCCCGAGGGCTGGGTGTTCGTGCGCGGTGAATATTGGTGGGCCCGGGCCGAGGACGCCCCCATCGCCCGCGGCGAACGCGTCCGAGTTGTAGGGCAGGAAGGCCGGCGCCTCAGGGTGCGGCGCGCCCAGCCCCACTGAGGCGAATTGGCCTTTCACTCGCAAAACCCACTAAAATAGAGACAAAGGAGGAAGATTGGCGTTTGAGCGACACAGGCAGACTCGTTCTGGAGGCTTTGCGGGCATGTTTTGGTTTGCCGGCTGGCTTTTCACTTTGGCTTACGCTCAGCTCCTTTGGTGGCAAGCCATCTTGGCACTGGTGATCTGGCCTTATTACCTTGGCCTCCGACTCCGCTAATTAAAGCCCCGCAAAAAGTACCCAAAGCGCTTGCTCCACGTCCGCGGTGAGGCCAGAAATAGCGGGAGAGCGAAAGTACATGACCACGTCTTTAGTACGGAGCACGATGTCAAAGCCTTTTTCCTGGGCGAGTTTTTGGGAGATCTCCAAAATTTTCACGGCGGCCACCTGGGTGGAGGAGTTGATTCACCTGTTGAAAAGCCGCTTGTAACTGCTGGAGGTGATTCGAAATGGAGGTGTAATCGAGGACGACCACCTTGGCCTGCTTCAGGAGGTTTTGGACCTGATCTGCCAAAGGTTTGGCCTGATCCCTTAGATTCTGGAGGTCCGCACGGAGATTGGCAAATCCTGGGGAGGCGATCATTTTCTCCAACATGGACATGTTCACCTGTACTTGCGCCTACAAATATTCCGCGGCGAGTTTCGCGTACTCCCGCAGGTAACTCTCAGCTTGGATTTGGCCTTGAGCATATTTGGCCTGAAGTTCCTGAATGGCCTGGGCTTTGGCCTGAAGAGCCCGACGCTCCGCCTCCACTTGCGGCAAAAACACGCGCGTAAACAATCCCTCCGCATCCACCACAGCGATCCTCACTTGGGCCACGTGGAGGGCCTCGATGGACTTCTGCAGCTCTTCCAGAAGCTTTTCGATTTTTTGCAAGCGAGCCTCAATGTCCGCGGGGTTATGCAAGGCGAGGGTCTTGCGCACCTCCTCTGTGGCGGTCCGCAATTCCTCAAGGGCCTGCACAAAGGCTTCGAGCTCGGTTTCCGCGCTGTCCAGCCGTTTTGTTAGGCCGGTGATACTTTGCTCCAGCTGCCCAATCTTTGTCTGCGCGGCTTGTAAGCTAGAAGAAAAGTTTTTCATATCGGTCTGCATGTTCCCCAAATCCGTGCGCACCGCTTCGATGCGCGTGGAAAGGGTGCGCAGATCGTTCATACGCAGGCCCTGAACCGCCGTAAGGAGCTCTTCCCGCACATCGGTTACCCGCGAATGGGCATTATTTGCACTGATTAACGCAGCCAGCGCTAAAATAGTGCCCACAAGAACAAAAAGAAACATGAGGATGCTCCAGCGCTTGCTCATATTGCCTCCTTCGCTTTGGCCTCAAGATTCGCTTCATTTTAGCGAAAAAGGCTGTCGATGGCGTTTGAGGATCTAGGCCGACATGTGCTACCCTCTTCCTTCGGTATGTTCGTCTTAGGCATCGATGTAGGAGGCACGTTTACGGACTTCGTGGCCCACCGGGAAGGAAACCTTTTCCTCTGGAAAACCCCCACCACCAAGCCGCCCTCGCACGGCGTTCTTCAAGGCCTGCGGCTTTTGGGAAAGCGGGTTGAGCGTATCGTGCACGGAACCACGATAGCCACAAATGCCATCCTCGAGGGAAAATGGGCGAGGACCGTGCTTTTTACAACAGAGGGTTTTCGCGATGTTTTGGAAATCGGCCGACAAGCGCGGCCTAGTCTTTACGATCTTTTTTGCGAACGGCCTGCCCCTATCGTCCCCAGGGAATGGCGGCTGGAAGTACCCGAGCGCTTGGATGCCCAAGGACGCGTGGTTAAACCCTTGGATGAGCCCAAAGTTCGCGAGCTTGCGAGAAAACTCAAGGGAAAAGTCGATTCGGTTGCTGTCGTTTTCCTTTTTTCTTTTCTCGATCCCAGGCATGAGCAACGCGTTCGGCAGATTTTGGAGGAGGAGGGCGTCGGGGTCCCCATAACCATTTCCTCGGAGGTGCTCCCGGAATTTCGTGAATACGAGCGGACTTCTACCGCAGTGATCACCGCGGCCCTGCGGCCGCTTGTGGAAAGCTATTTGGCAGAGATCGCGCAAGGCCTGAACTCGGCGAAATTTTTGGTGATGCGCTCCAACGGCGGAGTTTCGGGCGCGCGGGAAGCAGGCCGGAAGGCCGCGGAGCTTCTCTTTTCGGGTCCCGCAGGCGGAGTGATCGGAGCGTGTTTTGTCGCGGAAAAGGCGGGGTTCAAGAACCTCATCACGTTGGACATGGGGGGAACAAGCACCGACGTGAGCCTCGTGCAAAACGGGGAGATCCAATACACCACGGAAAAAGAGATCGCGGGAAGACCCGTGCGTCTCCCCATGGTGGATGTGCACACGGTAGGTGCAGGTGGCGGAAGCATTGCCTGGCTCGATCCCGGAGGAATGCTCCGGGTTGGGCCCCAGAGTGCCGGTGCAAATCCTGGTCCTGCCTGTTACGGCCGCGGCGGAACCGAGCCCACCGTGACCGATGCCCATCTCGCCCTTGGGCATCTTTCCCCTGCACGGCCGTTGGCGGGAAAGCTTTCCCTCTCCCCAACCCTAGCGGAGAAAGTTTTAGGGGAACTTGCGCAAAAGCTGCGCATGGATTTGGCTTCAGCGGCCCAGGGTATCCTGGATGTGGCGGAGGCCACCATGGAGAGAGCGATCCGGGTGATCTCCATCGAACGGGGTTACGACCCCCGGGATTTTGTTCTCGTTGCCTTCGGAGGTGCAGGTCCTCTCCATGCCGCTTCTTTAGCCCGGAAACTGGGGATCTCCAAGGTGCTCATCCCTTGCTACGCGGGGGTGCTCTCGGCCCTTGGGTTGATCACCGCGGATATCGTGCACAATTTTGTCCGCTCCCTTTTGGCTCCTTTGGGTGCCGTTCAGTTGGCAAAAATCAACGCCCTCTTTGCGGAGATGAAAAAAGAAGCGGAATCCATCCTTCGCGAAGAGGAGATAAGCGAAGAGCGCTGGGAGTTTTTCTTCTCCTTGGATCTGCGCTACCGCGGCCAGGGCTTCGAAATCAACGTACCAATCCACTCTTTTCCCCTCGATGGTGATTTGTCCTCGATCATCGAGGACTTCCACCGCCGGCACGAGGAACGCTATGGTTTTTCCAACCGCAATTCTGAAGTGGAGTTGGTCAACCTGCGCCTTAGGGCTGTGGGGCGTACGGAAAAACCCGAGCTTCCGGAAGCCTCCTTCTTGGGAACTCTGGACGAAGCCGTGTTGGAAAGGCGTTGGGTGTATTTCGGTGAGGAAGGCGCGCTAAAGGCTCCCGTTTTTTCCCGAGAGAAGATCCCGGCGGGAGCGGAAATCCCCGGGCCGGCAGTTCTGGAAGGCCCTGAGTCCACTATTTTGATCCCTCCGGGAAGCCGCGCCTTCGTGGATCGTTTTGGGAACGTGATCCTGGAGGTTTAGATGGACCCAACAACTTTGGCTGTGCTTTTTTATGCCCTAAATGGAGTAGCAGAAGAGATGTCCGCAGCCCTTGTGCGCACAGCTTTTTCTCCCAACATCAAAGAGCGAAAGGACTGCTCTTCCGCAGTTTTCGACGAAAAGGGGATGCTAGTGGCCCAGGCGGAGAACATCCCCGTTCATCTTGGGGCCATGCCTTTTTCCGTTTCCGCGGCCCTTTCGGCCGTGAAGGACTGGGATCCCGAAGACATCGTGGTTTTAAACGATCCTTACCACGGCGGAGCACATCTTCCGGATATCACCTTCGTGGCCCCTGTTTTTTGGAGTGGGGAAGTTATCGGGTTTGTCGCCTGCCGCGCCCACCATGCGGATGTGGGCGGCATGGTTCCCGGAAGCCTTCCTCCTCAGGCTAAAGAGATTTACCAAGAGGGTTTGCGTATCCCGCCGGTGAAGCTTTGGCGCAAAGGTAAATTAAATCCAGACCTTTGGACCATCCTTTTGGCTAACGTGCGCACGCCCTGGGAGCGGGAGGGCGACCTTTGGGCGCAAAAGGCGGCCATCGAAATCGGCAAACGCCGGCTAAAAGGGCTTGCGGAAAGATACGGCAAGGATCTCCTCAAAGAAGCCTATCGCGCCCTCCAAAACTATGGGGAGGAGCGCATGCGCCGCGCCATTCGCCGAATCCCTCCGGGAATTTACGAGTTCACCGATTTTCTGGACGAAGGGGTAGAGATAAAGGTAACCGTGCAGGTAGCGGATGAGGAGCTCCTTGTGGACTTTTCCGGAAGCTCTCCCCAGGTGGATTTTCCCGTAAATGCCCCCTTTGCCGTTACCGCTTCCGCTGTTTATTACGCGTTTCGGGCTCTTCTGGATCCGGAAATCCCTCCCAATGCCGGGGCTTGGCGGCCCATTCGGATTTTGGCTCCGGAGGGAACGGTGGTGAATGCTTCTTTGCCTGCTCCTGTAGGCGGAGGAAATTTGGAACTATCGCAACGCATTGTGGACGCGATTTTTGGGGCCATGGCACAGGCCTTGCCCCATCGCGTGCCCGCGGCTTCCCAGGGGACCATGAATAATCTTCTCATCGGCGGGATCGATCCGCGCACGGGAAAGCCTTATACGTTTTACGAGACCATCGGCGGAGGCATGGGCGCTCGGCCGGGAAAGGATGGACTGAGCGGAGTTCATACGCATATGACCAACACCCTAAACACGCCCGTTGAGGCCCTAGAAACCGTGTATCCGCTGCGGGTAGAGCGCTATGAGCTGCGGGAAGGATCCGGCGGTGCCGGGAAATTCCGGGGTGGTATGGGCATTCGGCGGGACATCCGCGTTCTTGGCCATGAAGCCGTGGTTTCCCTTCTTGCTGATCGTCGGAAGCGCCGGCCTTGGGGGCTTTTTGGGGGCGAAGACGGCGCTTCCGGAGAGGACTTTCTCATTGTGGAGGGTGCGGAAAAACCCATACCCTCCAAGGGGACCGTTCTCGTTCCCCCGGGAGGGATCGTTTCCATCCGCACACCGGGCGGCGGAGGTTATGGAGAACCAAATTCCCTAACTGATCCGAATTTCTCGGCGCATGAAAAGGAGATAAGCAGCGGCAAAACACACAGAGGTTAAGGCCAAAAGCCCCACAAGCTGAGGCCAGCCTACAAGGAGGCTTTGGCCCAAAGGAAGGGGGCTCGTGGGAATTCCCGGCTGGGTGAGGAGGACAAGGATGCTGAGCCCCCGGTACGTGGGAACCAGGATCGGCAGAGTAGCCTCCTCAAACAGGGCCACGGGCGAAAAGCGGAGAACAAAATCCCGGATATTTTCGTTGCGGATCCATTGTTCCGCAGGGGAGTCCGAACGCACAGGCGCCACTTGATCCGCGATAACCCCGGCAATCATGTAGAGGAAAAGGGTGAAGAAAAGCCAGGTGGCAACAGCAGCTAAGGCGGAGGTGGCCGTTTGACGGAAGATGATGGAATAGAGAATCCCAAGGGCAAGCCAAAAGCCCAGATACACAATGGCCACGACCACAAAAAGCAAAAGTCTGGCAAACTCTTCGCCTTCGGGCGGAAAGCCCAGGGAAAAAAGGCCGAGCCCAAAAACCAAAAGCGCGATGCTTACCACCATCACCGCCAAAGTGGCAAGCCCGGCGAGGAACTTCCCGTTGATCCAGGAATCACGGTAGATAGGTTGGGAAAGGATGCGGCTTACCGTACCGCGGGCAAATTCTGAATTCACCGCGTCAAACCCAAGAAGCACAGCCAAAAGGGGGCCGAAGAACGCAAGAAAACTCAAGAACGAAGGAAGACCTCCTTGGGAGGAGGTGAAAAGCACAAGGTACACGAAAGGTCCCACGCCACCAGGATTTTCCCGAAAACCCTGGATCCCCAGGTACACGGAAGTTCCCGCCACAACCAAGATGATGAGGGTCAGGATAAAGAAGCGTTTGCTTCCCAAGTGATCCGCTAGCTCTTTCCAAAAGATCGTGGCCATGGCCTACTCCTGGAAATAGCGGAGGTAAATCTCTTCCAGGGTGTGGGTACGAGGCCGAAGCTCGAGGACGAGACCCCCTTCTTCGGCCACAATTTGGAAAAGCCGAGCCCGTCCAACTTCCTCCAGAGTTACCGAAAGCCTTCCTGGCCCCATTTCCTCGGTAGCTACAGCCCACTCCTCGGCCTCCAGGCGGACGCGCAGTTCTGCAGTGGCATTTTCTATGACAGCCACATAATTTCTGGGGCCGGTGAGCTCGGCCATCGTTCCCTCCGCTACAAGACGCCCTTTGTGCAAAATTCCCACGCGATCGCAAACACGCTGCACTTGGTGAAGAAGGTGAGAGGAAAGAAGCACCGTCATTCCCTCTTCATCCCGCAGGCGCCTAATGAGCTCCAAAATCTGGGCTGCGCCCTCTGGATCGATTCCCGAAGTGGGCTCATCCAGAATGGCCACTTTTGGCTTTTTCACGAGCACATCGGCAATTCCCAGCCTTTGCCGCATTCCGTGGGAAAAGGTGGCCACCGGCCGATCCGCTACCTCCCGCAAGCCCACCTGCTCCAAGGCCTCCTCAATGCGCTTTTTCGCTTCGAGCTCGGGAATCCCGTTGAGGCGGGTAATGAGCCGCAAGTTCTCCCGCGCGGAGAGCTCTTCATAAAACCCCACCCGCTCCGCCATATAGCCCACGAGGCGCTTTACGGCTAACGGCTCCCGCACGGGGTCATGGCCGCAGACCCGCACCACACCGGAAGTAGGTTCGGTGAGGCCGAGGAGGATGAGAATGGTCGTAGTTTTTCCCGATCCGTTGGGGCCAAGTAGGCCATAAATTTCCTTTTCCTGAACGGAAAAATCAAGGCCATCCAAAGCCCAAACATTGTTGTAGCGCTTGCGTAAGCCTTTGGCCTCGATGATCATGGCCTAGCGCCGACCCAGCCGAACGAAAATGCCGGTAAGGCCGGCCACCACGACCACTACCACACCCACACCGATCCACCCCCAGCCCATGCTCGCGCCCACGGTGACCCGCAAGTCCATTTGCTCTCGATCTTGGGCGGAGGAAGCGATGATCGAAACGGTGTAATCGCCGGGGATGGCGCGGCTTGGGGGCTTGATCTTCACGAGCACCTTCTCCGGCTTGAGGGTGAGGGAAAGAGGTTGCACCTCTTCAAGCTTTTCCGGCTCAAAAGTTACCTCCCAACCTGAGGGTTTGCTCGCATAGAAGGTAACGTTCGTGAGGGGAGCAGTGCCAGCGTTCCAAAGGTAAAGGGTAAACGTGCGCACCTGGCCTTCGGTGGCGCGAATATTGCGGGTGTCACCTTGCCCAGTGACCTCGGCTTCCGTTCCCAAACGCAGGTCGTACGTTCCTGTGACCACTGCTTTCAGATTTAAGGAAGCCATATCCCCATCAGCTTGGGCTACGAACACCAGTGGGTATTCCCCCTGCTCCACACCCACTGGCGGGGTGACCACGAACCGCACCGTATCCGTGGCATTGGCCCCGATTTTGAGGGAGGTGATCCGGGTATCCATTTGCCAGCGCGGGGTGAAGTACGCACGCCAAAACGCGGGTACCTGGGCGCGGAGGTTTACAACCCGCTCACTATCGGCTTCATTTCGGATGGTGATGTCGTAAGTGAAATCCTTCCCCGCTGGGTTCTCCACGGAGGGATAAGTTACGGACAGGACAAGTTTCGTCTCCTTTGGCGTCTCCGGAGTTGGGGTGGCGGGTTGGAGCAAAACCCTTACCGGTACCGTCTGCGAAAGTTTCCCATCAGCAGTACGGGCTACTAAGTCGAACGTGTATTCTCCGGATTTTGTCCCGCTTGGTGGTTTGGCTCGGAACTTTATGGTCGTTTTCTTTTCGGGATCCGCAAGAAGGTACACGGCCCCAATTTGAATTGTCGGATAAGAAGCCGTCTCAAATCGGGCGTTCCATCCCGTGGGGCCGCTGACCTCAAGAAGGATGGTCTCCGGAGCGGGGCCAGTATTCTGGAGAACCAATTCCAACGAAAGTTCCCGATCCGGGGAAAGAAAAACGCTTGGGTACTCGGTGTAGAAAAGAAACGACCTTTCTGCCGCACATCCAAGAAAGCTGGCCAGGCCCAAAAGGAGAACCCAAAGCCAGATCTTTTTCAGAAGCGTATTCATGGCCACCCCCAAATGCGCCAGTAATTATCCAGGTTTTGCACAACTTCTGTCAAGACCGAAAAGCTTGGCCAAAACTAGTTGGAGCCATTTTATCGTGGGGACGGAGAGCAAAGCCAAGGCTCCTCGTCCAACGCTTTTGAGAAAGGGGCGAAGGCCGCTGGAAAGTTTGGGAGATGCTCAAAAAGGACCATCATTGGACAACCAAAACTCCGAAGGAGAAAATTTTGCGCAGGGGCGAGAAGCGCTAAGGAGGGTCCATGGGCCTTTGGATACGGGAGGGAAGGCGACGGTGGGAGCGCGTGCGCGCTTTGCCCTCCTATAAGCCCCCGAACTTTCTGCACATCACCCCAGCGAAGGAGGGCCCAGCTTGGTGGCTTTCTTGGACCATTGGCCCCGATTTCGGCGCGGATGCCCTTCCCGAACTTCTGGAAGCCCTCATTCGCGCCACGGAAACCCTTCCCGGAGACTTGAGACTTCAACACATTGTAGGGGACAAAATGGAGGCGGTGGAAGAAATCTCGCCCTTCTCTCCAGAGGCTGTGCGGCCACCCGGTCTTCTCTTCCAGAAAGTCAAAGTTGACCCGGCGCGTTGGCTTCTCATCCTTTATTTGACGCAAACCGCAGGAAAGGTTTTAGTCCCCTGCGAAGAGAAATATTTGGGAGGTTGGTGGGCCTCCCTCACCGCGCTTAGGAAAGCCTGTCAAGGTTAGGAGGCCCACCGCGGGCCCTTGCGGCTACGGGCAATCTCCTACACAGATGCGGATTTGGAACTGCCATCTGCCGTCCGGACCTAAGCACCAGCACAACCCGGGTCCCGGACAGGAACCGACCACCGCTTGCCAGCTGCCGCTGGCAGGGTCGTAGTACCAGCACATGCCCGGAAAGATTCCCCAACACGGCGGGCAAGGTCCGAGATAGCAAGGCGGGCACGGCCAGGAAACTGAAGCGGGCAGGATCTCAAAGAACGTCCACGCTGTGGCACAGCATCCGCAGGTTGGCTCGGGCACTAACCCCAGGATTTGGGCCCGTCCGCTTTGGGGATCGGGGCCAAGGAGTGGGAAAGGATCGGATTCCGTTCCCATGGGCACAGGGATAGGTGTGAGACACGCCACTGCCTGGAGCGCTTCCCTCCCGCTGGGCGGGGTCACCCTCAATACGTAATTTCCATCGGGGAAAGCATGGGTGCCCGCGGGCTTCCAAGGGTTCGGAGAATAAGGGTTGGGGAAGATAAGGCGGATATGCCCAGTGGGCTCAATGTCGAACACATAGAGGTACGCGGGTTGGGAGAGATACACGAAAAAGCGAGCGGTCTCACCTACATAATATTGGGCCTTTTCCGTCCAAATGGCCACGGAAAGCCCGGGCACGGGCTGAGGGATCAAACCCAAGGGCGAGGGCTCCTGGGCTAGGGCGCCCAAACCAATGCCCACCAAAAGGATTGCTGCCCAAACCTTGTGCATATCCTCCACCTCCGCCCTAACTTACACCGCCTGCTCTTCCCGGGTTTCCGGGGTTCTTCGTTGTGTGTCCTCCCGTGCATGTGGGGGTAGAATGGGTGGACAGGAAATTCAATGTAATCTGCATCACCTTCGAGTCCGCAGGTGGAGTAACGTGAAGATTTCGGAAAAACGGGTGTTGGAATGGTGGGAGGCGCCGGGCGTGGAGGGCCGCGAGGCCTTCGATGAGGAAATTGTCTATCTCAATAGCCTTGCGGAGAGCTTGAGCCCGCCGCGCTGGGCTATTTTAGTACGGGACCTCATGCCCCGCTGGGGGTTTGAGCCCTGTTCCCACCGATTTTTTCATGGCCTCGAGCAGGTGATGGCCATGATCGGCGCCGGCCGGCCCGGTCCTCGCTTCGGCGGCTGCGGCGACGTCCCTCTGGAAATTCATCTGGCTTTACAGGATCTCGGCGAGGAGTTTCTCGCTTGGGCAGAGGGAAAAGAAGCAAGAAAAGTGGGAAATTGGCTGGGCCCCATCAGCCCTGCCAAAGGGGAGGCCGTAAGAGCTCTAGGGGAGGCCCTTTGCGCCTTCGGGCACGGTTGGGTTGCCACCGATGCCGTATTGGAAAGCTGGTCCGAAAAAGCAAGGTTTTCCTTGACCAAATACCTTTTGGATGGGGAGGAGGCTCCTTTGCCCAGGCTTTTGCGTCATGCCTGCTGCTACAACGTTTTGGTCAACGTGGAGCGGGTAGCCCGGGCTCTAGGCAAAGAGAAAACCCCTGAGGTCTTCGTGTGCGGGGAGGCCCTGCGGGAACTTCCCGCCCTTGCGCCAGAGCGACTGGCGCAATTGGCCGTGATTTTGGAGGCATTGCCCCGCTGGCTTCGCGGCCGGCCGGCCAAGGACGGCGTACATGCTCACATCTACGCACTTTTGGGGCCCCATGATAAGGTGCGGGAATGGCTGGTAGCCTCCTTGTACAAAACCCTTAAGCTCTGGCAACGTCATTTGGACGGGCTTTTGGGAAAAACGCGGAGGCTTCCTTCCCTGATCTAGGTTGGCAAAAGCTTCGGCTCCGGATAACCTTCGGCAGCCATGGAGAACTTGATTTTGGTGAACCATCCGCTGATCCAGGCAAAACTTACAAAACTTCGGGACAAGCGCACCGATCGCCTGCAGTTTCGCCAAATTCTGGAAGAACTTACTGCCCTTATGGTGTACGAGATCACCCGGGATTTCCCGGTGCGGCCGGTGGAGGTGGAGACCCCGTTTGAGCGCACCCAAGGAGTGGAGTTGGCCCGGCCGGTGGTCCTGGTTCCCATCCTCCGTGCAGGCATCGTCATGCTCGACGGGGTTCTTTCCCTCATTCCCAGTGCCCGGATCGGCCACATTGGGCTTTACCGCGATCCGGCTACTTTAAAACCCGTGGAGTATTTCGTAAAGCTTCCGCCGAATCTGTCCGAGGCTCTGGTGATCGTGGTGGACCCCATGCTCGCCACCGGTGGTTCCGCGGTGCATGCGGTGAAGCTCGTCAAGGAACGGGGCGGAAAAGACATTCGGTTTTTGTGTCTTGTGGCCGCGCCAGAGGGCGTGCGGGCCATGGCTCACGCCCATCCCGATGTGCCCGTCTACGCGGCGGCTTTGGACCGCGAGCTCGATGCCCACGGGTACATCCGGCCCGGCCTGGGTGATGCCGGCGATCGCCTCTTTGGAACATGAGCCGCGTAGCCTTCGTAACCGGAGGATCTAGAGGTATCGGCGCGGCCACTGTGCTGCGCTTGGCCCAAATGGGCTACCACGTGGCCTTTTCTTTCCAAAAAGAGGAGGAAAAGGCCAAAGAGGTGGCGAGGCAAGTGGAAGCTTTGGGCCGCCAGGCCCTGCCCGTCAAACTCGACCTTGAGGATTTTACGCGCATCAAAACCGTTGTGGATGAGATAGCCCATTCCCTAGGAGGCTTGCATGCCCTTGTGAATAACGCCGGATACGTGCAACGTATCCCTCCGGAAGAACTCTCCCTTGAAGATTGGGAAAAGATGCTACGGGTGAGCCTTACCGCACCGTTCCTCCTCATTCAGGCAGCAGTGCCCCACATGAAGAAAGCGGGGTTTGGGCGAATTGTAAACGTCTCCTCTCTTCGGGCCTTGACGGGGTCAGCCCACGGGGTGCATTACGCCTCCGCTAAGGCCGGCCTCCTCGGCCTCACGAAATCCTTTGCGTTAGCCCTCGCCCCTTACGGGATCACCGTCAACGCCGTTTGTCCAGGCTTTGTGAATACGGACATCAACCGCGAGCAGTTGCGGCAAAAGGGGTCGGAAATCTTGCGGCAGATCCCCCTGGGACGGGTCGCCGACCCCGCGGAAGTCGCGGCCCTCATCGCGTTCCTTTGTTCTGAGGAGGCCGGGTACATCACGGGCGCCACGTTTTCCATAAACGGCGGCCTCCGCATGGACTGAAATGGATCGCGATCAGCTCGGTTTGGCCACCTTCCACCGGCCAGGAATGGACCTTTGGTCCTGGATCAGGCTCGCCGAAGAGCTGGAATTGGGGGCGTTAGAGATCCGTGCCGACCCAGGCATTGCCCATCCCGATGAACTTTCCCCAAAAGAGCGAGCGAGCATCCGCGGTTTGGCACGGGATAGTCTCAAGATCTCCGTACACATGCCGATCCACGGCGTAAACCTCACTTGCCCCTCTCCGCGCCTTTCCGCGGCTTCCTTGGGGGAAGTCCTGCGCTCCGTGGAGTTCGCGGGGGAAATCGGAGCGGATGTGGTCGTTATCCATCCCGGCACCTTGCCCGAGGAATACGTCCCCTTTCGGAAGTGGCGCGAGCGCGCTTGGGAGCTTCTGCGCTTTTCCCTTTCCCTCCTCCTTTCCCAGGCGAAAAGGGAAAATATCCGCCTCGCCTTGGAAAACAAACAGCGGGCCCGCGACCTCGGGCTTGTGGGTTCGTTGGAGGAGCATTTGCGCGTTCTCTCGGAATTTCCCGATCTCTGGGCTTGTCTAGATGTGGGGCATCTTCATACCTTTTCCCGTTCCCCCCGCGATTACATTTCCGGCCTAGGAAAACGCCTGATCCATGTGCATCTCCACGATAACTTCGGCGACCACGATGCCCATTTACCCCTCGGCGAGGGAAATGTTCCGTGGGAGGAAGCTCTGCGTGCCTTAAGGGAGAACGGGTTTTCCGGCCGGGTTATTTTGGAAATTCCTGATCCAGATGGACTCCGCCACAGCGTGGAAAAGGTTTTGGGCCTATGAAAAGAATTCCCTCCTGGTATTGGTCATTCGGGGTGATAAATATCGCCCTGGGAATTTTCTCCCAGCTTCTTCCCCTTTACGCTTATTTCCTTGGGGCGAAAGCAGGGGAAGTCGGGCTTTTGGCAGCGGTAGGCAGCGCCACCACCATCGTGGCGAGCTTATTTTGGGGAAAAGTTGCGGATAAGACCTCAAACCACCGGCCTCTTGTGCTTTTAAGTTTCTTCGGCCTCGCTCTAGTTTACGCAGTTTTGGCGTTTTTGGGGGATGTGCGGCCTCTGTTTGCGCTGAATGCTGGGGCGACTTTTTTCTGGACGTCCGCGGGTACTGTCTCCACTCTTTTGGTTTTGGCCACCTTCTCCCGGACCCAGTGGGAAAGAGAACTCGGCCTATTCAACGCCGTCTCCGGCATGGGGTGGACCGCTGGCCTCGTCCTCGGAGCCCTGTGGACCACGATCTTGGCGAGACTCGTAGGAGAAGCATGGAGCTTGCGATCCTTGGCGCTGGTGGCAGCCCTCATGGCCATGGGAGCAGGGACTATGGCACTGCGCTTCCTCCCCAAATTCCCATCTTCCATCCAAGGTCATGGGCTTCAGTGGTTGACCGCAGCGGTGGGGACATTTGTTGCTGAACTTCGCCGTTACGGTCCGCTTCAGCTTTTGGGAGCCCTCAATCCCGTGCAGCTGTTTCGATTTTTCCAGGGACGCACGGCCTTCGGCCCGGAGTTGGTGCTCTGCTACTACGGCGAATTTCTTTCCTTTGTGGCCTTTGCCTTGGTTTTCGCGCCTTTTCCGGTGTTTTTGCGGCAAAACCTAGGATGGCCGAATGAACTGGTGTTCAGCCTCTATGTGGCCCATCACCTTGTGAGCATTTTTGCCTACCGCTGGGCCCGCAGGGCTATCGAGCGTTTTGGGCATCGGCCCGCTTTAGCGCTCGCCCTTTTTCTCCGCGTGGGAATATTCGTAGGGTTCGCCGCGGTAGGAGCGGGCGTCCCTAAGAGCTTGCTCCCCATCTTTTTTGGCCTTGCAGGCTTAAGCTGGTCCTTCTTTCAGCTTTCCACAATGGCCCTCGTTTCCCGCCTTTCCCCACCGGCATTGCGAGGGCAAGGTCTGGGAATCTACAACGCGCTTTCCGGCTTGGGAAACGTAGTAGGCGCGAGCCTAGGCGGTTTTTTGGCGGATGGGTTCGGCTTTGCCGCGCCGTTCCTCTCCGCGGCGGCTCTTCTTTTTATTACGCTACCGGTGCTCCTCGTGGAGGGGCGCCCTGCGGACTGAGCCTACTCCTTTTCTTTGACCTCCAAAACCTGCATTCCGTTGTAGTAGCCGCAATGGGGGCAAACCCGATGCGGAAGGCGGAATTGATGGCACTGCGGGCACTCAGTGGCCGCCAAGAGTTTCGCCCGCCAATGCGTGCGGCGCAGCCGCACTTCCCGATGCGAACGGCGAGACTTCGGAACAGCTGCCATAGTTTCCTCCTTTTTCCGTTCCTATTTTCCCAAAGAGCGCGCAAGGATCAAGGTAACCGGTCCGTCGTTCACGAGGCCCACCTCCATATAGGCCCCGAAAATTCCAGTTTTAACGGAGATACCTTCGGCCCGCAGAGCTTCCACAAATCGCTCATAGAGGACCCGTGCAGACTCCGCGGGAGCAGCCCCATCGAAACTCGGCCGCCGGCCCGCTAAAACATCGCCGTAAAGGGTGAATTGGGAAACGCAAAGAACTTCGCCGCCTACCTCCCGAAGCGATCGGTTCATCTTTCCGTTTTCGTCGGGGAAAACCCGGAGCTCTGGAATCCTTTTGGCCCAAAAGCCCACCTCTTCCTCGTTATCTTCGCGGCCAATTCCCACTAAAAGGAGGAAACCCTGGCCAATCCGGGCAATTTCCTTCCCATCCACCCGGACCCAGGCTTCTCGCACGCGTTGGAGGACAATTCGCATTTAACCTTTGGTAGCTTGCAAGCTTTGCAAAAAGCTTAAAGCACGGCGGAGTGCCTCCACGGGCAAAGCCTCCACGAGGGAGACAATTTCTTGCCGAAGTATGGCTTTTTCCCTTTCCGCTTTGGTCTCCGCGAAGAGGGCCTGTTCGGCCAGACGCCGGGCCGGCCGGCACACCTCCTGATCCACAAAACTCACGCGCCAGCGGGGAAACTGCCGTAGGACTTCCTGAACTTGGCGATTGAGGTTCTGGAGGGAAGGCTCCCGCGGCGAAAGATTCCCCAAAATTTGGTTCGCCACCGTGCGGTTTTCCAAGAAGACCACAATTTCCCCAGGCTGATGGGGCAAAGCACGCTTCAGAGCCTCCAAAAGGGCTTTGTATTCGGCGACTTCTTCCGTGGCGCGGCCGATGGGACTTGCGAAGCGCTCCAGAATCCGACCTTGGGTATCGCTGAGGATGCCCCCGATCGCCGCTTGAGAGGCTTCTCCCCGGGCAACGCCGGCCACGGTCAGGACAAGCTTGCGCATATTTTGGGCCCGGCAGGACTTGAACCTGCGACCAACCGGTTATGAGCCGGCTGCTCTACCCTCTGAGCTACGGGCCCCTTTTTGTATGGTAGTCCCAGACGGCGCTTGCGGCAACTTTTCGCCCCTTTAACCCTGGCCGACCTTGCCAAGGACGCGTTTTGCTGCCTCGACAATAGCCAAAACTGAAATCCCGAGTTTTTCCAACACCACATGGCCGGGGGCGCTGGCGCCAAAACGGGAGATCCCCAAGACCTCGCCGTCAAGGCCCACGAAGCGTTCCCACCCCAAAGGGCAACCAGCCTCTACCGCCACCCGCGCCCGCACATCTTTCGGAAGTACTTCCTCCCGGTATTCCTCGGGCTGCGAAAGGAAAAGCTCGAAGCTGGGCATGGCCACAACCCTTGCATTGATCCCTTCTTCGGCTAGTTTCTTTCCTGCTTCCAGGGCCAAATGGACCTCGGAACCCGTAGCAAGGATTATCACATCGGGATTTCCGGGGCGGGCTTGCCAAAGGATGTAGCCTCCTTTGTGCAAGTTTTCCGGACCAGCCAAATCCGCCCGATCCAAAACAGGAACATCCTGACGGGTAAGGATGATGGCCGTAGGCCCTTCTTTTCGGCGCAGGGCGGCAATCCAGGCCTCCCGCACCTCGTTTGCGTCCGCGGGCCGAATGACCACGAGGTTCGGAACGCAGCGGAGGTTCATGAGCTGCTCCACCGGCTGATGCGTAGGCCCGTCTTCGCCCACGGCTACGGAATCGTGGGTGAACACGAAAATCACGCGGCTGTGGCTCATGGCGGAAAGGCGGATGGGCGGCCGCATGTAATCCGAAAAAACGAGGAACGTCCCGGTGAATGGAATGACCCCACCGTGGCGGGCCAAACCCAGGGCGATCGCGCCCATGGCGTGCTCCCTCACGCCGAAGTGGATGTTCCGGCCGGAATAATCCCAAGGACCACCTACCGCGCCCTGCACATCCTTTTTAGTTCCCGGCGCCTGAAAATCGCCCTTCCCCTTGAGCCAGGTGAAGCAGGAGGGGTTCAGGTCCGCTGAACCGCCTATAAGTTCGGGAACCCGTTCGGCTAGGGCCTGAAGCACCGTCTCCGAGGCCTTGCGGGTGGAGATCTTTGTGCCCGCGGAAAACTCGGGAAGGCCCCCCTCCCAGCCCGGTGGAAGCTCCCCCCTCATGCGCCTGGAAAATTCCTGCGCAAGCTCGGGATAAGTCTTTTCGTAGCGGGAAAAAAGCTCGTTCCAGCAGGCTTCCTCCTCTTCCCCTTTTCGGCGGAGTTCCTCAAAATGCGCATAAACTTCCTCCGGAACGTAAAACGGCGGCTCTTCAGGCCAGCCCAAATTCCTCTTTGCAGCCCGGGCTTCCTCCGCTCCCAAAGGCGCGCCATGAACGTGAAAAGTTCCGGCCTTGGTGGGCGCCCCGTATCCGATCACCGTATGGACAAGGATTAGGGAGGGTTTTCCCTTTTCCTCCTTGGCCTTTGTGATGGCCTGGTCGATGGCTTCCAAGTCGTTTCCATCCTCCACTTCCAGAACATGCCAACCTAGGGCCTCAAAGCGGCCCCGCACATCCTCGGTAAAGCAAAGCTCCGTGGATCCCGCCAGGGAAACAAAATTTCGATCGTAAAGGACGATGAGCTTTCCCAGGCCGAGGTGTCCGGCCAAGGACGCGGCCTCGAAGGAAACGCCCTCCATGAGGTCGCCGTCGGAGGCAAGAACGTAGGTGTAATGGTCCACGATGGGGAAACCCGGCCTGTTAAAAATGGCCGCCAGGTGCGCCTCGGCGATAGCCATGCCCACGGCATTAGCGAAACCTTGGCCCAAAGGGCCAGTAGTGACTTCTACTCCCGGCGTTAAGCCGGCTTCCGGATGCCCCGGGGTTTTGCTTCCCCACTGCCGAAAGTTTTGCAGTTCCTCTAGGGGCAAATAGCCAAAGAGGTGGAGGAGGGCGTAGAGGAGGGCCGAGCCGTGGCCGGCGGAAAGGATGAACCGGTCGCGGGCGGGCCAATCCGGGTTTTTGGGGCTGTGGCGGAGGTGCCTTGCCCAAAGGACGTAGGCCATGGGCGCGGCGCCCAGAGGAAGCCCAGGATGCCCGGACCGGGCTCTCTCGATCATGTCCACAGCGAGAAAACGGAGGGCGTTTACCGAGAGCTTGTCCAACTCGGTTCTTGTCATGCGTCCCCCTTTCCAAACGGGCAGATTATACGTGCGGGTTTTCTGTCCGGAGGCGAAAAAGAAAGGAAAAGAAAAGGGGGCCTTTCGGCCCCCTTTTCTCCACAACGCTCAACCGCGTTTTACCGCGGCTTCACGTTCTTGGCCTGCGGGCCTTTGGGGCCCTGCTCGATGTCGAACTCCACAACCTGGCCCTCACGCAGGGTCTTAAAACCCGGCATATCGATGGCCGAGAAGTGGACGAACACATCCGGTCCGTTCTCTTGGGCGATGAAGCCGTAGCCCTTGGCCTCGTCGAACCACTTCACCTTTCCTATGGCCATTGGGTGTTTCCCCCCTTTCTTTGAAACTCGACCGACTCCATGCGCCCCTACTGCTTGTTGGGGAAAACCCCCAACAGCCACTTCGGTGCTGCACTTCTATCGGTCCTGCATCACCACTATAACCGATTCCTCCAAAGGTGCAAGCCTTGTGGTCATATCGCCTGCGGATACACTCCAACTGGTATGGAGGAGCCGCGAGAGGAGGAGGAACTTCTCGAAGCCGAGGAAGAAGTAGACATCCTCGGGCTGTACTTGGCGGAAGTAGCCCGCACGCCCATCTTGTCCGAGGCCGAGGAGAAGGAGTTGGTGTGGCGGATGAAGCAGGGCGATCGGGCAGCCCGCGAGCGCCTCATCGTTTCGCATCTTAGGCTCGTGATCTCCATGGCCAAAGAATACGGCGACACTGGCCTCGATCTTCTCGACCTCATCCAGGAGGGAAATATCGGGCTCATTGAGGCCGTAGATCGCTACGACCCTTCTCACGGTGTTCGGCTTTCCACCTACGCCCGGTGGTGGATCCGCCAATCCATTGGAAAAGCCATTGAGAAGCACTCTCAGATGATCCGCATTCCGGCATATCTCTTCCGGGCCATTGTGCGCTTCCAGCGGCTCAAAGCGAGCTTTGGCGCAGAGGGCATCGAGGAAACCGAGGACGTCCTTATCGCTCCCGGGCTCACTGCGGAAAGGCTTTTGCGCATCCGCGACACGATCTCCTTGGATATGCCTGTGGACGAGGAAGAAGAACTGACCCTGGAGGAGCTTGTGGCCGACGAGGATATGCCCACGCCCGAGCGGGCGGCCCTCATCGAGCTTTTCCGGGAGGAGCTTTTGGAGATGGTGGAAAAACTCCCGCCCCGGGATGCCCAGATCCTGCGCTGGCGCTACGGGCTTGAGGGGCCGCGTCCTCTGACGCTTGCGGAAATCGGGCGAAAGCTTGGAGTTTCCCGAGAGCGGGTGCGCCAAATTGAGGCGCGCGCCCTAAAGCGCCTCAAGGAAGCTTGGGGCGAAAAGGCCCTGGAGTTTTACCGGCGCCTCATCGCTTCTGTTTAGCGCCCCACAAGCTTCCGGAATTCTTCCTCCGTGAGAATGGTGATCCCAAGCTCCTGAGCTTTGCGAAGTTTTTCGCCGGGGTCCGTGCCCACCACTACGTAGTCCACCTTTCGAGAGACGCTCGAGGCCACGCGGCCGCCCAGGGATTCCACAAGCCTCCGCGCCTCCTCCCGGGTGAACGCGGAAAGGGCCCCCGTGAAGACAAAGGTTTTCCCGGAAAGCGGCCCTTCCTTGGGCTTTTCCGCCTCGGTTTTGACCCCGAGCTCCTTTAGCTCCTGGATGAGCTTTCGGTTTTCCTCGTTGCGGAAAAAGTCCACGATGCTTTGGGCAATGCGCGGCCCAATTTCCGGGATCCCGATGAGCTCTTCATAGGTGGCGTTGCTCAGGGCCTCCAAAGAGGGGAAGTGCTCCGCGAGCACCTCCGCCAAATGCTCGCCCACATAGCGAATGCCCAGGGCGAAAATGAGTCGAGCCAGTCCCGCGTTCTTCGAGCGCTCAATCTGCTCGAGGAGGTTTTGGGCGGACTTCTCGCCCATGCGCTCAAGATTCACGAGGTCTTCCTTTTTCAGGCGGTAGATGTCCGAGAGTTTTCGCACCAGGCCAGTTTCCACAAGTTTGTCCACGAGCTTTTCGCCCAAGCCTTCGATATCCATGGCCCGTCGGGAGGCGAAATGCCGGATGGACTCCTTGATGCGGGCGGGGCAGGATAGGTTTTCGCAGCGGTACGCCACCTCTCCTGGTGGCCGCACCACCGGCCCTCCGCAGGCCGGGCAGCGCTCGGGCATCTTGAACTCTTTCTCCGCTCCCGTGCGGCGCTCGGGAATGGATTTCACCACCTCGGGGATAACCTCGCCGGCCCGGCGCACAATTACCCAGTCGCCGATGCGAATGTCCTTGCGTCGGATTTCATCCTCGTTGTGCAGGGTGGCCCGGGACACCGTGGCGCCGGAAACCTCCACCGGCTCGAGGATGGCCACGGGCGTGAGGGCTCCGGTCCGCCCCACCTGGACGACGATGTCTAAAACGCGGGTGGTAGCCTCCTCCGCGGGGAATTTATAGGCGATCGCCCACCGCGGCGCCCGCGAAACTTCCCCCAGGATCTCCCGCTGAGCGAAATCGTTGACCTTCACCACCATTCCGTCAGCCTCATAGGGAAGCTCATGGCGCATGGCTAAAAGCTCCCGGTAGAAGGCCTTGACCTCATCCAAAGTCTTGCACAGCTTCCAAAGGGGGTTTACGGGGAGGCCGAGTTTGGGGAAGGTGGTGAGGAGCTCCACCTGGGAGCGGATTTCGATCCCTTCGGCCCGGCCCATGGCATAGAAGAAGATTTTGAGGGGTCTTGAGGCCGTGACGTTGGGATCGAGTTGGCGGAGGCTTCCCGCCGCGGCATTGCGGGGGTTGGCGAAAAGGGGCTCGCCCGCCCTCTCCCTCTCCTCGTTCAGCCGGCGGAAGGCCTCCTTTTCCATGTACACCTCGCCCCGGGCCTCCAGAAGTTTTGGCACCTTTCCGTTCAGGGGGAAAAGGCGGAGAGGCACTTGTTTAATCGTGCGCAAATTGCGCGTTACATCCTCGCCCACCCGGCCATCGCCCCGCGTGGAACCCACCGTGAAAACCCCGTCCACATAAACAAGCTCCACGGAAAGCCCATCCAACTTGGGCTCGCATACGTACTCCACGGGCTCCCCGCCCAGCATCCTCCGCACCCGATCGTCCCATTCCTCAAGCTCCTCGTCGTCGAAGCAGTTGGCCAAGGATAGCATGGGAATGGCATGCTCCACGGGCGCAAATTCTTCGGCCGGAGGAGCACCTACCCGCTGGGTGGGCGAATCCGGGGTTACCAGCTCCGGGTATTGGCGCTCGAGCTCCAAAAGCTCGCGGAAAAGTTTGTCGTATTCAGCATCGGAGATGAGGGGTTGGTTCAGGACGTAGTAGTAATAGTCATAGCGCCGGATCTCCTCCCGCAGCTTCTCCACGCGCTCTTGAATTTCCTTGGGCACGCTCATCCTCGCTCACCTCCCCTTTGCCCGCGCGTTCCGCCCGCTCATACGCCTCGATGATGGCCTTGACCAAGGGGTGCCGGACCACGTCAGCCCGGTCCAGGTAAACGATGGCGATGCCCGGGATACCGGCGAGGATCCGCGGCACCTCCACCAATCCCGAGGTTACGCCCACAAGGTCGATCTGGGTAATGTCGCCCGTCACCACCGCCTTGGAACCGAATCCCAGGCGGGTGAGGAACATTTTCATCTGGGTATGGGTGGTGTTCTGGGCCTCGTCGAGAATGATGAAAGCGTTGTTGAGAGTCCTTCCACGCATGAACGCTAAAGGTGCGATCTCCACACGGCCGGTTTGCATGTACTTTTCAAGCTCCGAAGCGGGGATCATGTCGTAGATGGCATCGTAGAGGGGACGAAGATACGGGTTCACTTTTTGGAAGATATCGCCGGGCAAGAAACCCAGTTGCTCGCCGGCTTCCACTGCGGGACGGGTGAGAATGATCCTTTTCACCTTGCCCTGCTGGAGGTAACTGAGGGCCATGGCTACGGCCAAATAGGTCTTCCCCGTTCCCGCCGGCCCAATGGCGAACACGATGTCGTTCTCTTTGATGGCCTCGATATACCGCTTTTGCCCCGCGGTTTTGGGCCGAATGGCCTCGCCCCAATGGGTAATCTGGATCACATCGGTGAGAACGCCGGTGAGATCACCGCCCTCCTCCACCTGGGTGAGGAGGTAGCGCACCTCCTCCAAAGTGGGCATGCGGTTCGTCTTCACCACTTCCAGGAGCTTTCCAAAGAGCCGTTCGAGTTTTTCCACATCCTCGGCCTCGCCCTCGATGATGATGCGGTCCCCACGCGCCACGATCTTCGCCCCGGTGAAGGCTTGGGAGATAAGGCGCAGGTTGCGGTTGTACTGGCCGAGGACGCCCAAAGCTACGTCCTGGCTAGGAAGGGAGATTTCCGCAATTTTCCTGGCGATCGGTTACCACCCCCCATGCGTGGTCTTCTTTCACTTCCAAAATCTTCACGGGCACGATTTTACCGCGCGCAAGATCCGGCTGATCTACCCGCACCAGAATGTAGTTTTCCGTATGCCCGCTCCACCCCTTTTCTTCCCGTTCCTCCACCACCATGGCCAAGGTTTCCCCGAGGAATTTTTCCATAGCTTTCTTGGCCCAGATGCGCTTTTGCTGCGCCAAGATCTCGCTTCTTCGCAAAACCTCATCCTTTTGGGGACGGCCGGGGAGCTTGGCGGCCACTGTTCCCGGTCGAGGAGAGAACCGGAAAACGTGGATATTCAAGGGGCAAAGGGCCTCTAAAAGTTCCACGGTGTGAGCGAAAGCCTCCTCGTCCTCGCCGGGGAAGCCCACCATCACGTCCGCCCCCAAAGTGGCCTTGGGAACGCGGGCTAAGAATTCCTGGGCCTTTTCCCGATACTCCTCGGCCGTATAGGCCCGGCCCATGGCCCGAAGAACCCGGTTATCCCCGGATTGCAGGGGCATGTGCAGGTAGGGACAAAGCCGCGGTTCCTGAGCAAAAAGGGAAAGAAGCTCCGGGGTGAGGCCCTCGGGATTGAGGGAAGTGAGGCGGAAGCGCACACCTTCCACCTTCAGAAGCTCCCGGAGGAGGTCCACGAGGGTGGGCCGCTCCGGCAAATCAAAGCCGTATTGGGCGAGGTTGATCCCGGTAATCACGATTTCCTTGTGCCCAGAGGAAGCGAGATCTTCCGCTTCCTTTCGGGCAATTTCCGGGGGTTTGCTGCGCAGGGGGCCGCGTACCTGCCAGGTGCGGCAAAAGGTGCAGGCCTGGGTGCAGCCGTCCTGCACCTTGAGGAGGGCGCGAACCCGGGGGAAAGGCCCGCGCACCCGCTCCTCCGCAAGGGACGGCCATTCTTTTTTCTCCCAGGGCGCCCCTTGAAGGTATGCGGCGAGAATTTCCGGAAGATGGGATTTTTGGGCGTTGCCCAAAACGAGATCAGCACCGGCCCGCTTGAGCGCCTCCGCAGCGCCGTTTGCGCCGCAGCCCACGGCCACCACCACCGCGCCTGGCCGCTCCCGTTTGATTTGGGCCACAAGCTTCCGGGATTTCCGGTCCGCAAGAGCCGTTACCGTGCACGTGTTCACCACGTGGACCTCCCCTTCGCCAGGAAGGTCGGAAAGCCGCTCCAAAAGGTATTGCGCCTCGTATTGGTTTACGCGGCAACCCAGGGAATGCACGAAAACCTTCATTTTTCCTGATGGCGCTCCACAGTGAACCGGAAAATCCGGCAGGGCTCGTTTGGGGCAATCCCTGCCTTCATCTTCGCGATCCTCAGCTGCTCCTCCACCGTGTCCACACCGGGAAGGTCGGGAAGGAGGAGCCCCCGGCGCCACCCTTTTTCCACGATAACGCCATAGCGTTTGGGATCGAGATCCTCTTCCCGGCAGGGCTCGGGCGGGGAAAGGACATCCACGGTGATGGAGAGCTCGGGAAGCTCCTCTGGCCGGACAGGCGGGAAGCGCGGGTCCTCTGTGGCGGAGCGGATCGCGTTTTCGATGATCTCCTCCGCCAAATTTTCCTCGGTGGGAAGATAGGTACCAATGCATCCCCGCAGGACCCCGTGTTTTTTCAGGGACACAAAGGCCCCGGCCCGCCGGGAGAAAAGCTCCGGCGGAAGGTCCGCAGGCGGCTTGATCCTCCGCCCTTCCCTAACCCAGGCTTGGATCGCCTGCCGCGCAAGCTCCACGTAAGGATCTCTGTTCACAAACATGAGCCTACCAGCCTTTTTGAGAGGCGCAACCGCGTTTGACGAAAGGAGCTCCTTCGGGCTAACTTAGGGCGATGCGCCGCATCTCCTTGGTTTTGGGCTTTGTTCTCATTGCTTTGGGTTTATCCCTGTATTTTGCCCTAAGCCGGAGCGAGGTGGCCCATCGTCTTGGCCGCGGTGAGTCCGTGCATTTCCTCTACCTTTTGCGCCTGATCCCGGATGCCCCTCCTGACATGGCCTTGGTGGCGAGCCTTTCCCCTCAGGGCCTCTTCAGCCTCATCCTCATCCCCGGAACCATTTCTGTCCCGAAAAAAGGCGTTTGGAACACTTTAAGCACCCTCTATGCCCTGGAGGGCCCCCCAGCCCTTTCCGCTGCCATCGCAAACCTTCTGGAAATTTCCTTCGTGGAGGAAAAAGAGATCGAACCGGGGGAGTGGGACCGACTTATTGACGAACTCGGTGGGGTGGTCGTTCGCCTTACGGAGCGCTTGGTGGTAAAAGAACCCCCGCTTTCCCTGGATCTTCCCCCAGGCGAGCAGCTCCTTTCCCCCCAAAAAACTCGGGATTTTTTGGTTTATTGCGTGCACTACGCAGAGGACCCAAGTTTTTCCCTGGCGCGCGATTTTTTCCAGGAGTTTTTGGCGCGCCTTTGGGCCAAACCCAAAGCTTTATCCGGCCTTGCGGCCTCCTGGAAAGCCCGGGACTTTTGGCGCCGCGTTTGGGCTTGCCCAGAGGAAGGGGTGCGTTTAGCCGTCCTTCCCGCGCGGTCAGAGGAGGCCCGCCTCATTCCCGACCTGGTGGAAGTCCGGAAATTGCGAGGAAAACTGTTCTTTGGAAGGGATTTCCTTACCCGGGACGAAGTAAGGGTAGTGGTGCTCAACGGCACCCAGGAAAGGTTTTTGGCCACGCGCACGGCGAGTTGGCTTTTGGAGCGGGGGTTCCAAGTGGTGGGCGTGGGAATGGCCGACCGCTACGATTATGAGCATACAATCCTCGTAGTGGGAGCCGGGGCCGCGGAAAAGGTCCCCCTCCTCAAGGAGCTCCTGGTGGGAGAAGTGATGGTGATGGCGGAACAGGATTTTGGGGTGGAGCGGATCGGAGGCTGGCCGAAAGGCGCGGATTTGGTTTTGATTTTGGGGGCAGGGTTCGATGTCCGTTCCTGAGCTTTTGCATCGGGCAGGGTCCTTGATCCTCGACAAAAAGGGGGATCGGCTGGGCCTTTTGGACCTGCGCGAGACCTCTATTCCCACGGATTTCTTCCTCATCGCCGAAGGGGAAAATCCCATCCATGTGCGGGCCATCGCCGAGCACCTGATAGGAAAGTTACCTGTGGCGCCGGAGCACACGGAGGGCCTTTCCGACGGCCGCTGGGTGCTTTTGGACTACGGCGACTTTGTAGTACACCTTTTTTCCCGGGAGGTGCGAGCTTTTTACGACCTGGAGGGGATTTGGCCGGACAAGATCGTGGAGGGTTGGCAGCCCGCGTCCCTCCCGCTAAAATAGGGCCCTGCCCCTTGCCCTAAGGGCTTAGGCGCGTATAATAGGGGCGGTTCTTCGCGGTCCTTGACAAGTGAATAGGGCGTTCGCTGCGCAAGTATGGTAAGGGCGGACGGTGGATCCCTAGGCAGCCGGAGGCGATGAAGGGCGTGGCCAGCTGCGATAAGCCCCGGGGAGCCGCTGAGCAGGCGATGATCCGGGGATTCCCGAATGGGGAAACCCACCGTGCCGTTGAGGCACGGTATCCAGGGCCGAAATCCGAGTAAGCCCTGGAGGCGAACCCCGCGAAGTGAAACATCTCAGTAGCGGGAGGAAAAGAAATCAACCGAGATTCCCCTAGTAGCGGCGAGCGAACGGGGAAGAGCCCAAACCTCACGGGCGCAAAAGCCCGCAGGCATTGTCCGTGGGGGGTAGCGGGACGGCAACGGGGAGGGCTGCGGACCTCCCAGGAAGTTACAAAAGCCTCCTCTAGCCGAACAGCCGGCAAAGTCACTGGAAAGGGCGACCGGAGAGGGTGATAGTCCCGTAGGCGAAAGGGGAGGCTCTTCCGGGTTGCCGCTCCCAAGTAGCGTCGGACACGGGGAATCCGGCGCGAATCTGGGGGGACCACCCTCCAAGGCTAAATACTCCCGGCTGACCGATAGTGGACCAGTACCGTGAGGGAAAGGTGAAAAGAACCCCGGGAGGGGAGTGAAATAGAACGTGAAACCGTCCGCTCACAGTGCAGTGGTAGCCGGGAACTGCCCCCGCAAGGGGGTGGAACCCGGTGGCCGCGTGCCTTTTGCAGTATGAGCCGGCGAGTCGTGCTCGGTGGCGAGGCTAAGCGGTTCTTCCGCGGAGCCGTAGGGAAACCGAGTCCGAATAGGGCGACTAGTCACCGGGCGCGGACCCGAAGCCAGGCGATCTACCCATGGGCAGGGTGAAGTGCGCGTAACAGCGCACGGAGGCCCGAACCGGTTGGTCGTGCAAAGCCATCGGATGACCTGTGGGTAGGGGTGAAAGGCCAATCGCGCCTGGGAATATCTGGCTCTCCCCGAAATGGCTTTCGGGTCAGCCTCACGTGCAGGCGGCCGGGGGTAGAGCACTGGCTGGGGAAGGGGGGCAACTCCCGACCCCAATCAAACTCCGAATACCGGCCGTCGGTCCGTGGGAGTGAGTCCATGGGGGATAACCTCCGTGGACAAGAGGGAAACAACCCAGACCACCAGCTAAGGCCCCAAAATCCGGGCTAAGTGGGGAAGGCGGTGCAGCCGCCCAGACAGCGGGGAGGTTGGCTTAGAAGCAGCCATCCTTTAAAGAGTGCGTAACAGCTCACCCGTCAAGCGGCTGCGCGCCGAAAATGTACCGGGGCTAAGCCCGGTGCCGAAGCTGTGGGCGGGACCACAAGGTCCCGCGGTAGGGGAGCATTCCGCAGTAGGGTGAAGCCGGGTCGTGAGGCCCGGTGGACGAGGCGGAAGAGAGAATGCCGGCATGAGTAGCGAGAGGCGGGTGAGAATCCCGCCCACCGAATGCCCAAGGTTTCCTGGGGAAGGCTGATCCGCCCAGGGTTAGGCGGGACCTAAGCCGAAGCCGAAAGGCGTAGGTGATGGGCAGCCGGTCAACATTCCGGCCCCTCCGGGCCCGCGTTATGAGCGAAGGGGGGACGCCGTTGGACCCTCCCCGCGGGCTTACGGCTATGCCCGTCTAAGCGTCAAGCCAGAGGGGATAGGTAAATCCGTCTCCTCGAAACCGCTCTGTCCCGTCCGCTGAGGACGGGGCGGGGCGAAAAGGCGAGGCGCGATGGCGAGCCCCGTAAGGGGTGAAGGGGGAACGGTTCAGCGGCCGAGAAAAGCCTCTAGCCAGCTGGCCCGGAGCCCGTACCGCAAACCGACACTGGTGGGCAGGGGGAGTACCCCAAGGTGGGCGAGCTAACCCCGGTCAAGGAACTCGGCAAAATGGCCCCGTAACTTCGGGAGAAGGGGTGCCCTTGGGGTTGTCGGGGATGACTCGATGGCCCTGGGGGCCGCAGAGAATCGGCTGGGGCGACTGTTTACCAAAAACACAGGTCCCTGCTAACCCGTAAGGGGATGTATAGGGGCTGAAACCTGGCCACTGCCGGTAGGTTAAGGGGAGGGGTGCAAGCCCCGAACTGAAGCCCCGGTGAAGGCCGGCCGTAACTATAACGGTAGGAGCAGGGACGCAGGTCCCTGCGAGGGCCGTTGTAAAATCCGGCTATATGCTGGGACAGCCCGGGTATCCCAGCCTACCGAGGAGGTGACAAAGGCTTGGGTGGGGCCAATCAGCAGGAAAGGCTCTCCAAAGCCGAGGCCGCTCGGTGGTTCTTGGCCGGATTCATCGAGGGCGAGGGAAGCTTCACCGTATCCATCAAGGAACATCCCACGGCAAAGTTCGGCGTCTACGTGGATCCCGAATTCTACATCTACCAGCACAAAAGCGGGCGGAAGCTCCTGGAGATGGCGCGGGAAATTTTCGGCACGGGGAGGATTTACCCCAAGCCGGGAAATCCCGAGGTTTTGGTTTTCGCCATCACCAGTCGCCGAAGCCTGCGGGAAAAGGTGCTGCCCTTCATCGAAAAATACATGGTGTATTCCGCAAAGAAAGAACACCTCGCGATCTTCAAGGAGATCGTTCTCGCCCTCGAGGCTAAGGAGCACCATTCCCCTGAGGGCCTGGCGCGCATCGTCGAGAAGGCGTATGCGCTGAATCCGGCCGGGAAGGGGAAGGAGAGGAAACGTCCTCTCCCCGAGGTTTTGGAGAGAATCCTCAGAGGCCATACGCCGGACTCCGGGGAAGACCCGGAGAAGAGATGGTCCAGGCCTCGTGGCGACACGAGGGAACCTGCCTAAGGTAGCGCAATTCCTTGTCGGGTAAGTTCCGACGCGCATGAAAGGAACAACGACTCCAGCGCTGTCTTGACCGGGGGCTCGGTGAACTCGAAGCACGGGTGAAGATGCCCGTGACCCGCGGTGGGACAGAAAGACCCCGTGGAGCTTTACTGCAGCTTGGCGTTGGGTCCTGACATCCACTGTAGAGGATAGGTGGGAGGCTGAGAAGCCCGGGCGCCAGCCTGGGTGGAGCCGCCGGTGGAATACCACCCTGTGGCTGTTGGGGCCCTAACCAGGGGCCGTGACGAGCGGTTC
>Ga0072500_136783_pt1 | contig 45906 bp, 36 predicted proteins | sample GBScelen77Swater_FD_63803 | JGI IMG/M metagenome (GOLD analysis project Ga0072500, IMG submission 63803) | Hot spring microbial communities from Great Boiling Spring, Nevada - cellulolytic enrichment S 77C v2 (version 2) | ecosystem: Environmental > Aquatic > Thermal springs > Hot (42-90C) ...
CGGCGGAGCCCGGGGAGCATGGCCAGCCGCGGGCGGACCGCCGCCAGCGGCGCCCTGCGCTTCCCGGAGGTGGAAGGCAGGCGCACAGCCTCCATTCGCTTCATCAACGCCTACATGGCGCGGGTGCACCGGGCAGCACACCGCGATCCGGTTGTGGCCCGGGCCTTCAACGACGTAGCCGGTCTCGTGGCCCCACCCCAGAGCCTGATGCGGCCAGGCATCCTCTGGCGGGTGCTGCGGGGGTAATTTTCATAGCCGCCCGACACGCGCTTGCCCCTGACGCTGCTCCGCTACGCTTCGCGGCGCAGGTGAAGCACAGATCATTAGGTGCAGGTCCTGCCGTCGCCGAGGCTACACCCGACGACAGCGCGGTAGATCTCCGAGGGGACGATGTAGCGCCTCGCTTGGATTACCCGGTTCAGGGGTGCTGAGCATATAGCAGCAACCCTTTTCTGTACCGGTGACCCTGCAGGCGCGAGGATAGTCTATGGCTCAGACACAAGACGGGTAAAGCAGGGCAGATAATCTTGTAGGCGCAGGGATCGTCTCAACAAAAAGACGGCGGTCTCGCCGAAAAGGTGCGCTGCATCCGCGGATAGCATTGATGCGGATAGCATTGATGCGGTCACCGAAGGAGTAGGGGAGGTCGTCTGGAGTCATCTTCTATAGCAAGCGCTTGCCTTCTTTTCGATTTGTCTGAGCCAAATTGATAAGTGAGGAAAAGAATTTCTTTCTTAGTGGGCACCCTTTGGGGATTGGCTATAAATCAAAAATGGTAGCTTATAAAGCAGATGTGGTGGAGACAAGGGGATTCGAACCCCTGACCTCTGCGGTGCGATCGCAGCGCTCTACCAACTGAGCTATGTCCCCAAGCAAGCAAGGCGGTGAACGAGAAAGCCGCATAGCCGGTTCCGGTTTGCTTTCTGGGTGGGGCAAGGCATAGTTTGGGCAGGTCATAGCGTTTGCGGCTTTTTCACACCCAGAAAATGGGCTGTTTTTTTGAACAGAAAACAAAATCCTTGATTTGGCCGTTCATTTTACCCACATAAGCCGGGGTTGAGAAAGCCGGCTTTTAGCATTCACGGGCTGCCAACGACCAATGCATTTGTGACCATGAACCAGTCATCTGAAACTTCTCGTGATCTTTTAGGCACACGCGACACGTTTCATACGGGACACGGGACGGCCTACCTCTATCGCCTTGATCGGCTAGAAACGTTAGGATTTTCGGGTATTGACCGCCTGCCCTTCTCCATCAAAGTGCTTTTAGAAGGGCTTTTACGTACGTGTGACGGCTACTTGGTTACGCAGGAAGACGTTGAACGGCTGGCTCGCTATAATCCCAAAGCTCCTGCTGTTGAGGAAATACCGTTCATGCCAGCGCGGGTATTGTTGCAGGACTTTACAGGCGTGCCGGCTGTAGTGGATTTAGCCGCAATGCGCTCGGCCATGGCACGCCTGGGGGGCGACCCAGACGTGATCAATCCCCGCGTGCCTGTGCATCTGGTCATTGACCACTCCGTACAGGTTGATTACTTCGGGATGCCTGAGGCATTGCGCCTGAATGCTGAACTGGAATTTCAGCGCAACCGCGAGCGCTACGAGTTTTTGCGCTGGGGACAGCAGGCGTTTGAAAATTTCTCGGTGGTGCCTCCGGCCAGTGGCATTTGCCATCAGGTCAACCTGGAGTACATCTCGCGTGTCGTGTGGAGCCGGCCGGCCGAAGATGGCGTGCCGGTGGCCTATCCTGATAGCCTTGTGGGCACCGATAGCCATACGACCATGGTGAATGGCTTGGGTGTCTTGGGCTGGGGCGTGGGAGGCATTGAGGCCGAGGCGGTCATGCTGGGCCAGCCCATCTACATGCTCATGCCGGAGGTGATCGGATTCCGGCTTACAGGCGAGCTGGCCGAAGGCGCTACAGCCACTGACCTGGTACTCACCGTCACGCAGATGCTGCGCCAGTATGGGGTGGTTGGGCGTTTTGTGGAGTTTTTCGGTCCAGGGTTGAGCAAGCTTTCGGTGCCGGACCGTGCAACGATTGCCAACATGGCGCCCGAGTACGGTGCTACCATGGGCTTTTTCCCGGTGGACCAGGAAACCCTTGACTACCTGCGGCGCACGGGGCGGCCCCAGGAGCTGATCGACCTGGTCGAGCGCTACACCAAGGAGCAGGGGCTGTTCCGGACGGATGAAACGCCCGATCCGGAATTCCTGGACGTGATCGAGTTGGACCTGGGTACCGTGGTGCCCAGTGTGGCCGGCCCGAAGCGGCCGCAGGATCGTCTTGAGCTGCCCGCAGTCAAAAAGGCCTTTCAGGTGGCTTTCTCAAGCCCGCCAGGTCCTAAGGGCTTTGGCCGAAAACCAGAAGAATTTACGCAGACGGTTACCTATCAGGACGAAAAAGGCAATGCAATTCAACTGCGGCACGGTGATGTGGTGATTGCGGCCATCACGAGCTGCACAAACACCAGCAACCCCTCGGTTATGCTAGGAGCCGGGCTGTTGGCCAAAAGGGCTGTCGAGCGCGGCTTGCGGGTGCCTCCCTATGTCAAAACCAGCCTGGCGCCAGGCTCCAAGGTTGTGACCGACTATCTCGTGGCTGCTGGATTGATGCCGTATCTTGAACAGCTTGGCTTTGGGCTGGTAGGCTATGGGTGCACTACATGTATTGGAAACTCAGGCCCGCTGCCAGAACCTGTCGCAAAGGCTATCAAAGAAGGCAACTTGGTGGTGGCCGGTGTGCTTTCGGGAAACCGAAACTTTGAAGGCCGCATTCATCCGCTCGTGCAGGCCAATTTTCTGGCTTCTCCTCCTCTGGTGATTGCCTACGCTCTGGCTGGTACAGTCAACATCGACCTGACCAGTGAGCCGCTGGGAACGGATCGCGAAGGTAATCCGGTATACTTGAAGGACCTTTGGCCCAGCAGCCAAGAAATCCTGGCTCTGGTCAACAAGGTCATCACGCCCGACATGTTCCGCAAAGAATACGAAGACATCGAGACCTCAAACGAGACGTGGAACCAGATCCGGGTGGCCGGAGGAGCCCTCTACGAATGGGATCCGGATTCGACTTATATCCAGGAACCCCCTTTCTTTGTTGAGTTAACCCCCGAAGTTCCTAAAATTCAGCCTATTACGAATGCCCGCGTACTGGTGCGTGCCGGTGATTCGACAACGACGGACCACATTTCACCGGCGGGCTCGATACCGCCCGACAGTCCTGCAGGCCGTTACTTGATTTCTCGTGGTGTAAAACCCATCGACTTCAACTCCTACGGCGCACGACGGGGCAATCACGAAGTGATGATGCGCGGCACGTTTGCCAACATTCGATTCAAAAACCTTCTTGTGCCGGGCACCGAGGGCGGCATCACGCGCTACTTCCCAACGGGCGAAGTTATGCCGATCTACGATGCCGCTATGCGCTACAAGGAAGCGGGCATTCCGCTTATTGTGATTGGTGGCAAAGACTACGGTATGGGTTCCAGCCGCGACTGGGCGGCTAAAGGCACGGCGCTTCTTGGCGTTCGGGCGGTGCTGGCCGAAAGCTTTGAACGCATTCACCGCTCGAATCTGATTGGCATGGGTGTGCTGCCGCTTCAGTTCAAAGAGGGTGAGAATGCTGAATCGTTGGGGCTTGACGGCTCGGAGGTCTACGATATTCCAGTGACCAACGAGGTCAAACCGCGACAGATGTTGACCATTACCGCTACCAAAGCCGATGGCACAAAGGTCGTCTTTGAAGTGCTGGTGCGGCTCGACACACCGGTAGAGGTCGAGTACTACCGTCATGGCGGCATTCTGCATTATGTGCTGCGGGACTTTTTGCGCAGCCAGCCCGAGCGCGTTGAAGCTTAGAAGATAATTTCTTCAGCAAGTCCTGCTAGCCTTATTGGTGGGACTTTTTATTTGAAACATGCCTGAAAAAAAGCGGTTTTCCTAGCATAAAGCCCATAAAATAGCTATGCGGCGGTTTTGGGGTTGGCCACTGACCTTTGCTTTTCTGGTGGCCGGATGTGACTTTTTAGGACTGAGTTCTAAGACCATAGAGGTCGATGGTCAGGTGTTAGAACTGCGTTCAGGTGAGCCCATTAGGGACATTGCAGTGGGCATTTACGGTCGCAACGGTTGTTTAACGCTGGGCGATCCGAGCTGTAGCACCCGGTTGGAACTGACGTTTACCGACAGGGAGGGCCGTTTCAAGCTTAAACATGAGCCTAGTGGGAAGTAGGCCTTCCTTTTCGTTTTTGTCAATCCTGATGATATGCGCAATTTCTTATACAGCCAAGAGGTAGAATTGCTCGAGGAGGGAAAGCGTATACGACGTACCTATCTACTAGCCAAGCGGGATACCAGCAGCGTTGGTGGTGGCCGGGAGTGAGACCGGTTACTACGAACGCTTGTTGTGGTGTAACGCCTGCCAGAAGGGCGCTCTACAGAAAGGTGTGTGCCGGCGCCTTTTCCTTGGATGCAAAATAGCTCAGGAGATCAGGTTAAAACTGATCTCACGCGCAACCTGCTGGCCGCTTTGTCGATCGGTAACCATTACGCGCACGCGAATGTGGCCGCGTTCCGGAATTTGCTGAAGGTCGACTTCAATGTATTCCTGTGCGGTGCGATTCTGCCCTGTGTAATCAGTGCTTGCGGAGACTATAGTTTCTTCACGGCCTCCTTTCTCGCGAATGATTGCATATTCCACTGCGTAATGCGTACGGTCATCTGAACCGAATTGAAGGTGATAGACTTCAAAGTACAAGCCAAGCTTTGTCTCCGGCGTAATGGCCAGGAAGGGATAGCGAACCAGGCTATCTGGGTTTTCAGCAAACACGCCGCGTAGCATCGGAACCAGGTCACTCATTTCCAGTTGGGCCGGGTTAGAACTTAGGGCCTGGAGCGTGTCCATGCGAAAAGTGCCTCTCTTGAAGGGGGGGCCTAAGCGGTACTGTCCGTTTCCTAGGGCTTCGGTAGCGTATACATCCCACTGCAAGGCTACATGGAAAACAGCAGAGGTACTCTGGAGCGTAACGGTCTGGATGGACAGGGTGGGATCGGTGACAGAAAAGGTATATCGCTGCCGCTGAAAGTCGCCTAATTCATAGTTAGTCGTTCGGGTCATTGCATGTAGATCGATTAGATAATGCCCGTTGGGGGCATAACCTTTTTCTCTCAATATACGACGGCCCTGATCACCGGGTGATATGGCTGCAGGATTAAGACTCCAGAATACTTCGATGCGTGTTTTACCAGTGGCTTCATTTAAAAAGCGCGCTAAGCGGGCTTCAACGGGCATGTTTTCCATATCGTCAACAGCTGAAGAAAACACGGCCGGTGCAACGCGATCACGCTCCTGAGCCGAAAGCTGGTCCTGTCGCTGAAAGTGTATGCGACGCGTCATGACGAAGTTGTCAGGATTGCTCCGGCCGGTAATGCCGGTGATCATATTGTCTACCTCAATACTTTGCTGGACAAAGTCGGGATGCAGCAGTGCAAGCTGCCCATAGATGATCTGCCAGGTTTCGAGCAGGGCCGCCCAGCGGTACTGGAAATAAGACGAGTGGAAGAGGCTTTGGGGGACCAGCTCAGAAGGGAGACCAATCTGATAATAGCCGTTTTTTTCAACAAATAAATAGTAAAGGCGCGGATCGATGTGGCGATAGGACCAGAATTCATTAGGATTAAGCTCCAGGCTACTGCGGTAAGGTGACATGGTGCTTTTGTTAATGCCGCGATCTTGCATGTAGATTTTGGATGTGAATTTCGGAGGGCCCAAGCGGATATATACGACGCCGCGGTCATCCAGACCGGAGCGTCGCCGGTTGGTTGCATAGTGTTTTTCTGCGTAGATCACCCGCTTTAGGTGTTCGAGCAGCCGCTCATTTTGGGGGGTAGAGATAACTGGATCCTGCGCCTGCCACCAGACCGCCAGTTTTTCGCCAAAACCAGGGACGGCTCCTTTGCGTTCATCGGGACGCACTTGGAGGCGTAATGTTGGCGGCAATAAAAACTCCATCTGAGCTACATGACGGTCGACTACTTGGCGAGCTTCTTCATTGAGCCAAGAAGCATCAAGGCTGCGCAGCAACTCTAGATAAGCCCACGAAGCCTGTAGGTAATGGGTATCGTAGTCTTCTTCAAAGACGGTGTGGATGTAGGCATCGGCTGCCAGTGGATCAAAGCGTTGGCGACGGTTTAGTACGCTCAGTCCCTGACTCCATACAGACAGGGCCTCGCCTTCACGCCCAACCTTTCTCAAAGCCATTCCCAGCCAGTAGGTTACCGAATAGCCTTGGGCATCTATAAAGTCAGGAGCCTGGCGAAATACGCGATACAGCAGCGGAATCGCCTGGGTATAGTCCCCTTGGTTAACCAACGAGATGCCCTTAAGGTAGAAGGCTTGCAGCGAGTCTGTCTGAGCATAGCTTGGGGAAGAACAGACCAGCCATCCGATCAGCACAAGTAGCCAGCCCATAATTCATTTGACTTTTAATGGTAGCCTATGGGTTGAACCAAGAGACTAAGGGGTTAGGTCGCTCATGTTTTTAAAAATCAAGGGGGTACCTGAAGTACCCCCTTGATTTGCTATAAGCAATTTAGGGATTACTGGGCATTCATCATAGCCTTGAATTCACGTACGGAGACCGGAGCCCCAAAGGTGTTCAATTCCTTGCGGAGAAAACTAATCCACTCAGCCAGCAGTTCCTGATCTTTATTCCAGTCAGGCGCTTTTTTCATCTCACCTGCGGCGCCACCGAAAGTGTAAATTGCCTTCTGGAGCACTTCTAGTTCTGCACCTGGTACAGGCCAGTGACGCAGCGTGCCTGGCTTATGCTGGAAAATGCCTGGCTTGCTTGGATTGTTGTCGTAGTGGGCGGGTCCTGGATGATCAAAGCGACGGCGGTCACAGAAGCCTATACCTGCGGCCGTCCATCCGATTTCAATCCGACGCTCGTACATAAGCGCTTCAAGCAGTTCCTTGTCCGACTCGGATCCCGTCAGCGCCGGCAGGCCTCCCTTGTTGACACGCGTCTTGTTGATAAGTGCAGCAGCCTGGGCTTTGTTGCCGCCGGTTCGAATCAGGGCTTCGGCAATCATCAGATCGTTTTCCGTTTCGGTGGCATAGCGCATCGGCCCAACGAAGTCTAAGTGCCCTTCCTTGATGTAGCGCCAGCGGCTAAAGTGATAAGTGCCGCGATCGGCGCGGAAAGGAGAAGAACGCTCATAGACGAGATAGGACGTCACCCCATTAAGCCCTGGAATGCGGGCATCGGCCGGTGAAGTAGTTTGTAGCAGTTGTACAAAAGGTTCAGGCGTGCGTTCTGCCATGGGGGGTTGCTAACCACTCCCGCAAAGCGGGCACTAGGTTAGGGTCCATGCCGACGAGTTCCAGGTCGGCTTGAGCCCAGCCCGGGCGTTGCATGTAGGATTTGATCAGGTCCCACCACTGATCGTCGTCGCCCTCTGGAGCAAAATCCCAGCCCGAGAGGCCCTGCTGGGCAAAACTCAGGACGCGGTTCCAATCCGTTCGGGCATTTTCTTCTGGAGAGCGGCCCCTAGCATCAAGGTTCGCGCTGCTATAGTAGAGGCCAGTTGGGCCACTTTTTGACCGTCCAGATCGCTCAGTCCGTTAAAATAGTTCGATGGGAATGGAACGGTCATGTTCCTTGCTAATTCAGCGGCTTCCTCTAGGCTCGCTACGGCTGCAGCAATCACGTCCTGATAATTTGAGCTTTCCGGAAATTCTAAAGTTGCTACATCCGTGTTTTCATCAACGATAAAAGCTCGGTCATAGAACAACCCCAGTGAGCTCAGGCACAGCCCTTGGAGCAGTTTAGCGGCTGTACGCACCATGTGAGTTTCCTCGGGGTTGTTAATAACCAAGCCTTCATCCAACCGCCTAAGTACATCGTTGGCAGTTGACAGCGCCGCGTAAAGCCGCTGCCACGGTCTGAGGTGAGAATCTGCATAGGTATAAGTGGAATTGTTGTTAAGGGTCCCGCGGGGTTCAGAAGAAACGTCTCGCATGCTAAAGTTGCCCCATGAGGAAGTGGTCTGGTCTGCCATGGTGATCATGGCCGGACCAAACCCTGGATAGCCCTGATTCCCCTGCCACCAGCTAAGGAAGCCTCCGGCCAGAATGTTTTTAACATCTTCTGGTGTAGCCAGCACGCGTCTTGTGTCGGGCTCGTTTAGGTTTTCCACGCTCAGATCGGCGCAGCCCCAAAGCGCAATAGCGAGCACCGAAACCAGAATCCAACGCGTTCTTTGTTTGCGCATAGTCTTCATGGTTCAACGTTTGCTTTCGTTTTAGTTAAGGATTGAAGAGGCGTTGGGATACCAGAGCCCGATATCCCAACGCCCTTGGTTAGAATACCAGTTGCACACTGGCGGTAAAGGAGCGGAAGAGCGGATAACCGTAGCTATCGCCACCAAACACGGTCACATCACCAACGTTACGCGCTGATTCTGGATCGTAGCCGGTATAAGGCGTAAACGTTAGCAGGTTGCGACCGGTGATGCCAAGGCGCACCTGTTGCAGCGCAGGCGCAAAGGCCGCCAAAGCGCGGCGGTCAAGTGTGTAGGTTAGCGCAACCTCCCGCAGCTTGAAAAAGCCACCATCTTCGACAAAATGGTTGTTGGTGGCGTTTACATTATAGAGGGTGGCATAGTAGTTCACCGGTTTTCGCTTTTCTTCGGGTTTACTGGCCTGGTCTACTTCACCACCTCGTAGCTCGCGCAGTATCCACTGCCGCGTGTTATTGTAGACATCGCCTCCCTTTTGCCACTGGGCTACGGCGTACAGGTTGAACCGCTTGTAACGCACGTTCATGGCAAACCCCATATTAAAGTCCGGGTTGGAATCCCCGATTTTGCGCAGTATGGGGTTCCCTGATTCAGGATCCAATACTTTGATGGGTTTTTCGTCTTTAGTGCCGTAGGCATTCTTCAGCACAACATATCCATCTTCATTCACTTTAAAATCATCTAGGGACATCCCCGCATACGGCGTAGCTGCATTGGGGGCAAGCATGGGTTTGATATCATCCAGGCTTCGTGCGAAGTACTCGCCATAGATGATGCCAAAGGTTTCATTTGGCGCGATATAGTAGTAGCCCGTGCGGTAGGGAGGTACAAACAGTTCTGTGATTTTCTGGCGCGTCCGGTCAAAGGTGATGTCCAGGGTCCAGCTAAAGTTTTCCTGCTGAGCCAGAATGGTGCTCAGCTGCATTTCGAAGGTATTCCCCTCCAGCGTGCCGGCGTTACGCCATTGATTTTGGTATCCTGTTGCGGCTGGCAAGGGAACCAGCAGAATCTGGTCTTCTGTCTTATTTTGTGCATAGCTTGCCTGGAAGGAATAGCGCCCTAAGAAGTCCACGTTGATGCCATACTCGATGGCTGTGGATTTTGCGGGCTTCAGCAAGCGATTCCCCAAAGTGCTTTTAATCGGATTGCCCGCAACAATTGCAAACGTCTCATACTGAGCTGAAAAGCCTGGACGCAAGCCCGCCGTACCGATCGAAGCCCTGAGTTTCAGCTCGTCGATACCCGGTACGTTAAAGAACGGCTCTTGGCTAATGCGCCAGGCACCCGAGGCGCGGTAGTAGGTGGCCCAGCGGGCATCTGGTCCGAAGCGCGAGGAGCCATCGCGCCGGATCATTACGTCACCGATGTACCGTTCTTTAAAATCAAGGCTTAGAATTGCAAAGAAGTTCTCGGAACGCGTGTCTGCAATATAAGAATCGATGGTTTTGTCGCCAATTGTAGCCCCGAGATCTTCGACGCCGGCTACTGCAAACTCACGTCCGGTAACCGAGAACTCTTCGTAATGTTCATCTTCATAGAGATAACTCAAATTCAGTTTAGTGTTTAGGTCACCGAACGACTTGGCCAACAGGGCTGTAAGGCTTGTATTGATTGCCCGATTATCGCCGTTAAAGCGATAGAGGCGCCCCTTGAAGTCGGCTGGATTGTCACTTAGGTAGCCTCGGGGGAAGAGGTCTTTCCAATAGGTTTGCTGGCGATCCAGTCCGATTTGCCCCTCTAAGCTCACCCAGTTGAATGGACGCCAGGTGGTTTTAAAACTGCCCAGCTGTCGGACGACTTGGCGCTTTCGATCGCGGTTGGCCAGTTCATAGAGCGGGTTGAGTTCTAGGGACAGCCCATGGACCCAAGCTGCATCCCAGTTATACTTGGAGCCGTCTTCCTCGTTGGGGGCTTTCAGATTGACGTTGGGCGGCATAAACAGCAACCCATAGAATGGAGAGCCACTGCCTTCTACTACGTCATCCCGTTCAGACTGGCCGTACATCATGCTGGCAGAGAAGTCCAGGTTATTCAAAATCCGGTGATCCAGATTAATGCGGAAAGTTTGGCGTGTATAACCGGTGATTTCACGCAGGATACCTCCTTCACGCGTGTTACTGAAGGAAGCCATAAAGTTGGTCTTCTGCGTGTTTTGAGCAACTGAGATGTAATTGTTAAACGTGGGATTGGTGGTAAAGAAGTCTTTTTGGGGGTCGCTTTTTTTACAATAGAGTTCTTGGGTAATCGTACCGTCGGGTTGCTTTACCGGCTGTTCAATGCACGGCCAGGGTTTATCGGCAATGCCATTCGGGTCGAGAACAGGACTGGCTCCTGGACCAAGCGGGTTGCCGTTTTGATCTACAAAACGCAGCTTCCCATCCACTTCACCGACCAGGTATGGATGATGGTCGGCCAAGTCAATCAAGCGAGCAGGAGAGGAGAGGCCAAAATCATTGCGAATGACTACCTGAGTGCGGCCAGCCGCTACGTTTGTCCCACGCTTTGTAAAGATACGAATCACTCCGTTGGCTGCACGAGAACCCCAGATAGACGCCGCTGCCGCATCTTTGATAACCTCAATGGATTCAACGTCGTCGGCATTCAGATCGGCCAGAGACCCTTCCATAATAATTCCGTCCACAATAATCAGAGGGTCTTGCGAGCCACTAATGGCCGTTGCACTCCGTAGGCGAATAGCCGGTGATTGTCCTGGCTCACCAGTTGGGCGTATGATGGTAGCGGCAGACACCTTGGCCTGCAAAGCCGTCCCGGGGTCAGGTGCGATAACCTGCTGCAGCTTTTCTGCATCGACCCGGTCTACTGTAAAGGTCAGTTTTTTACGTGGCGTTTCTGCTGCTACCCCGGTAACCACAACCTCCTCAAGACGCAGCAGATCGGGCTCCAGCGTGAAGTTGAACGTATGCGAGCCGGCTGTCAGCTCAAAGGTCTGTTGTGCCGGCTTGTACCCCACAAAGCGGGCAACCAGCGTAACGGTCTGGCCTCTAACCAGATCTGCTGAAACCGTAAATGAATAGTTTCCGTCAATGTCGGTAGCGCTTCCAATCGTAAGTTCAGAAATCACCACGTTGGCTCCTGGAAGCGGACTTCCTCTTTCATCGGTGACTTTCCCTTGAATAACAGCTTGCTGGGCTTAAATGAGCCCGGGTAAGAAAAGGCTCACTAGGGCTACAGCGAGCCATGTCTGCAAGCACCTCTTCATGATTCTCTGAGTTTTTGTTAGGAGGACTCACAAATGACTTAGTATTACTTAGGATTTTTTGTCAAGCTTTCCTTAATAACCTCAGTGCCTAAATTTAGATGAGTTGTTGTATTCTCTATCCAAACTGTCTGCAGCGCAAGTTAAACGGTCTGGTATGAGATAATCCAGGAACACCTCCAGTAGCCGATCGGCTTCAGTCGGGGTATAGGCAGGGGAACGGGCTACGTAGAGGAAGTCAAAGGGGCCTTCCGTATTGATATAAGTCGTTCCGGGCACTTCGCGATACGGTACAGGGGGCTCTACCGCCAGCGGCTGAAGCTTGTGGCGTTGGCAGAGCAATTCGGGTGCTATGGGACCATAATAGGGTAAGGCAATCCAGCCTTCTCCTTGGGCGTTTCGGTACACAATGCGTTCAGGTAGGTCAGTATAGCGGCCCGGATGGTAGACGTAAGTCAGCGTTCGGATCCAGCGGCAAGCAACAGCAAAGAGCAGATAATTGCCAGGTCCAAGGCCTTCGCGCCCGCCCACTCGGGGAAAGGCCCGATGCTCGAGCGGTTGCGCTAATACTTCAGTCAAGACATAAGGCACGCTGGCATCACCGTAGCCCAGGTCTGCATGGGCATCGAGGTGCACCACTTCAAAAGGGGGTTGCAGCTGGCCCTTTTGAATGCGTTGTCGCCAGTCAAAAAAGATTTCGTGGTGCTCTTCTACAATCAGTCCTGGTACTGGTTGGTCGCGCCGCAGGCCACAACGCGTTTCCAAAAATACCCTTACTGCATCGGGCGACCAGGCACGAAGCTGGGGGTCGATCGGTCGTCCGAAGCTGGGCCAAAAGCGTACCGTATTGAGAAAGAAATCTAGATCGATGTCTAAGATGCGCATAGGTACGTTGCTGCATCCTAGCCCGTATTTTTGTCGCTTATGCGTAGCGGGTTCCAGGTCCCTAAATGATGAACCCTGAGGCGTCAAAAAGCGTTTGTTTTAAAGCGAAAAACCAAGAAAAGCTGCCTATGCGCTACGACCTTATCGGAAAACGGGTACGGGTACATTTGTACACACGGGAGGGCTGGCTGTTGGGCAGCATCGAAGGCCGGGTGGCCGACGTAGCGGCCGACGTGCCGGTGGGCAAGGATGCCAACGGCAATGAGATCAAAAAAGACCTGGCCTATGTGGTAGACATCACTACCGGCGATCCGAATGTACCTTATCGGAACAGTGCCGGCGAGGAAAACGAAGGGTGGTTTGCGATTCAGGATTTGGAGGTTATCGAAGAAGAACAACCGCGTCTGTTTGTCAACTGAAGCAAGGCAGACAGCGGAGGTAGTTGAGCGTTGGGGCCTAAAGAAGCTCCAACGCTTGTGTTTTTACGGCCGAATCCGTAGCTATAAATCCACTTCGTTGTAAAGCGGCCCATACCTCTTCGCGTGTAGCGGGAATCTTATAGCAAGCCGCCAGGGCATCTTCGGCACGAGCTGGATAAAAGCCCTGGCGGTCTTCGGTGAGTCCGGCCAGGTCAAAAGGTTGTAAAGCAGCGCAAAGGGCTTCTGAGGTTGGTAAGTTCCCTTGCAGGAGTTGGGCCAGAAGGGCTTCTTGTTGCTGGACAAAAGTTTTATGGTCGGAGAGCAGAAAACCCGGAATGCCGGATTCTTTTTCGAGTCGCAGGCGGGTTTCTCGGAAACTGGCTGCAGCGAAATAGAGCTTGGAAAGTGCGGTAAACGTTTCAGGCTGATCCAGCACGCGCCACAAGCCGCCGATAAGTCGGGCGGGATGATCGAATTCGTGTAACGTGATCGTCTGGTAGTGCTGCAGGGCCTCCAGCGGTGGTGCGCCGCTGTATTGGGACAACAGCGTAGCCAAGCGCCATACGCCTAAAAGCGTTAGCGGAATCCCGGTAGACAGCAAGGGGTCGAGGATGCCCACACCACTGGGCAAAAGTGCCCAGGATCGCCCCGTGAGTTGCCGAAAACACAATGGCCGTTCAGGCAGCATGCGGAGGGAATAGAGCGGTTGCGCTTGGACAAGTAAGGCTTGAAGCGAAGGATACCGCGCCAGCAGCTGCTGCCAGCATGCTTCGGCATCCTGAGCTGGCAGGCGGTCGCTACGCAGCGTAAAGCCCAAGCTGGTGATGCCGTTGTCAAAATGCAGTACCCAAGCCCAGCCTTCCTCGAGCATGTGGTGCACCGCGGCATCGTCAGGCGTATAGGGCCACGTATCCTGATAGGACGCTAACCAGGCATCTGCACGGGCAACGTGCCGAAAGTGGGCAAAAAGCGCTATCCGTTCTGGAAGATGTAGATGTGACTCAGGCTTATAGCCCATCTGACGGGCTAGCCAGGCATGAGCTCCTGTGGCATCTACCACAAAGCGTGCTGTAAGCTGTTCTTGCCCACCAGGACCCTCGACCATGAGCTCCATTCCGTGCACCGTTTCGACAGCATGCAGCGGCGTGGTGGCTTCCAGGTAAACGACCCCAGCGCAACGGGCTAGCTCAACAAGGTGCGCATCGAAAGCGGGGCGGAACCAGTGGGTGTCGGCAATTGCATCGTGCGGCGAAGCGGCTACCAGCAGGTAGGCGCGTTGCCCGTGCAACGTAGGCTCCCAGCTGCGTCCGGGTTGATGCCAAAAAAACGTAAAACCTCGCTTCTTCCCTACTGGAATTGCAGGATAATGGGCTTTCCAGGAACCATATTTGGCAAAAGGAAGCAGCTCAGGTACGTCAAACGTGCGCGCGATGCGCTCCAGGTACAGGTTGGCTAAGGGGGTTGAAGACTCGCCAATTACAAAGCGTGGATGCCGGTCTTTTTCAACAAGCACTACCGAAAAGCCCTGTCGCTTAAGAAGCAGGGCCAGAAGTGATCCAGCAAATCCGCTGCCGAGAATGGCTATGTCGAAGCGTTTACGCATGGCGTCGTGCACTGAGGGCAGGGAATAAAAGATTCCCAAGTTTGCGTTTGGTTGATACGCGTGAAACGTTGTTGTTGCAGGCGGGCACAATCCGGGCAGCTATAGAAACGGGGTAAGTCCCACGTGTCGATCAGGCGTACTGGCACCGGTTGTGCAAACAAATAGGCGGCAGCGGCTTCGATTCCCGCAGGGGTAGGCGGGGCAAACCGCTTTGCTTGTTGCAGCCGTTCCATGATGCCGTTACCCGACCGCGTCGGAATAAGCACAATAGTGTGTATGCCGTGATTCACAGCCCAGCATACAGTGTGGCAGGTCCACTCAAGAGCTGCCTCGCCCGGCAGAAACGGCGGTTTGAGCAGGATGAACGCCCGAATGAGCAACTGGTGGGCGTGCAGCCAGGCTACAGCCCGCTCCAGGTCGGCCACGGTCAGTCGTTTGTTGAGGGCTTCCAGCACGCCAGGATGGATGCATTCGACGCCGATAGCCACCTCGAGCTGGCCTTCGAGCAATTCCTGAAACTGCAGCGTACGCGGGCCCAGCAGGGCTGGATGTGACTCGACGATCACGCGCCGGTAGCCGCGCAGACGCTCGGCAATGCCCTGGTAGGCCACCGGCGGAATCGCCAGCCGATCAAAGAAGCTTCCGCTGTTGTAAAGCTTGATGGCGTCGGCGTCGGGCAGACGTTCCAGCGCGTAGTCAAGCTGACGTAGGATCTGGTTGGCCGAGACCGGCCCTGTGGTGGTATGGCGCCACAGGTCGCACATGGTGCACGTCCACGGGCATTCCCGGTTGGTCAGGAAAATTACGTTGACGCGCTCCAGGCGACCGTCGGGCGCTCGCTCCTGCTCATGGTGGAAGGCATAGGGGCGCTCTGGATCGACCGGCAGCCGGGGCGGCCGCAGCTGCCGGATCAACCGCGTGCGCGCCAGTGGTGTGAGCGTTTCCCAACGGCTCAGCTCGTCCATGCCACAAAGAAATCTTCCACCATGCGTCGGAGTTGGCGCTCAGCAGGAATCAGCTCACGAAGTCGCATCTCGGGCAGGGCGCCATGCTGGAAGCGGCGCTTTTCGAACACAGGCATGTCAAAGCCGGTGATGGCTTTGACGCCGTGATAGACGACCTCGCCCTTAAGGCGGTAGAGCTTTTGCTTGTCGTACCCGGTTAGTTCGGCAAAGGGGATCTTTTCGGCTACTTCGATTACGTTGGGACGCGTGTAAGGGCTGAAGCCTTCGAAGCCGAAATGCCGGTTGATTGCGAAGGTGCGCGTGTAAGCGCGGCTAAGGCCGCCTGTGTAGGTGAGCGAATGTTTGAACTTCTCTACGCCCCAGCCTTCGTGATACAGGAGCGGATTGTTGATGATGCTGTAGACGGTCAGTTCCGGGTTATGCTCGATGGGATAGGCGCGAAGGTTCTCGTCGCCGCCTTCGCCGTCGAGCAGGTACTTCCAGTCCGGATAACGCTGACGGAGAGCGCGGGCCAGCGCATAGTGCATGGCAGCCGATTCAACGTCGAGCGGCTTGTAGTCCTCGACGAGGCGCACTACTTCCCGGATGTCGATCAGCTCCGGTCCGGCTTCCACCGGCTCCCAGAATAGCTCCAGGCCGAGCTTTTGCAGAAACGCAAAGGCCTGATTGCGATCAGGACCATCGCCTAGGTCCAGCGTGAAGGCTTTGAGTCGACCGGGATTCATGCCCAGCTCTAGCAGCGTATGGTAGGTAACCAGAAAGACCGAGCCGCTGTCGATGCCCCCTGAAAACGTGACGCCGATGGGCGCTTTTTCAGGGATGCTCAGTAGCCAGCGTCGGATTTCTTCTTTCAGCGCGCCGATATAGTAACGGCCAATGGTGGGAATATCAGGCGGCAGCGTCTCGGTGGGAATTTCGAAAAAACGGACGTAGGCAGGCGCCGGGTCTGGACAGCCGATCAGTTCCAGCGTAACCACGTAATGGGCAGGGACCATGCGCGTATAGCTCGGATGAAATTGATCGGCAAAACCGACTGTCTGGAGCCAGTGGTGAATCTCCTCGATGCGATGGGCCACGACCAGCGCGGGACCGTCCTCGCGCTTGGCCAGAAAGTAGCGCATGGGTCGGTCCATGGAGCGGGCCAGGCGCACCGTCTTACCTTCGCGGGCCACCAGGGCAAACGATCCCTCGATGGCACGTACGGCCTTGGGGTCGCCCGATCGCACACGTGCCCGGGCTTCCTCGAGGCTCATGTTCAGGATGTGGTTCAGCGCCGGGTCGGTCAGATCGATCACGTCTTCGATGTAGCGGGGTCGAACCATGGCTGTCTTACCCGTTGGATATCTGCATACTTCTAAGACAAAATAGTACAATTTGTGGATTGCTTCACGCAAGGAGGCCGTGCAATTTATGCTGAATGGGTGCTGCTGGTAGCAAGGCGCTGCATTAGGGCTTGCACCATCGGGTCTGCTATTGTAGCATAGCTTGAGGCAAACCAAATCCTGGCCATATCATGAAACACCTTGCTACTGGAGGACTCCTGATGCTTCTACTGGCTGGCGTAGCCTGGGCGCAATCCAAGGTAGATTCGTTGCTAAGCGTAATGACGCTGGCCGAAAAGATTTCGCTTTTGCACGGGGCAATCGATCCAACCGGTGAGGCGGGCGCCGGCTATGTGCCCGGGGTGCCCCGGCTGGGCATTCCACCGATGCGTTTGACCGACGGACCGGCCGGCATTCGCACACGGCATCCGGCTACAGCCCTGCCGGCTCCGGTGGCTCTTTCAGCCACTTTTGATCCGGAGCTTGCCTATCGTTATGGTCAGGTCATGGGCAAAGAAGGACGGGCGCGTAAGCACGAGGTGCTCCTTTCTCCAATGGTCAATATTATCCGGGTGCCCGAAGCGGGACGTAATTTCGAGACGTTTAGTGAGGACCCCTTGCTTTCGGCTCAGATCGTGGCGGCCCAGATTCGGGGAATTCAGGATGCAGGGCTTATGGCCACGGTAAAACACTATGCTGCTAATAATTTTGAAAATGACCGCATGCGCGTCAACGTTATCGTCGACGAACGCGCCTTGCGAGAAATTTACTTACCTAGCTTTGAAGCAGCGGTTAAGGCAGGGGTAGCTGCTGTCATGTGCGCCTACAACCGAGTAAATGGCCCCTACGCCTGTGACAGTGAAATGCTGCTCACCGACATCTTACGTAACGAATGGGGCTTCGAAGGGTGGGTGATGACGGACTGGTTTGCTGGGCACAGCCTGGAATCGTTAGTGCGCGGGCTGGATCAGGAGATGCCGGGTTACACGATCCCGTTCAGCAGTCCCGAAATGCCGCTGGCACCGGCCGTTTTCGCCGACTCGTTGCAGGCGGCCGTCGCGTCTGGGCGAATCGACGAGGCTTATGTGGATCGGGCAGTGCGTCGCATTCTGGTGCAAATGGAGCGGTTTGGGCTGCTCCGCGGTGAGCCGGCGTCGCCACCAGAGATCGACATTGAGGCGCATGCAGCCATTGCCCGCGAAGTCGCCGAGGCAGGAGCAGTGCTGCTTCGCAACGAGAACCAAACGCTGCCGCTCGAGGAGCGCGATCTACAGAACCTAGTCGTGATTGGTCCGACAGCTGTGCGGCCGCTCGTAGGGGGTGGTGGTAGTTCGCGCGTGCTCCCTTTCCGTACTACTGCTGTGCTGCCAGCGCTTGAGGCTTTGGCTGGTCCGCAGGCGCAGATCCGCTACGTAGCAGGTATAGACCTTGACGGCGTGCCTGTGCCCAACTCGGCGCTCGAGACGCCGGACGGGCGGCCGGGACTCTTGCGTCAAGGTGCCGACGGCTCGACGCAGGTTGATGCGCAGCTTGACTTCACTGGCGAGCAGGCACTACCGCCTGGTTCCCAGTGGATCTGGACCGGCACGCTGAAAGCCCCAACTGATGGCGTTTATGAACTCAAGCTGCAGACCGCTGGCGGTGTGGGCACGCTATCAATCGACGGACAGTTGGTGCTGCGTACAGGGATGTTTTTCAGCGATGCCAGCCTGATTCCAACAGCCGACAGTCTGGAGAATGCAACCTATCGGGTCGAGCTCAAGGCTGGACAGCAACTTGCGCTGACGGTACAGGTGTCGGGTCAGGTGCCATCACTGCCATTCTTGCCGGCCGGGCAGGATCCAGTGCAGGTGCGACTGGCCTGGGTGACGCCGGAGCGGCGGGCAGCTTTTCTGGAAGAAGCAGCCGAAGCTGCTCGAGCTGCACATGCGGCGGTCGTGTTTGTTTATGAGGAAGGTACGGAAGGACGTGACCGGACAACGTTGGCTTTGCATCCGGACCAGGATGCGTTGGTCGAGGCCGTGGCGGCTGCCAATCCCAGAACGACGGTCGTGATGAACGTGGGAGCACCCACCCTGATGCCTTGGGTCGATCGTGTCGGGGCCATCCTGCTGATGTGGTATCCAGGACAGGAAGGCGGATGGGCCACAGCCAATGTGCTGCTTGGCCGTGCTAATCCTGCAGGGCGTTTGCCTGTCACGTTCCCGCGTCGCGCCGAAGACGCACCGACGGCTCTGCCAGAACGCTACCCAGGCGTGGACCTGACGGCCCGTTATGACGAAGGTATCTTTGTAGGCTACCGCTGGTACGACGCCCAGCAGATCGAGCCGCTGTTCCCGTTCGGTCATGGACACTCCTACACGACGTTTACCTACGAAAATCTGCAGGTTGAGCCCGAGCGAGATGGCTTTGTCGTGCGCTTTGTGGTGCGCAACACGGGCGACCGCCCCGGTAGCGACGTACCCCAGGTGTATCTAGGATCGCCAGAAAATCCACCGGTACCTATGGCCCCACGCCAATTGGTGGGCTTCCAGCGCGTAACGTTGAATCCTGGTGAGGCCAAAGCGGTGGCGATTCGCGTCGACAGCCGAGCATTGTCGTATTGGTCGGTTGCCGACCGTGCTTGGGTAAAAGCGACGGGACGCCGGCCGCTCTACGTGGGTGCTTCCTCGCGCGAGCTGCGGTTAGAGACCACCATCGACGTGCGCTAATTCCGGCTGTCTGTAATAATCGGAAAATGTACAAAAGCAAAAGGCGGCGCACTAAAGCGCCGCCTTTTGCTTGCTGCCCGGGGAGGACTCGAACCTCCAACCCCCTGATCCAGAGTCAGGTGCTCTGCCAATTAAGCTACCGGGCAGTAGCAAAGCGTGCTATGCAATGCCCAAGAGGCTGGCCGGGTTCCATGATCGGTGGGGGAACCTATTAGGATTCAGAACGATGCAGCAGGACGTTTGGATAAACTTGAATTCCCTGTGCCGCAAATCCTTAAAGTCTTTTACGAGGAACCAGCTGCGCTGGAGCCCGACACGTTCGTCTGGCCGACCCCTGCCCACAGCTCGCGGTATTATCGGCTCTATTTGGCCGGAACTGTGCTGGACACGCTTCGCATCGGGCTGACGGCATTGTGCCCAGAGGCCTATCAGCCGGCGCTGCTGTTGCTCCTGCAGCGCCGACCGCACTGGTGGCAAGTAGCTCCCTCAGGATCGGTGCAGCCGCGAGGGATGGAGCAACTGCCTTCTGTGCTGACCGTACCTGACGATACAGCGGCGCTGGTGGGCAGCACATCAGCGGTGTTGCCGCTGGATCCCGCACCGCTGGCGACGGCGGATGATCAGGGTCGGCTTCCGCTTTTACGCGGGTTGCTGGATGCCGGATGTCTGGTGATGCTGCGCGAGCCAGCTCACCATGGCTATGATTGGCACCTGTTTGCTGGTGAGCCGCTTTTAGTCCTGCTTGAAGCTGCTTTGCAGCAGCATCCTTATCCTGACGTGCGGCGTTTTCTGGTGCCGTATCAAAAGGCCCGTACGGAAGAGCGTTTTTACTTTGAGCAATGGATGCTGGATGGCCCCTCACTGCCGGATTACATCCGGGAGATTTGACGGCACGTACTGAAGCCGAGCGCTATATGGTGCGGTGCTTGGAGTTAGCCTTTCGCGGGGCAGGGTGCGTTAGTCCCAATCCCATGGTTGGTGCATTGCTTGTAGGGACCAATGGGCAGGTGCTAGCCGAAGGGTGGCACGACGTTTACGGTGGGCCGCATGCCGAGCGTAGGGCCATTGAGGAGGCGTTGCGTCGGCATGGGCCCGAGGTACTGCAGCAGGCAACCCTATATGTTAACCTGGAGCCTTGTGCTCACTATGGTAAAACGCCGCCCTGCGCAGATTTTATTTTGGAGCATGGCATTCCGCGTGTGGTGGTGGGCATGATCGATCCGTTTCCGCAGGTGGCCGGTCGAGGTATTGCGAGGCTACGGGCCCACGGGGTAAAGGTAGAGGTTGGCGTGCTGGAGCAGACTTGCCAGCGTTTCAACGAAGCGTTTGTGCATCATGTCCATACAGGACGGCCGCTGGTTACGCTCAAGATGGCGCAGACGCTCGACGGCTTTGTGGCCACGCCTGCAGGACAGTCGCGCTGGATTTCGGGGGAGCAGGCGCGTAAGCTGGTGCATCGCTGGCGCGCTGTGCTCGACGGGGTGCTGGTGGGGAGCGGCACGGCGGCTGCCGACAATCCATCCCTGACCGTACGACACGTGGAAGGCCGTCAGCCGGTGCGCATTGTGCTAGATCGAACCGGTAGCCTGCCGCCGACGCTTCGGTTGTTTACCGACGAGCACATTGCCCGCACGCTGGTTGTCGTAGGACCCGGAGCACAACCGGCCTATGCTGCGGCGCTGCAGCAAGCGGGTGGCAGGCTCTGGACGCTGCCGCTTCGAGAAGGACATCTCGATCTGGAGGCGCTGCTGGAGCGTCTCGGACGCGAAGGGGGACTTGAGGGCCGGCCACTCCAATCGCTGCTCGTTGAAGCCGGTCCTCGGCTTGCTACGGCCCTGTTGCGTCAGGGACTGGTCGATCGGTTTTTCCTGTTTGTCGCTCCCCGGCTTTTAGGTAGCGGCATCTCTTTGCTCACGGATCTGGGCATACAGGATCTCGATGCAAGCCTTACGTTTACTGCTCACCGGTGGACCGCTGTAGGCGACGATTTGCTTTTTATGGGCTATCTTCGGTACTGTACTTAGGCTGCCGCTATCGTTTGCTGCAGGAGCGTCTGGCTCAGGCGTCGTCGCAGGCTGGGTAGGTCGACGTAGGCGGCGTTAGGGGGAAATGGAACCTCCAAAACCGGAATCCCTTGTTGTAGATAAACCACCCGACGGGTCGCCGGCAGCGAAGCATCAGCCACAAGAGCCAGCAGGCGCGGAGCATGGTGGACAAGGATTTCTGTTTCTCCTAGCACAACGGCCTCATAGCCCATAGACCAAAGGACAATCCGAAAAAGATCGATTGCGTGTGGATCGCGCAGGTGCAGGTGGACAATGCCACGCGGACGTGTGGGAAAGCTGGGGAGCGTTTCCTGCTGTAGAGCACCTTCTAAGAGCGATTCAATGTGGGTAAGTTCTTCGAGAAGCTGACGTATCTGTTCGGCAAACCGGTCAAAGGGCAGGCGACGATGGGGGGGCATTGGGCCTGTTCGAAGGGTCGTGAAGGGGTTGCCGCTGTCGCCCAATCCTAAGCGTTTGGCCAGCTCGTTTGCCTCGTAGACCAGCTCTGCAGTGGTGCGGGTTGCCGGAGGTTGTTCGGCATGATGTTCGGCTACAGCCTGCGCCAGCGTGTCGGGCAGGTGCCAGTGCAAACAGAGGGCGTAGCCGGCTACGGCATGGTCCACGTCAAACAGTTCTCGTTCCAGAATATGCAGCGGTTCAGGGCTCTGGCGTGCGGCTAACAATGCTTGGGCGTAGACTACGCCGTGGTGGGTGAGTAACACGAGCTTGCCAATGTCATGCAGAAGCCCTGCTACAAAAGCCTCTTCGCTGCTGGGGTAACGCAAGGCGCGGGCGAGCTCGCGGGCCAGTAGAGCTACCGTGATGGTGTGTCGCCAGAATGCCGAGGGATCGCCTGGCCATTGCTTAAGCAGGTTGCGCTTTAGGTTGAGCACCGATATCCCTAAAGCCAAGTTGATCACGGCCTCATGGCCCAGTAGGACAATAGCTTGCTGCACCGTCTGCACCCGTCGCGAGACGCCGTAGAAGGCTGAATTGGCTGCCCGAAGCATACGGGCAGTCAACGCGGGGTCGGACTCGATCACCTGAATAACCTTGCGAAAGTCTACTTCAGGTTCACGAGACAGCGCCAGCAGACGTTCGACGGCTGCCGGAAGCGGAGGCAGCGAGCGAACGCTTTCGAGGATATAGTCCGGAATGGCGGCGGCCATCGTGACTTCGATTTGTAATTTCCGAGGGTAAGAGTGTAACCGTAGTTTCCTGCTTGTCGGGCTTTGGCTCCTTAAAAAGCCGAAACTTACCGACGGCGTTAAGGTACCCTTTCGCTACGTATGCTCCCTTTTTAACAAGAAGCATGCCTAGAGCAAGCGGGTCGTGTTTACTGGCATTATTGAGGAGTTAGGGCGTGTGCAGCAGATTGAACCTCTGGGTGGGGGGATGCGGCTAACGATTGCAGCCCAGATGGCCCCAACGCTGCGTCCTGACCAAAGTGTGGCGGTCAATGGGGTATGTCTGACGGTGGTGTCGGCCAGCGCCGCCCACTTTGAGGTGGTGGTGGTGGAAGAGACGCTACGAAAAACCACCTTAGGCAGCTTAAAACCCGGAATGCCTGTTAATCTGGAACGGGCGCTTCAAGCTGGGGCACGCCTAGACGGCCATTTCGTACAAGGGCATGTCGACACCATGGGCGAGGTGCTCGAGGTCATTCCGGAAGCAACGGGCCGGCTTTACCGTATCCGTTTTCCAGAAGCTTTTCGGATGTATGTGGTGCCTACCGGTTCGATTGCACTTGATGGCATCAGCCTGACGGTAGCCCGCCTGGAAGGGGATACGCTAACCGTTGCCATTATTCCCCATACGTTGGCTAAAACCAACGTGTCTACCTGGCAGCCTGGTGGTCGGGTCAATATCGAATTCGATGTGCTCGGCAAGTACGTTGTGGCTTGGCTAGCCCAGCGTTGGGACCCAAGCCTTGAGCGCCTGCGTTCTCTGTTTTTATCTGAAGGTGCTTAAGACGTGATGGGTTATGAATCTGATTCCGGACCTGGAAATTCTCGATGAGTTAGATGTGCCTCGGCTAACCGTACGGGAGTGTGAAGGGGCGCGCAAAGTATACATCGAAACCTATGGCTGCCAAATGAACGTCTCCGACTCGGAGATTGTAGCAGCCATTTTGCAGGCGCACGGTTTTGGTCTGACGCGCAACCCGGAGGAGGCAGATGTGGTGCTACTCAACACCTGCGCCATTCGGGAAAACGCAGAGCAAAAGGTGCGGCATCGTCTTGATGTGTTTCGGGCCCATAAACGCAAACGCCGGCCTGGGTTGCAGATTGGCATTTTGGGTTGCATGGCCGAGCGCTTGCGCCACAAACTGCTTGAGCAAGAGCAGCTTGTGGACTTGGTAGTAGGTCCAGACGCTTATCGAGATTTGCCCCGGTTACTGGAAGAAGCGGAAGCAACCGGCCAGGCGGCTGTCAACGTCCAGCTCTCGCGTGAAGAGACTTATGCCGACATTGCGCCTGTCCGGTACGACTCGAACGGGGTGACGGCCTACGTGTCGATCATGCGCGGCTGCGATAACATGTGTGCGTTCTGTGTGGTGCCGTTTACGCGTGGCCGCGAGCGCAGCCGTCCAGTCCAAAGCATTCTGGACGAATGTACGCGCCTGGTCGAGGAAGGCTATCGGGAAGTAACGGTTCTGGGACAAAATGTGAACTCCTATCGCTACGTTGCCGAGGGCACAGTGGTCACATTCCCGGAATTGCTTTACCGGATCAGCCAGATTTCGCCGGAGCTGCGCGTACGCTACTCCACAAGTCATCCCAAAGACTGCTCCGACGAGCTGCTTTATGTACATCGGGAATGCCACAACGTATGCAACTACATTCACTTGCCGGTTCAGCACGGCAATACCGAGGTGCTGCGTCGCATGCGCCGTACCTATACACGGGAGCAGTACTTGGCACTCGTCGAGCGTGCACGCCGCATTGTGCCCGGCATTGCGCTCTCTACTGACGTCATCGCAGGGTTTTGCGGAGAAACCGAAGCCGAGCATCAGGATACGCTTTCCCTGCTCGAGCAGGTGCGTTTCGACCATGCCTACATGTTTCTCTATTCGGAACGGCCTGGGACCTATGCGGCTCGCAAGTATAAGGACGATGTGCCGTTAGAGGTCAAAAAGCGGCGCCTGCAAGAAATCATCGAACTTCAAACCCGCATTTCGCTGGAGAACAACCGCAAGGAAATTGGCCGGGTGCATACCGTTTTGATTGAAGGGCCAGGTAAGCGTGGGCCCGATCAGCTTTGCGGCCGCACCGACACAAACAAAATGGTAGTCTTTGAGCGGCAAACGTTTCATCCCGGGGAATACGTGTTGGTGCGGATTACCGACTGCACCTCGGCCACCTTGTTTGGTGAGCCCCTGGGACGCACCACCCTGGCCGAAGCGGCACGCTTGGAGGCAGGACGGGTCTAAAGGCCTGTCACCACTCTGTGACAACCTGGCAGGGCATATTTTGGTATTTTACACCATAAAGCTTGCTGCCAGAAGCTCGTAGGCGTTTACCTGATACCCTATGGACCGAGAAGCCATTCAACAGCGTTTTGGAATTATTGGGCAGTCGCAAGCCATTCGAAACGTGATCGATCGCGCCCGCTTGGTGGCGCGTACTGACATTACGGTACTCTTGCAGGGCGAAAGTGGGGTCGGTAAAGAATTGCTTGCGCACGCCATTCATGAACTTAGTCCGCGACGACATGGGCCTTTTGTGATTGTCAATTGTGGAGCCATTCCGGAAGGATTGATCGAATCTGAATTGTTTGGTGCTGAAAAAGGAGCTTATACGGGTGCGGTTGAGCGGCGTAAGGGATACTTTGAAGAAGCTGACGGGGGAACAATCTTTTTAGATGAAATCGGCGAAATGCCGCTGGCAGCGCAAGTGCGTCTGCTTCGTGTATTGGAAACAGGGGAGTTTAGTCGCGTAGGCTCCAGTCGCCCCATCAAGACCGACGTGCGGGTGATTGCAGCCACAAATAAAGACTTGGCTAAAGCCGTTCGTACGGGGCATTTCCGTGAAGACCTCTACTACCGTATCAGTACAGTAGTTATTGAAATCCCTCCTCTTCGGGAACGGCGCGAAGACATTCTGCCGCTTTTTGAGTACTTCTTACAGCGGGCAGCCCAGCGCTACAGTACGCCGTTGCGACGTCTGGATGAGGGAGCACGGCAACTCCTATTGCGCTATCACTGGCCGGGCAATGTGCGTGAGCTGCGTAATGTGGCGGAGCAAGTGGCGGTGCTGCTCAACAAACCTGTAATTAGCGCTGAAGATTTACGACCGCTTTTGCGAGGTGTCAGCACCGGAAGCAGCTTGATACCGGTTTCGCGCCCTTCAAGGCAAGAAGAGCACGATGCTCGGGAGCGGGAACTGATCTACCGATTACTGCTGGAGTTGCGCCTGGGAATGCACGAAATTAAAGCATTGCTACATCGGCTGGTGGGGGGAGGGCAGCCTCCGAGACCTGAGCGACTGCCGGCGCCTGCGGAGAGCTTTCCCCGTTCTGCTTCGACCTGGACAGAAGCCGAAGATGTGACGTTTGTCGAAGATGCTCCCTTTGATGCCGATGAAATCGACTACGAACCCGTGCAGCCTGCATCGCAACAGGATGCAGTCCAGGCTGAGGTGAAAAGTAGCGAGGCTCCTCAAGAAACTTCATCGGCTTTAGGTCCGCTAAACGGCGAGAAACTCCCTACGCTGGCCGAGGCAGAGCGCTGGCTGATCGTAGAGGCGCTGAAACGCTACAAGGGTAATCGACGACAAGCAGCCCGCGCTTTGGGCATCAGCGAGCGCACGCTGTACCGTAAGCTTAAGGAAATCGATGAGACACTGTAGGAGATACGGCCCGGGAATTGGTCTGCTGCTTATAGGGCTAAGCGGCTGCGCTTACTACAGCTTTACGGGGGCAACCATTCCTGCTCATCTGCGCACCATCGCCATTCCGCTTGTAGAGGATCGCTCAAGCAGTCCGTTTGCCAACTTAGACCAGCAGCTGACCAATCTACTGATCGATCGTTTTGTGAATCAGACCCGTCTGTCGCTGGAGCCCGAACCAGGAGCTGCCGATGCGCTGCTGGAAGTGCGCATCGATCGCTATGCCAATGAACCTACCGCTGTGGGAGGTGCCGAACAGGCTGAGCGTAACCGGGTGACGATTACCGTCACCGTCCGGTATGTCGACCAGGTGAACGACCAAGAATTGCTTGCGCGAAGTTTCTCAGCCTTTGAGGAATATGATCCGGTAAGACAGGGCTTTGCAGGAGAAGAGGAGGCCGTCCAGATCGTGCTGCGTAACCTGGCGGACGATATTTTCACCGCAGCCACGGCCAACTGGTAAGTACGTGGCAAGACGGCAGGATTCGTTGTATCTTACCCCAGTAGGCCATCTGTCCAGTCAAAACCATGGCGCTTCCAGACCTGAGCGATGCATTACGCTACATTGAAGCCGGACAGCCCCGCCAGGCGCTAAAGTTGCTTTATCCCTTGGTAGAGCGTTTCCCGGCCTGGTGTGCAGCCCAGATGCTGCTGGCTCGCGCCTTGGAGGCCGACGGCAGATGGGAAGAGGCTTTGGAGGTCTGGCAGCGCCTCGCGTTTTGGCTGTCCGAAAGCCCCGTGGTCCAACAAGGCTTGCGACGGGTATTTCGACAGCTTACGCTGGCGGAAGCTCCGTTGAAGTCCTTTACAGCTCCATCGATAGATCCCGCACTGGAGCAATTACCTGAACCGCTTCGCCAACTTGCGCAGGCAGCTCCTCTGGAAGCCCAACCCACCTTATCCCAACCAGACGAGCTGGATCTTGACCGGCTCATTGCTGAATTGGAGTCGGCACGTATTGTTCCACGTCCCGATCTGGAAGATATCCCCCCACCAGAGCTGGAGCAGGACGTTGACGATCTGGTTTCGGAGACGCTGGCTCGCATTTATGCCGCACAGGAACAGTATGCCGAAGCGGCTCGGGTGTACGAAAAGTTGGCTCAGCAACATCCTGAACGTGCTGAAGCTTATCGTCAGAAAGCAGCAGAGATGCGGGCCAAAGCTACGCAACAGACCGGTTGACGCGCTATGGGTAGGGCGCCCTCTCCCCCTTTGTGTTGGCAGCGTCTTTGGCAACGCGATGCACGGTACGTGGTGGGCTTGATGAGTGGAACTTCACTCGATGGTATCGATGCGGCTCTGGTCTATTTGGCTGGCAGTGGGCGGGGACTTTCGCTTGAGCTGAAAGCTTTCGTACATCGCCCTTTCCCAGAAGCATTGCGGGTGCTGTTATGGCGCAATAGCCAGCCAGCGCATTCTTCGGTACGTGACTTAGCCCTGCTGAACGTACGCCTGGCGCAACTTTATGCAGAAGCGGTGCAGGATGTGTTGCACGCTGCCGGCCTGCCGCGCGAAGCGCTGGATCTGGTTGGGTCGCATGGGCAAACCGTACATCATGTGCCCGAACCAGCAGCCTGTGCTGGAGAGGAGGTAACGGCCACGCTTCAACTCGGCGATCCTTCAGTACTGGCAAACCTGTTGGGTGTGCCTGTGGTAGGAGACTTTCGTCTAGCCGATATGGCCTTAGGTGGTCAAGGAGCCCCCTTGGTACCGTACTTCGACTATGTGTATTTTGCACATCCTACCGAAACGCGCGCCTTGCTGAACATCGGAGGGATTGCCAACCTAACGGTACTTCCAGCAAATGCGCTGCTGGATGACGTTTATGCGTTTGACACCGGTCCAGGCAACATGCTGATCGATGCATTGGCTCAGCGACACTGGGGGGCGCCCTATGATCCAGAAGGACAGTATGCGGCGCAAGGGCGCATCAACGAAAGCCTGCTGGCCAGTTTGCTCTGCGATCCGTATTTTTTAAAGCCACCGCCTAAGTCTACAGGTCGAGAGTACTTTGGCGAGGCCTTTCTGGAAGCGTATCTAGAGCAAGCAAGGGCCGAAGGGGTTACTGATCCCTATGACCAGATGGCTACGTTAACCGCCTTGACGGCAGCTGCCATCTATCAGGCTTATGCGCGTTATGTGCGTAAGCAGCATCCCTGGGATGTGCTTATCGTCTCGGGTGGGGGTGTCCACAACCGGATGCTGATGGCGCTCCTTGAACGTTACTTTGCCCCCATCCCAGTGCGTACAACGGCTGACTACGGTTTAGATCCTGATGCTAAGGAGGCCTGCTGTTTTGCCGTGTTGGCCCATGAACTGCTCAACGGCGTACCCACAAACCTACCCCGGGTAACTGGGGCACGTCAGGCCACGCTTTTGGGAAAGCTGTGCCTACCAGCCTGAATTGTAAACCGCTATGAGTGAACCATTTACGCCTATTCGCGAAATTGGCGAGTTTGGCCTGATCGATCGGTTGCAAGCCATCCTGGGTGAGCCTACCGATCCGGACCTGATTATGGGTATTGGCGACGATGCCGCAGTTTACCGTCTGCCTGACCAGGAAACCGTGCACGTGATTACCAGCGATGCGCTGCTTGAGGGGGTGCATTTCGACCGGCTGATAACGCCTCTGGAGTATTTGGGCTATAAGGCCATTGCGGTCAACGTAAGCGATGTTGCAGCCATGAACGCCGAGCCCAGATATGCGACAATTACTTTAGGATTGCCTTCAAAAATTTCGGTCGAAATGGCCGAAGCCTTGTATCGCGGTATCCGGCGTGCCTGCGAAAAGTACGGATTGGTACTTGTAGGGGGCGACACCACCGCGGCGCATACGCTGTGCATTTCGGTTACGGTGGTCGGTGAGGCCCGTATCGACGAGATCGTCTTTCGGCGAGGTGCTCGGCCTGGTGATTTGCTATGCGTGACCGGCGATCTGGGCGCTGCCTATGCGGGACTCAAGGTTTTGCTGGAAGAACGCAAAGCACTCAAAGCAGAAGGGCTAAATTACAAACCCGACCTAGAGCCCTTCCGTTACGTGATTCAGCGGCAACTGCTGCCTGAGGCCCGGCTTGACGTCATTCGGGATTGGCGTCAGCGCGGCCTGCGACCTCGGGCGATGATCGACATTTCCGATGGCTTGGCTTCCGAAGTGCATCATCTATGCCGGCATAGCGGCTGTGGCGCGTTGGTCCATGCCGCAGCCATTCCAGTGGCTCTGGAAACCCGTGATGTAGCCGATCGCTTTTCGGAGGATGTAGACACCTATGCGCTTTTTGGGGGCGAAGACTATGAGTTACTTTTTGCATTGCCACCAGATCAGCTCGAGCGGCTTGATCCACTTTCGTTTAACGTAATCGGTGAATTTCTACCGGCTGAGCAGGGTATTCAGGTGCAGACGCCTGAAGGTGCTCTCATCCCTTTGGAGCCAGCCGGCTATCAACATTTTCGCTCGGGGGGAGATGGTGAAGCCGATTTGTTGGAATGAGCTAAAAAAGCTGACCCAACGCGTTGCGGTCGTGTTCGTCGAGGTGGTTAAGGATTAAATGGCCCATGCGGTCCCGTTTGGTGAGCAGGTAGCGCCGGTTGACCTCGTTGGGTGGGATTTCAATAGGCACGCGCTCGACGATTTCTAAGCCATAGCCGGCCAGGCCCACACGCTTACGGGGGTTGTTGGTCATTAGGCGCAACTTCCGAATGCCCAGGTCGCGCAGGATCTGACAGCCAATGCCGTAGTCTCGGTGGTCCATCTGGAAGCCCAGTGCCAGGTTGGCTTCAACGGTGTCTAGACCTTGCTCCTCCTGCAGTTTGTAGGCACGCAGCTTATTGATCAGGCCAATGCCGCGCCCTTCTTGCTTCATGTAGAGCACAACGCCTCGTCCTTCGGCTTCAACGCGACGCATGGCCGCTGCAAGCTGCTCTCCGCAATCGCAACGTAAGGAGCCAAAAATGTCGCCTGTGACGCACTGAGAGTGGACGCGCACCAGCACCGGTTCGTCTTCTTGCCAAGATCCTTTCACCAGGGCCAGGTGCACGTCGCCTGTGTAGCGTTCTTCGTAGGCAATTAGCCGGAAGTTGCCGTATTTAGTGGGCAAATCGACCTCGACGAGCCGATTAATGAGCCGCTCGATGCGCATCCGATAGGCGATCAGGTCTTTGATCGTAATGATGCGCAAGCCGAACCGTCGGGCCAGTTCGATCAGTTCAGGCACGCGGGCCATGGTGCCGTCGTCGTTGAGGATTTCGACGAGCACGCCTGCTGGATACAGGCCAGCCAGACGCGCTAAGTCGACGGCAGCTTCGGTGTGGCCAGCGCGGCGCAGCACGCCCCCTGGACGTGCCCGTAAGGGAAAAACATGGCCCGGTCGGGCAAAGTCCGATGGACGCGCCGAAGGATCGGCTAAAGCCCGGATGGTTGCGGCCCGGTCGGCTGCTGAAATGCCTGTAGTAGTACCATGGCGATAGTCGACCGATACCGTAAAGGCCGTCTCATGAAGGGACGTGTTCGTAGGGGTCATCAGGTCAAGGTCTAACTCTACCGTCCGTTCGGGTGTCAGCGCCACACAGATGAGCCCACGCCCATATTTGGTCATGAAGTTGACCAGTTCGGGCGTGATCTTTTCGGCTGCCCCGATAAAGTCGCCCTCGTTCTCCCGATCTTCATCGTCCACCACAATGACCAGCTTGCCGGCGCGAATGTCGGCAATCGCCTCTTCAATGGTGTCAAACGAAGAAGCCGTGTTTTCCTCAGAAGCCGTGGAGCACAAACAAGGCTGTAGCGTAGCAGACGGGGAAGGATTACTCACTTCGGAGGTCATACGGCACCCTACTGCGTAGTTGGCTGCGAAAGCTTGAACCGATAGCGCCGCACTGGGTTCTCCAAGGGCTATTCTTTGGATAGAACCGTTGCGATGGCCGATTTCTCGACTCGCAGCTTGGTATTGGTGTCCACTTGCAGCAGCAGGCTGGTTTCGTCTACCTGGGTAACCGTGCCGTGAATGCCCCCGATGGTTACAACTTTATCTCCTTTTTTCAAAGCCGCAATCATTTTCTGGCGCTGCTCTTCTTTCTTTTTTTGCGGGCGGATGAGAAAGAAATAGAACACGATAAAAATCAGAATCAGCGGCAAGAACGTCACAAAAGGATTGGGGGCTCCTTCGGTAGGTTGCGCTAAAAGCAGTATGTTGTACCACATAGAAATTCCGTGCAGGCTTAGTGAATGATTGATGCTAAAATACGGCAAGATGCTTTGAAAGAAGCAACAAAAAAGGAAGGGCAAGCGAACCGTATCGCGCCGCTACAACCTCCTACCGTTGCTGCCTTCCGGCCCTGGCGGGGTTCAGAGGGAGCTGGCCGTACGGGACTTGCCCTTCCGGGCGCTACTCAACGAAGCGGGCTGCGGGCAGGTTCCGCCGGGTTTAGGTTAAGCCGGCAGGGTCGATGTCGAACACCAGCTGATAGCCTTGGGGAAGCGAGCCAATCGCTTCAAGGGATTGTTGCAGTAAGGGTTGCAGGGCAGGAGCCTTGGGCTTTCGGGCAACCTTGATCAGTGTTTGATAGCGGTAACGTCCTTTTAAGCGTTCGTGGAGGGCAGGTCCTGGTCCTAAAACTTCAACATACTGGCTGCCTGGCGTTTGGGCAAGCAATGCGCGGAATTGGTCTGTCCAGGCTTGAATTTGTTCTTGCACGCGTGTTTCGTCGGGACCGCTGCATTCGGCTACGGCCAAGCGGGCATAAGGGGGGTAGCCAAGCTGCCGGCGTTCGGCCAGTAGTTCGCGGGCTAGGCCGGCAAAGTCGTGTCGCAGCAAGTATTGGAAGATGCGGTGCTTGGGGTTACGTGTTTGCAACAGGACCTCGCCCGGGCGGTCGGCACGTCCCGCTCTGCCCGCAACCTGCATAAGGAGTTGAAATGTGTACTCTTCTGCTCGAAAGTCAGGGAGGAGCAGGCCTATATCTGCATTGATCACACCGACCAGGGTCACTCGGGCAAAATCGAGTCCTTTAGCGACCATCTGCGTTCCGATCAGGATATCGGCCTCACCGCGGCCAAAGCGATCCAGTAACCGGTGGTGAGCCCGTTTGGCCCGCGTTGTGTCGAGATCCATGCGCAGAATGCGTGCTTCTGGGAAGCGCATAGCCAGTGCTTCCTCGACGCGTTGCGTGCCTGCCCCCAGCGGTAGCAAGGTAGGCTGGCTGCACTGGGGGCATAGTCTGGGGTGCTGCACAGCGTGGCCGCAATAATGACAGCGGAGTTGGTGCTGTAACTTGTGATAAGTCAACGTGACCGAACAGTGGGGGCAGTGGGGAGCCCAGCCGCAAGCGGTGCACTCCAGCACTGGGGCAAACCCACGTCGGTTTTGCAATAAGATGACCTGCTCACCGCGTTGGAGCCGTTCAGCGATTGCCCGTTCTAATGGTGGAGCTAGGGGGCTACCGTCAGGTAGGCGCATGTGCCGCAGATCGATAATGCGAATGGTTGGCAGGCGAGCTGGCTGCTGACCGACGGTTGGGGCACGGCGTCGCATTTCCAGCAGCGTGTATTTCCCGCTGCGGGCGTTGGCATAGCTTTCTAAGCTGGGCGTAGCCGAGCCTAAGAGGCACACGGCCTGATTATATCGGGCGCGATAGACTGCTACGTCGCGGGCATGATAGCGAGGAGCAGGATCAAACTGTTTGTAAGAGCGCTCATGCTCTTCGTCAACGACCAACAAGCCCAGATTCGATAGCGGTGCCAGCACAGCCGAGCGTGGACCAATGACAATGGGATAGCGACCTGCCCGAAGCTGTCGCCAGGTATCGTAGCGTTCACCGTCGCTCATCCGGGAATGCAGCACCGCTACTTCGTCGCCAAAATGTGCCCGAAAGCGCCGGACGGTTTGCGGTGTTAGGGCAATCTCAGGAACCAGCACAATGCCTGTGCGCCCTTGTGCCCGTACGCGCTTCAAGGCCGCGATATAGACCTCGGTTTTACCGCTTCCGGTAACGCCGTGCAGCAAGAACGTTTCAAACCGCTGCGCCTCGATGGCAGCACAAATGCGTTCCAATGCTACAGCTTGCTCAGGATGAAAGGCATATTGTGGCGGGGAAGGGGGGAGGGGTTCGTCCGCTAATGGCGAGCGGATGACCTCTTTTTCAACGATTTCCAGCACACCCCGCTCTACCAAATGGCGAAGCGTGCTTACTGTAGCCCCAGCGCGCACCAGCAAGTCCTTTTGGGCTGGCTCACTTTTCCCCTCGAGCTGAAAAGCTTCCAGGGCTTCAAGGAGCGCGCGCTGTCGGCTTCCGCGCAATAGGCGCTGAAGCTGCGCACGAGCCGAAGACGACCGATAAGCCGGCGCAAAGCGCACGTGCCGCTCCGTCTTAATCTGCACGCGCGGTGCGCTCAGCGTTTCCTCCACATGGAGATATCCTTGGGCCCTTAGACGATGCAATAAGGCATAAGGGACGCTGCCCAGGGCTTGACGCAACTGCTGAATCGTGGTCCCGGAATGTGCCGTCACAAAACGCAAGATTTCTGCTGCGCGACCCCGAAGTCCTTCAAATGGCTTACGGGTCCAATACAGTCGCTGCTGGCTTTCGATTTCAAGGCCAGGCGGCAGGGCTGCCCGAATCACTTCGCCCCAGCTACACAGGTAGTAGCTGGCCATCCAGTGGGTTAAGTCAAGCAATTCTTCAGTTAGAGCTGGCTCTGCATCTAATACATCCAAAATAGGCTTCAAAGAAGCTGGAAGAGGCTCTGGAGGATCGACAGGAACCACCACCCCTGTCAGGCGCCGGCTTCCAAACGGTACAAGCACACGACATCCGGGGCGTGTAAGCTTTTGAAAGGCAGAAGGGACACGATAGCTGAAGACTCGGTTGACCGGCAGAGGCAGTGCAACCTGCACAATTTCGGGAGCAGGCGTCATGGCTGATGCGCCGGTAGCCTCAGGCCTCCAGAAGTAATGCCTGCCGGAAGGCGGCCACGTTTTGCGCGATTGACGAACGATGATTAAAGATAGCGCTGCCGGCTACAATTACTGTAGCGCCAGCACGGACAACTTCGGCTACGTTGTGCGGATAAATGCCACCGTCAACTGCAATATGGGCGTGTGAACCAATAGCGTTCAACAAACGCCGCAAGCGTTGCACCTTCGTTGTACTGGAAGGAATGTATTCCTGACCGCCAAAGCCTGGATCAACCGTCATCACCAGAACGAGGTCTATCAAGGGAAGCACTTCTTCCAGTGCAGAAAGCGGAGTAGCCGGATTTAACGCAACGCCCACCCGCTTGCCCAACCTTCGGATTTCTTCAAGGGCGCGGTGCACATGCGGCGTTGCCTCGACGTGTACCGTGAGGTTATCGGCACCCGCTTGGGCAAAATCGGCTAAAAAGCGTTCTGGCCGCTCTACCATCAGGTGAACGTCTAGTACTGTACCCAGCTCATCGGCCAGTGGCCGCAACGCTTCGACCACCAACGGTCCCATGGTTAGGTTGGGCACAAAGTGGCCATCCATTACGTCGATGTGAATCCAGTCCGCACCGGCTTCAAGAGCCTGGCGGCATTGTTCACCTAGGCGGGCAAAGTCGGCCGACAAGATGGAAGGCGCCAGAATCATTTCAGAACAACGCTACGCCCAGCGCAATGAGAACGACGTTAGCCAAGCCAATGGGCAGCAAATACTTCCAGCCCAGGGTCATAAGCTGGTTGTACTTGAAGCGGGGGAAAGTCCAACGAACCCAAATGTACAAGAAGGCAAAGAAGCATGTTTTAGCCAAAAGAGAAAGAAACTGCAGTAGTCCCAGCAATAGACTCCCCTCCAGTGCCGGAAAAATGCTAAGGAGAAGCGGCTCAAAGGGGATCAAATACCCTCCAAAGAAAAACGTAGCAATCACAAACGACGCAACAAACAGGTTGACGTATTCGGCCAGGAAAAACATGCCGAACTTCATGCCGCTGTACTCGGTGTGATAGCCACCAACCAGCTCTTGTTCGGCTTCGGGCAGGTCAAAGGGGAGACGGTTGGTCTCTGCAAAGGCAGTTACAATAAATACCAAGGCGCCAATCGGGTTAGTAAAAACATGCCAGCCCAAAATGGCCCATCCATCGCGTTGGCTTTCCACAATAGCACTGACGTTCAGCGAGCCGGCCTGCAACACGACCGACAGCACCGCAGCACCCATAGCCAGCTCATAAGAAATCATCTGGGCTGAAGAGCGCAGCCCACCCAGTAAGGAGTATTTACTGTTGGAGCTCCAGCCTGCCAGTGTGATACCATAGACACTGATGGACGTAAGGGCCAAGATAGCCAGCACGCCCACCTCAATGTCGGCAATGACCACCCCACGCGCAAAAGGAATCAAGGCGGGCACCGTCATGGCAATCGTCACCATGATCAGCGGTGCCAATCCATGAATAAACCGGTTCGCCTGTGCTGGAACGATGTCTTCCTTGAAAAGGAGCTTGACTACATCGGCAAACGGCTGCAAGAACCCTGCAGGTCCTACGCGATTGGGGCCGGGACGGTGTTGAATAAAGCCCGAGATTTTACGCTCTGCATAGACCAACACCGAAGCAGTCAAGAGCATCCCATTGATAATGAGAAACGCGATTAACGCAGTCCAGTACAGCGGCAGCTCCATTGTATTCGGGAAAGCTTTGGGTTTTCACGTTTTCAAACACGCAGTTGCTTTCTTGTCCTGCGTGCCCTAACATCTGAAAGTACATTGTCGAAAGCCAGTTGTGCAACGTTTGGGCCAGTCTTGCTATGGCCCAAAAGCACGAGAAAGCCTACTTTTAGGGAGATTTCAACACGACGCAACCCCGATTTGGAGGTTCCGTAAACTTACCAAAACCTTTTCTACCACCAACCGGATCCATCCTATGCATCGCTGGTTGCTGCTGCTAAGTCTAACGCTTTGGACAAGTTCACTTATGGCCCAAGTAGCGCCTCGTCCTTATCTGGATCGGCTCCCGCCGCTTCTGGATCGGGAGCTGTTTTTTGGAGAACCCGAAATCTCAGGCGCGCGTCTTTCACCAGATGGTCGATTTCTGACGTTTCTAAAGCCCTATCGGGGCGTTCGCAACATCTGGATTAAGGGTATCGATGAGCCTTTCGAAGCGGCAAGGCCCTTAACGGCTGACGAGCGTCCGGTACCTGGCTACTTCTGGAGTGAAGATAGCCGCTACGTCCTTTATGTACAGGACAAAGGCGGTAATGAAGATTTTCACATCTATGCTGTCGATCCAACGGCAGCGCCAGATCCAGCAACCGGTGTGCCTCCAGCCCGCAATCTGACCCCTTATGAAAATACGCGGGCGGTCATTTTGGCTACGCCGGAGACAACGCCTCGCCAGATTCTCGTTGGGCTAAACGACCGCGATCCCCGTTGGCATGACGTGTACCGGCTGGATCTGGACACGGGGGAGCGTACGCTACTGCTGAAAAACGAAGCCGAGCTGGCAGGCTTTGAATTCGATCTCGAAGGCCGTCTGCGTCTGGCCTTTCGGGTGACCGAAGACGGGAGCAGCGAAATCCTGCGCGTCGATGGCGAGCAGTTAACCCCTGTCTACCGCTGCACGGTTGAAGAAACCTGTAGCCCGCTGCGCTTCCATCGCAACGGCAAACAAGTATACTTGATCACCAACCAAGGAGCGCGTGACAAGACGGCGCTGGTGCTTTTCGATCCGGAAACCGGCCAAGAAACGCCTGTCGAAAGCGACCCAGAAGGACAGGTAGATTTTGGAGGGGCCATCTTTTCGGATCGCACCGAAGAGCTGGTAGCCACCTATTACATCGGAGACCGATTGCGTATTTACCCAAAAGACGAAGCCTTTGCCCAGGATCTGGAATTTCTACGCACGCAGCTTCCTGAAGGAGAGCTTTATTTCGGCTCAGCTACCGAAGATGAGCGCCTTGTGCTGGTCACTGTTCAGCAGGATGTAGATCCTGGAGCGGTGTACCTCTACGATCGGGCGCAACGCAAGGTGCAACTGCTCTACCGCAGCCGTCCAGAGCTGCCAGTCGAACATTTGGCACCGATGCAGGCCGTTCGTTACCGAGCTCGCGATGGCGCCGAAATTCCTGCTTACCTGACACTACCTAAAAACGTGGAGCCTAAGGGCTTAGCTGCGGTCATTCTGGTTCATGGTGGCCCATGGGCGCGGGATTTTTGGGGCTATGATCCTTATGCGCAGTTTCTGGCTAATCGCGGCTATGCTGTGCTGCAGCCAAACTTTCGCGGTTCTGCTGGCTACGGAAAAGCCTTTCTCAACGCCGGTAATAAGCAGTGGGGCACAGGGGTGATGCAGCACGATGTAACCGACGGCGTACGCTACCTGATCGAAAGCGGCATCGCCGATCCGCACGCTATTGCCATCATGGGCGGCTCTTATGGAGGATATGCCACCCTGGCCGGGTTAACGTTCACGCCTGAGCTGTATGCCGCAGGCGTATCGATTGTGGGTCCGTCCAATTTAATCACGCTTTTGAAGACCATCCCGCCTTACTGGGCCGCTGCGCGGCGTATTTTTGACACTCGGGTAGGCAATCCAGACGATCCAACCGATCGCGCGCGGCTTATTGCCCAGTCTCCCTTTTACCATGCTCACCGAATCCGAGCCCCTCTGCTGGTAATCCAGGGCGCAAATGATCCGCGGGTTAAAAAAACTGAAAGTGATCAGATTGTGGTAGCTGCACGCGACAATGGGGTTGAGGTAGCCTACATGGTGGCGCCTGACGAAGGGCATGGCTTTCGAGGGGAAATGAACCGACTGGCAATGATTGCTGCGATCGAGCGCTTTTTGGCGCAGCACCTTGGGGGGCGCTATCAGGGAGAGATGTCTTCGGAGTTGGCCGCGCATCTGGCTTCGCTCATGGTGGATCCGGCAACGGTCACGCTGCCCGATACGCTTGCGTTGCAGCAAGCGCAACGGGGCGCGCTGCCGTCTGCCCAGGGATCTTGGCTGCGGCCAACTACGCTGCACTATGAAACGGCCTTATCGGTGCAGGGGCAGACGTTTACGCTGCGCTCAGAGCGTCGCTTGCAGCCAGGAAAGCTGGAAGGCCGGGCGGTTTGGCAACTGGTCGATCGCGTACGTATGCCTATGGGCGAAACGACCGATACGGTTTGGGTAGATCAGGCTACGCTGCGCCCGCTGCGTCGCCATGCACAGGGTATGGGAACGCTTTGGCTCGTCTATCAAGACGATCGCGTTTCTGGTCGAATCCAGTCGCCTATGGGCACGATAAACATCGAGAAAAAGCTGGAAGCCCCTGTTGTGGGCGATGGAGGCGCATTTGACCTGTATTTGGCTGGTCTTCCGCTTCAGGAAGGTTATGAGGCTACGCTGCGTGTCTTTAACCCGCAGCAACAAGAAGTGCGACCGATGAAGCTTACTGTCACAGGTACCCAGGTCGTAGAAACGCCGGCCGGTACCTTTACAGCGTACGTGGTGCGTGTTGAAGCACTTGATGGTGGGTCGGGTAGTGGCGTGCTTTACGTTAGCCGGGAAGCTCCCCACCACGTTATCCAAGCCGAAATGCAGCTGCCTGCCCAGATGGGAGGGGGTACAGCGAAAACCCGTCTACTGGCACTGGAATAATTGCACGTGCTACACTACGGGGGCAGACCGACGGTCTGCCCCCGCCTATTTTAGGCTATACTTCAGCGCCGATCTCTACCAGACGAACACCCTCAAGCCCCATTGCTTCGTACGTAGCGCCCTCAAAGGCCGGAATGGTCTCGGCGATTTCCTGCATGATGTACTTGGGCCCTTTGTACCGCAAGGGATAGCCTAGGCGCTCGGCGATCTCCGGAAGGATTTCCCAGCTGGGCTTGCAGTCCACCTGGTGCTTTTCGTTGTACCAGCGGTCGTAAGGCGTGCCGTGCTGGTCAAGGCGGCTTTTGCCGATTTCCTGCATCAGCACACGGTTGACCGTACGGATGGCTTTGGCCGGGCGCACACGCTGCGCATGGCCATCGCAGTTGACGTAGGTACCCACCGTTTCTACAACGGTTGCTGCGGGCAGGGCCACATCGGCTACGGCCAGCGTCTGGTTGGTCGTGTTATAGTAGTGCAGGATAACCGGGATATTTTCCAGCTCTGCTGCGGTGAAAATTGCTGAGCCTATAGGATCGTCTTCCAGCACGTAAACGGCCTGAATTTCACCGTTTTGTAGGCGGCTGCGTACTAAGGCAGGATCGATGGGCTGAATGCCTAGCCGCTGGCAGCCCTGGGCGTTGGGGGTGCGGTCGTCGGTGCGCAGCCAGCCGTCGCCGTGGCCGGGCTCAATGTGCGGAATGTAGACGGGCGTGTCGGCGCCCAGCGCTTCGGCTAGCCGCTTGAGCAGATAGTTGTCCTCGACGGTTGCGTAGGCCGAACCGATAAACAGCACCCGCTTACCTTCAACTCCTTTGAGCAGTTCAGCTGCGCGGGCGTAGGCTTTTTCCCAACCGACACGTACGCGCTGGTCTCCCTGGCGCACCTCAGGTCCGTCAGGACGATTTTCGTTGAAGCGATGGTAGTCGAGCCGGTCTTCGTCGGGCAACCAGTAGCCGTTAACGGCCGCGTTGGCGCGGGCGGTAATCTCCACGATCAGGTTATCCCGCACCCAGTAGTAGCAGTTTGAGCCCTTCGCGTTGGTGATGGTGATCGAAGGGGTAGCGCTCATTTCCCAGGGGCGGGCTTTAAAGCGGGCATCAATTGAAGTAAGGGCTCCTACCGGACACAGATCGATCACGTTCATCGAGTAGGGTTCATCGAACGTAACGCCGGGAGGAGTAAGGGGATAATTCTTGACGCCACGCTCGATAATGGTAAGCTGATGGCTTTTAGAGATCTCGTCGGTAAAACGTACGCACCGCGTGCAGTTGATACACCGCTCGGCATCGAGCATGACGCGAGGCCCCAACTTTACCCGCTTGGGCTTGTGAACCTTAAGGAATTCAAAGCGGGAGCCTTCGGGGCCGTACTTGTACGCTTGGATCTGCAGCGGGCATTTGCCGGCCTGATCACATATAGGGCAGTCGAGCGGATGGTTAATCAGCAGGAATTCCAGGTTGTCTCGCTGCGCACGAGCCACTTTATCGCTGGTTCGGTGCGTGCGGACAACCATCCCATCGGCCACGTCGAGTGAGCAGCTCGTTTGGAGCTTGGGCATAAACTGGATGACCGGCTGTCCGTTTTCGTCCAGCTTAGGTTTTCCAGTTTCTCGATCGATTACCGGCATGCCGACCTCAACCAAGCATTGCCGACAGTTGGCCGGGATCGATAGGGCTGGGTGATAGCAAAAGTGGGGCAGTTCAATGCCGTGATCCAGGCAAAACTGCAGCAGCTTGGGCCGCCCTTCAAATTCATACACGGTGCCGTCTATGGTGACCCTGGGCATGGTAGCGCAACGTCGGGTTGGTTACAGAACTTGGTGCAGGGTAGGACGATACTCTTTGTACGTCAACGCGTCATAAGCATAGGCGTTCAGCAAACGGTAAGCAAAAAGGAAGGTCCCCAGTCGGGCATAACGATAGCCCCAGTAGGCCGTGGCTAGTGCCAGTGGCGTGGTAGGGACCAGCACATAGTCGGGTAAAGCAAGGCGAAAGATGGCTGCCACCAGAAGCACCAGCGTAGCCAGGATGCCTAAGAGCATGCCAAGCCGAGCCCACATGCGGTAGCGCTGCAGCTGACGGATGCGCCGTGCAATAAACTCCGGATCCAGATAGCGTGGGCGTTCTTCAGGCGGTAAACGCAGTGCCACCTCGCCCAGGTCTGGCGCCAAAGTTTGGGCCACTTCCTGAAAAAGCTGGTCAACCAGCGGCGGAGGAACGTAAGGAATCATGCTTGTCGCCTATGCAGTAGCGGTTACGTCCAATCCTGTAGGGATTAGGCTAGGCTTACATTTGGCCTCAAATTCTTCCCGAAAACGCAGAATGGTGTAACGAACTGGCCAGGCGGCAGCGTCGGCCAAGGCGCATACGGTTCGGCCTTCCATCTGATCGCATAGGTCCAACAGCAAATCCAGGTCTCGCAGCCGACCCTCGCCCTCGTCAATGCGCGTGATGATATTTTCCAGCCACCCGGTGCCTTCGCGGCAAGGCGTGCACTGGCCGCAGCTTTCGTGGGCGTAGAAATGCGTTACGCGTCGCAGCCAGGAGACCATGTCAGTATCTTCGTCAAGTACTAAAAGGCCAGCCGTGCCCATCATCGAGCCCGCCTCACGCAGCGACTCGGCATCCATCGTTACGCCATCGATCATGTCGGCCCGCAAGGGCGGCGTAGAGCTCCCGCCCGGAATGACGGCTTTGAGCTTTTTGCCGCCGCGAATGCCTCCAGCCACTTCATAGATCAGGTCGGTGATCAGCATGCCGGTGGGATATTCGTAAACGCCGGGGCGATTCACGTGGCCTGAGATGCCGTAGAGCACTGGCCCGGGATGATTGGGGGCCCCGATAGACGCAAACCATTCGCCGCCGTTGCGTAGAATGAGCGGGACGTTTGCCAGCGTCTCCACGTTGTTGATCGTAGTGGGATAGCCCCACAGGCCGCGTTGGGCCGGAAACGGCGGCTTGATGCGCGGATAAGCCCGCTTGCCTTCAACCGACTCCATCAGACTGGACTCCTCGCCGCAAATGTAAGCACCGGCACCCTTGTGGATGACGATATCGGCCGAGAAGTCCGTACCCATAATGTTTTTCCCTGCGTAGCCCTTGGCGTAAAGCTTTTCCAGCTCCCGCTCCATGTGCTCAATCCACCTGGCAAATTCGCCGCGCACATACAGGTAGCACGTGCGCACCGACATGGCGTAGCAGGCAATCAGAATCCCTTCAAAGATCTGGTGGGGATTGAATTCCATGAGCTGGCGATCTTTGAACGTACCCGGCTCACTTTCATCGCCGTTGCAGCACAGGAAGCGGGGGCGGTCATCCACCGGGGGCATGAAGCTCCACTTCAAGCCTGTGGGAAAGCCGGCGCCGCCTCGGCCGCGCAGTTTGCTCTTTTTGACCTCCTCGGTCACCGCCTTGGGATCCCAGCGGTCAGATGTCAGCACTTCGCGTAGGGTCTGGTAGCCTCCATGGGCTTCGTAGACCTCCAGCCGGTGCAGATCCCGGATGGGTGGGAGCAGCACCCGCTTGTAGTTCCGCCAGTCTCCGGCTTTGCTTTGGGCTCCGTTTACAGCCATATGGATCGCAGGTTAGGTGCGAGGTTTGGGAAACAACCGGGTAACGCTGATAAAAGCCCCAGGTTGTGCCAGGGGTGCAAGCTGTTCGTGGCGTGCCAGCACCTGGTGCTCGCGGTACGTACTGCCTTCGGGATGGCGGTAGACTTCGAGCATGCTGTCAAGAAGGTTGACAATCCAGTATTCGGGGATGCCAGCGCGGGCATAAAGCGCTGCTTTGCGCGTGCGGTCGAAGGCCAGCGAAGCATCGGCCACCTCCACCACCAGCACCGCCGTCGAGGGATGCGCCTCGACGTAGTCGTCGATGCGGCCTTCGACGACGGCCACGTCGGGCTCCGGTTCACTGTAGGAGTCCAGCGCCAGCGGCAATTGCACGCGAATCGTGTAGTCCGGCGAAGAAAAAACGGAGCGCAATGCTTCAGTGGCCAGCAGGACGGCTGTGGCATGCTGGCTGGATTGGGGGGTCATTTTTTGGAGGATTTCGCCGTCGATGAGTTCGAGGCGGGCGTCGGGTTCAACGAGCCCCGCTTCGGCCAGTTTTTCGAAGGCCTGCCGCGTCCAGCGATATGTCTGCACCGCCTCCATGGGGCTTAGCGCATGTGGTGAGCTACTGGGGGCGTTCGATACGACTCGACGGCTTCTGCATCCGAACGCCGGTTACCGCCCAACTCTGCTTCATCCTGAGGCAGCGTAAGCGAGACAAAGGGCGGCAGCTTACCCTGCTTCAAGTCTTCCAACAGTTGATCGATTTTTTCCGGAGTTAGGTTGTGAACGTAAGGGCCATTGGATATTTGCAGAACTGGTGCAGAACCGCAGGCGCCCAGGCATTCGACTTCCTGCAGCGTAAACAGGCCGTCCGGGGTCGTTTCGCCCTTATGGATGCCCAGCTTTTCTTCCAAGTAGTGCAGGATGTCGTAGCCGCCGCACACCTGGCAGGTAAAGCAGGTGCAGACGTCCAGTACGTACTTGCCCTTTTTCTCCTTGTAGTACTGCGTGTAGAAGGTGGCCACGCCGTAAACTTGCGCGTAAGGGATGCCCAGTTCTTCGGCCACCAGCTGGAGCACCTCCGGCGGCAGAAAGCCGAATTTCTCCTGGGCCAGCCAGAGCGTCTTCATCACGGCACCGGCCGGTTCCAGGTACTGCTCCTTAAAGCGGGCGATTTGTGCCTTTTCCTCTTCCGTAAAGAAGAGCTGGTCGGCCGGAATCTGAGGTTCCGGTTGCAGCTCCGGCAGGGGTACAATAGGTTTTTTGATAAAGTCAGCCATTGGGCTTACGGGTTGGTCGTTATTTGTCGGCTTCACCCATAACGGGGTCGACGGTCCCGATCAGGATCACCATGTCGCCGATCATGGCGCCTTCCATCATGTATTCGAGGCCCTGCAGGTTAGAAAAACTGGGCGCTTTGATGCGAACGCGCCAGGGCTTACCTGTACCGTCGGAGATGATGTAGAAGCCCAACTCGCCTTTAGGAGCCTCGATGGCGTGGTAGCTATGAGCGCCTTTGGGAGGGCAGACGCCCACATCGGTGTAGAGAAAGTCGTGAATCATGCCCTCCATGGCGTAGTAGACCTCCTCCTTGGAGGGGTAGGCTAGCTTGGCGTTGTCATTGCGGATGGGGCCTTCCGGCAATCGTTCCAGGCACTGGCGGATGATCCGCACGCTTTCCTTCATTTCCTCCATCCGCACAAAGTAACGAGCCAGGCTGTCGCCTTCGGTTCGGATGGGGATGTTGAAGTCTACTTCGTCGTATTTTAGGTAGGGTTCAAAGCGGCGGATGTCGTAATCGACCCCGCTACCGCGCAGGTTAGGACCTGTGACACCCAGCTCAATGGCTTCCTCGGCGGTCAGGACGCCGATGCCCTCGTTGCGGTCGATCCAGATCTTGTTGCGGTTGATGATCTTTTCCCAGTCGGCCAGCTCCTTAGGAAACTCTTCCACAAAGCGGCGAATCATGGCGATGGCTGTTGGCGACAGGTCGGAAGCCAAGCCGCCAATGCGACTGTGCGAGACGGTGAAGCGGGCGCCGCACACTTCATCGAAGATGCTGTAGATTTCTTCGCGGTATTTGAAAGCCCAGAGGAAGACCGACACGGCTCCGGCGTCCATCAGGCCCACACCGAGCCAGAGCAGGTGGCTGGAGATGCGGGCCAGTTCGCACATGATCATGCGAATCCACTGGGCCCTTTCGGGCACCTCGATGCCCGCTACTTTCTCAACGGCCAGGCACCAGGCCACGTTGTTGGAATAAGGCGACAGGTAGTCCATGCGGTCGGTATAAGGCATGAACTCCTGGTAGGTCTTGTGCTCGGCCACCTTCTCCAGGCCCCGGTGCAGGTAGCCCAGGTCGAGCACGCATTTTTCCATGACCTCGCCGTCGAGCTTGACGATGCACCGGAGCACGCCGTGCGTGGCCGGGTGCTGCGGCCCGATGTTGAGGATCATTTCGTGCTCGAGGGGATCGGGTTGGCCATCACCACCGGGATGGTGACGCGTTTCCAGCCAGGCGTGCTTGGTTTCCAGCCGGCGATAGATGGCTTCGTTATGGCGAGGCCAGAAGTTGAACAAGCCGTGACGGTCGGGTCCTACAAAGTTGGGGGCCGTACTCATGGTCGGTTTACTCAGTGCTCGGAGCGTTCCTCGTCTTCGGCCGGAGGTTCTTCAAAGCCCGGTGGGGGCACATGGCCGTGCGCCCGGGCAAACGGATCGTAGGTCAGCGGACCTCCCGGTGTCTGGGGTGGAAGCGGAAGCGAACCCGGGATGCCCAGCAACGGAAATTCCTTGCGTAGCGGATGGTATTCGAAGTCTTCCGGCATGTACATGCGACGTAAGTCCGGATGTCCCTCGAAGCGGATGCCGAACATGTCGTAGCATTCGCGTTCATTCCAGTTGGCCGCCCGGTAGACGGAGGTCACCGAGGGGACGACCGGATTGTCTTCTTCAACGCGTACCTTTAAGCGAATGCGCTTGCGACGCTCGATGGCGACAAGATTGTAGAACACCTCGAAGCGTCCCTCGTCGGTGAACCGGTCGATGCCGCCCAGGTCGGCCAGGTAATTAAAACCCTGTTCTTCTTTCAAAAAGCGGCATACTTCAACGATCTTATCGGTGTGGACGCGCACCGTATGCTCGCCCGCATACAGCTCTACCTCCTCGATCACATCACCGAAGCGCTCCTTTAGGGCTTCCACCACTTCAGGCACATAGGTGGTGGCCTTGGCGTGGGGGTTCAGCTCATCCCCACGGGGCGGATCGACGGGCGTGAAGTAAAACTTCAGGGCTTCGGGCGTCTTGGGCCGTTCGTTGCCGAGCTTTTCTGCCATGGCAGTCTCAAGTAGACTTCAGCGGCCGGTGTAGCACTTCTCGCGCTACTGGCTCGTCTCCTTCGGGGGAAAGC